>JGI26082J51739_10002293_pt1 | contig 11719 bp, 12 predicted proteins | sample SaaInl5LU_22_DNA_FD_51739 | JGI IMG/M metagenome (IMG submission 51739)
CAACAATTCTCGAAGGACGCGAATTCTGGCGATTTTGCGTCCTTTTGTCAAGATTAGACGTTGAATCTAAAGTGAATAACATCGCCGTCCTGCACAATGTATTCTTTTCCTTCTAAACGCCATTTGCCGGCGTCTTTGGCGCCGTTCTCGCCTTTGTTGTCGACATAGTCGTTAAAGCCAACGATTTCGGCGCGAATAAACCCTTTTTCGAAGTCTGTATGGATCACAGCTGCCGCCTGTGGCGCCGTGGCGCCTTGCTTGACGGTCCATGCGCGCACTTCCTTAACGCCTGCTGTGAAGTACGTCTGCAGGCCCAGAAGGGCATAGCCTGCGCGGATTACGCGATCGAGGCCTGGCTCTTCCATGCCCATCTCTTGCAAGAACTCGTCGCGTTCATCGTCTTCGAGTTCGGCTATTTCGGCTTCGAGTTTGTTACAGACTGGGACTACTTGAGCGCCTTCTGATTCGGCAATGGCGCGGACTGCGTCCAAATGGGGATTGTTCTCAAATCCCTCCTCGTCGACATTAGCTATGTACATGACCGGTTTAATCGTGAGTAAGTGCAGGCTGTAAATCGCCTTTATGTCGTCCTCGCTCAGGTTAAGGCTTCTTACTGGCAAGGCTAAGTCTAAGTGTGCTTTAACGCGCTGCAGTACTCCGGTGTTTTTGGCCGCGTCTTTGTCGCCGCTCTTTATCAGCCGCGCAAAACGCTCGATGCCTTTTTCGACCGACTCGAGGTCGGCAAGCGCCAGCTCGGTGTTAATCGTCTCGATATCAGCCGCAGGATCGATGGTGTCAGCTACGTGGGTTACGTTGCTGTCTTCGAAGCAGCGCACGACGTGCGCGATCGCGTCGGTTTCGCGGATGTTAGCGAGAAACTGGTTGCCAAGGCCTTCGCCTTTCGAAGCGCCCGCGACGAGGCCGGCGATGTCAGTAAACTCGACCGTCGTTGGTATAACCTTCTGCGGCTTAACGATGTCGGCGAGCTGGGTGAGTCGCGCATCGGGGATCGACACGATGCCCGAGTTTGGCTCGATGGTGCAGAAAGGGAAATTTTCCGCGGCGATGCCGGCCTTGGTGAGCGCGTTAAACAGCGTTGATTTGCCGACATTGGGTAGGCCGACGATTCCGCATTGTACTGGCATTTTTTAGATCTCGCTTTACGTTAGTTCTGTCGTTGTTGGTCGTTAGAGGCTAGTCACTGTGCAGAAGCCTCATTGCTTCTTCCCACTCGCCGCTCACCGCCTTGGGCATGACGCGAATGGAGTCTTCGATGTCTCTCATGATCAGCTCGGCTTCCGAGCGCGAAGGATCGCCTAGCACATAGTTTGCGACCATAGACTTGTGTCCGGGGTGGCCGACGCCGATTCGTAAGCGGTAAAAGTTACGTGCGCCGCCTAACGCGTTAATAATGTCTCGCATACCATTATGGCCGCCGTGGCCACCCTCGTATTTTAAGCGAGTGACACCGACATCGAAATCGATCTCATCGTAGGCGACTAAAATATTCTCAGGGTCGATTTTGTAGAAGTGGCAAACAGCTGCGACCGACTTGCCGCTGCCATTCATAAAGGTCGTCGGGAATAAGAGTTTTACTTCATGGTTGGCAATATTGATGCTGCCAAATTCGCCGAAAAACTTGGTCTCGCCGCGCAGTTCCCCGCCGTAGCTTTTGGCGAGGTGGTGCAGAAATATGACGCCGGCGTTATGCCGCGTTGAATCGTATTTGGGACCGGGATTGCCTAGGCCAACAATGAGTTTGATAGGGCTTGTCTGCATGATTCGTGCTGTTCACTATCGGTTGCGTTGACGCTATTGTATCAGCTAAGTACGGTGCGGGTATTCGTTGCAGAGCGCTGCTGTAGGCACAAAAAAGGGCTGGGTTTTAGCCCAGCCCTTTTCGAATAGCGAGTCTGTCTGAGGAACAATACTACTCGTCGCCTGCTTCTTCTGCAGCGTCGTCGCCGTCAGCCTTGTCAGCTTTTTCACCCTTAGGTGCTTTCACTGTGGCTACTGCGAGGTCACCGTCTTCATGCGTAAGTGACACGCTTGTAACGCCCTTTGGCAGGGTGATGTCAGAGATGTGGACAGTTGAGCCGATTTCAACTTTCACCATGTCGACTTCGATGAACTCTGGAAGATCCTTCGGTAGGCAGTCTACTTCGATCTCATTGAGAGTCTTGAGAATGCTGCCACCACCGATCTTAACGCCCGCGCACTTCTCTTCGTTGATGAAGTGTAGTGGTACCTTAACCGTGATCGACTGCTTCTCATCAATGCGGAAAAAGTCAGCGTGCAAGATGAAAGGCTTGGCTGGGTGACGCTGAAGCGCCTTGATAACCGCCTTCTCTTTCTTTTTGCCAATGTTCAGTGTAATTACGTGCGAGAAGAACGCTTCGTTGCTCGTCGCTTTGATGATGTCCTTGTGAGGAATCGTTAGCGAGATCGGGTCTGCGTCTCCACCGTAAAGTACGGCAGGAATGTTACCTTCCAAACGACGTAGGCGGCGGCTCGCACCTTTCCCTAAGTCGGTTCGGACCGTGCAATTTAATTCAAATACATCTGTAGACATGAAGTCTCTCCTGAGTATCCCTTGCGGGAACCCTAACTCGCTTGCGACCGGCTTGTCAGGGTGTTTAGTAAATGGCTGAGAATCTGTTGATTCGGAGCCGGGTTATCCGCGCGACAGAACGACACCTGTGTTAGGTGTTGTCGAACATCGCGCTGATGGATTCTTCGTTGCTTACGCGGCGGATCGATTCGGCGAGTAGCTTTGCCATCGAGAGTTGGCGAATGCGGCCACAGTTTTTGGCCTCTTCGCTCAATGGGATTGTGTCGGTAACCACGAGCGAGTCGAGGTTCGAGTTCTCGATGTTTTTAATAGCAGGACCAGACAGTACCGGGTGCGTGCTGTAGGCGACTACTCGCGCTGCGCCGTGTTCTTTAAGTGCATCGGCGGCTTTACAGAGAGTGCCTGCCGTGTCGACCATGTCGTCGACAATTAAACAGGTGCGGCCAGCAACATCGCCGATTATATGCATAACCTGGGCGACGTTAGCGGCAGGGCGGCGTTTATCAATGATCGCCAGATCGACGTTGAGTTTTTTGGCCACCGCGCGGGCGCGAACCACGCCGCCGATGTCGGGTGATACAACGATTAGGTTTTCGTAATTCTGGCGCTCAATGTCGTCGGTTAAAACGGGCGATCCGTAGACGTTATCTACCGGAATGCTAAAGAAACCTTGGATCTGCTCGGCGTGCAGGTCGACAGTTAGTACGCGATTAACGCCAACGGCGCCGATCATGTCGGCGACAACCTTGGCGCTAATAGCCACGCGTGCCGAGCGTACTCGGCGATCTTGGCGCGCGTAGCCAAAATAGGGGATTACGGCAGTGATTCGGTTGGCAGAGGCGCGGTGCAGCGCGTCGGCCATGAGCAGAAGTTCCATGATGCTATCGTTGGTCGGCGCACAAGTTGGCTGAATAACGAAGACGTCTTTGCCGCGAACGTTTTCGTTCAACTCAACGCTAATCTCACCATCGGAAAACTTACTGATGCTCGCGTAGCCGAGTGGGAGGCCAATNTGCTTCGCAATTGCGTCTGCGAGAGCGGGATTAGCGTTACCACTGAAGACCATCAAATTGTTTGCCACGAGTAATTACCTTTAGAGTTGGGGACGTGCTCGGATTGGGATCGCGNTGGCGATGAACGGCTCTGGGCCGGACTTTTGGTGTTCTATGCTCGTGGCTTCCGAGTTGGTCGNCGGGTGANCAACTGGTGAGAATATGGCTGGGGTGGCTGGATTCGAACCAACGCATGCAAGGATCAAAACCTTGTGCCTTACCACTTGGCGACACCCCAACAAACTTTTACTCGGCTATCGCTCTTCTGCGAACTGCCTGTGTCTTGTCTAATTATGCGGGCATATTCTACACCGTCTTTGCGCTTATCGCTACGGCTGAAACCCATTTAACGTTCAATCTTGTCGATACCCCGAGCAACGAAGCCGGTGCAGTAGTCAGGCAGGTCTCGAAGGGCCGCCTGCGCTGAGTCAGAATCGTTGAATTCGGCGAAAACGCTCGCGCCGGTTCCGGTCATTCTTGCGCTCGCGTATTGCGCTAACCAATCGATAGTCGACGCCACCAGCGGATAGAGTCTGCGGGTAACCGCTTCGCAATCGTTGCGAGACCTACCGGCCAGAAAGTCGGGCATTTTGATCGCTTGCGTGTTCCGTGTCAAATCGGGCATGCCGAATATCTCTGCGGTAGACACCGCACAGTTTGGGGTTGCAACAAGGTAGATTCGCTGCCCTAGCATGATATCAGTGAGCTTTTCGCCGACGCCCTCAGCCCAGGCGCTGTGACCGCGCACGAACACGGGAACATCGGCGCCAAGCGTGACGCCGATCGCCCCAAGCTGCTCGCGAGTGAGGCCTAGCTCCCATAGTTGGTTGAGAGAGACGAGGGTGGCGGCGGCATCAGAGCTCCCTCCGCCGAGACCGGCGCCCGCAGGTAGCCGTTTGTCGATAAGGATGTCGGCACCGAGAGTTTTGCCCGGGCAAGTTGCTCGAAGGAGCTCCGCCGCCCGCAAAATAAGGTTGCCATCTAATGGCATCGTATTCGCCGTTGGGCCGTGCGCCGACAGCGATAAAAGCCCTGAATCGTTTGGCGCAAAAGTCATCTCATCGCCGAAATCGAGAAGTTGGAAAAGAGTTTGCAGGTCGTGGTAGCCCTCGGGTCGCCGGCCAGTGATATGCAGGAAAAGATTGAGTTTTGCGGGTGCGAGGCAGTGCAAAGCGCGAGCAATCATTGGTCGAGGGTCCAGTTTAACCCAACAAATACGAGCTTAATGTCATCCTCGCCGCGACTAATCTCGATACGGCGAGGGAGTGAGATATCAGTGTACTGTCTCGGGTCTGGATAGTTGATCAGCCAGCCTTCCTGCTCAATTTGTTCGAGGTGGTTGAATTCATTAAAAGTGAGCTGGGCGCGCGGGCGTGGCGCAGGCAAGCCTTTGATCCAATAGTTTAGCGAGGACACTGGTAGCTCATAGCCAAGCTCGCGCAGTATCAGTTTTTCGGGTGTGCGCGCCTTGCTAGTTCTGCCGTCCGTTTCGAGCGTTACGCTACCCGACTTGCCGGTGATAAGCGTGTTGCCCGCGTTAAAAGTGCCCCACAGGCGAATAGCGTAGTCGTCTTGGTCTTGCTGCCAACGGATTCGGGGGGTGTGCGACTCGCCCTCATAGCGAATATTGACGCGCCCCCTTAGCTCCCACGTCGTTAGCTCTTGGAGGTCGGATTTGAGACGCGCCCAGTCTGAGTTGCTCTCTGCAGGAGGCGCCAGCATGCAGCCATGGAGCGAAAAAAGGGCAATCGCGCAGCCCGATAAGCGGCTAATGAGCGACGTCATTGGCTATTCCGACTCGTCTTCTGATGCTTGGGTTTGCAGTCGCTGCATCGCTTCGGTGACGAGCGGATCGTCTGGTGCCCCTTCAAGTGCCCGCTGCCAAACGGCCAGCGCTTCGTCGCGGCGACCCATCATCCAGAGTATTTCTCCCATGTGAGACGCGACCTCTGGATCGGGAAAGACGGCGAACGCGCGGCGAATATTCTGTAAGGCCTCTTCGTAACGACCAAGTTTGTATTGCGCCCACGCCAAACTGTCGGTGGTGGCGGGATCGCCGGGATTGAGGGCTATCGCACTTTCTAGCAAGGTGAGCGCTTCTTCGTAACGCGTTGTCTGATCGGCGAGCATGTAGCCGAGATGATTCAAGGCTCTGGCGTCATCGGGTTTTATCGCAATAATCGACCGCAGGTCAGCCTCTGAGCTGGCGAGATCCTTGATCGAATCGAAATAAATCACGCGCGCAAAGAGCAGGTCGACCTCGCCGGGGTAGCGGTTGAGGCTGCGATCTAAGAGCTGCTTCGCCTTTGCGGGCAAGCCAGCCTGCTGCAGCAGCTGCGCCTCCATGTTGATAAACAGCACTTCGAGCCTAGGCTGGCCTCGAGAAACGCGTTGTAGCCAGTCGTGTGCGGCGTCGACAGCGCCAAGCGCAATAGACAGGCGAGTCGCTTGCTGCTGCGCGCCTAAGAAGTTGTTAGTGCCGATAGAGACGAGGCGGTAGTTGTCGATAGCTCTTTCGAGCTGGCCTTGCCGCTCGAAAGAGGTCGCGAGGTAGTAGCGGCTTTCGTCAACACGCTCGCCCGAATCGATAAGGCGCTGGAAAAGCGATTCTGCTTCGCCATACTCCTCGATTTCTAGGTGCACTAAGGCTTTGGCGTAGACCGCTTCCCAGTTTTCGGCGTCTTGTGCTATCAGAATCGCGTATTGTTCTAACGCGTCGTCAAATTTATCCTGCGAGATATAGAGACGTGCGAGGCTTGCGCGAAGTATCGGATCGGTATCAAAGACCTTAACGCCAGCTCTCATTACGCGCGCGGCGTCATCGGCGCGGCCCATGTTTTGAAGAATTTGTGTTTCGAGCAAAACGGTTCCGGCGGTCTGCGTCACCTGCGCGCGCGCTGTGTCGAGGGCGGTTAAGGCCGCATCGTATTCGCCGCTCTGCGCTAACAGCTGAACCTGCGCGAGCGCGAGGCTATCGTCGTCGGGAAACTGAGTGAGCAACGGCTCCAGCGCCCTTATAAGCTGTGCGCGCGATTGCGGGTTAAGCTGACCGGTGCGCGATGACAGCGCCGAAAAATCGATGCTTCCGCCTAATTCCAGTACTCGAGCCATTCGCGGAATAGCCCGATCGAACGCGCCGGCCTCAAGGTATTCGATTGCGAGCAGAAGTTGGGGTTGAGGATCTGTTGGATCGACCGACGCCCACACCAAGCCGAGCTGGAGTAACGCATTAGTATCATTCGCGATTGAGGCGAATTGCACCGCGCGAAGGATAACGCCTAGGTCTTTCGTCCCAAGCGCAAGGTCAAGATAGCTATCACCTGCAGCGGCGATGTCGCCCGAGTTAGCTTCTAGTTCGCCGACTATCGCACGGTAGAGTTGCTCTTCGGTAAATGCGCCGTACTCTTGATTGGGCTCCGCCTCGGAGGCAGGCTCGGAGACCAGTTCGGGCAGTGATGACTCAGGCTGAGCCATGATCTCTGGCTTCGGCAGCGAAGTGCAGCTGGCCAGAACTGCAAAAAAGGCAAATGCCGCGAGGCGAAAAGCTTCGGTTGCGCAGGCTTTCTCAGCAAGTGGCTGTTTTCGGGAAAAAATCATCGAGGAACGCCTAATACGAGGTTGATTCACAGTGTCTCCATCATAGCGCCAGCGGTAGCGCGTATACTAGCCCGATTAGGCTATGCGATGTTCCGCACTAAGGTGATGCCAGCGCTGCGTCGCCCTAGTTACCAATTCATGGCAGTTGGGTGCGTTCTCTAATGGGCAGTTACTAGGTAATTTAGTACCATACCCGATTGTCTGAGTTGTTGCCCCAGCCGGCAGCGCGAGAACCTTATTCAGTACGACGTCACGCCATGTCGCAGGTCAGCATGTCACGATGTAAAATTAGCTAGGCGCACACTAAATCGATGGCACTGATATTAATCGGGATTAATCACACGACGGCGACTATCGCCCTGCGCGAGAAGGTTGCCTTTCCGCCAGGGGTGGTTGAGCGCGCGCTCGCTGAGCTGTGCCAGATAGAGTCGATTAACGAGGCGGTGATCGTCTCGACCTGTAATCGCACCGAGCTCTATCTCGGCTGCGAAACCGCCACGCCGCAAAGTGAGCGAGTTATCGAGTGGCTCGCAGGGTTTCATGGCCTGCAAAGAGACGAGCTGGATAAAAGCAGCTATGCCTTCGAGGACGCCGAAGTCGTGAGGCACCTGATGAAGGTGTCGTGCGGGCTAGACTCGATGGTGCTGGGCGANCCGCAGATCCTTGGTCAGATTAAGTCGGCGTTCGCTGTCTCAAAAGAATTCGATGCGGTGGGTCCTGCGCTGGGCCGAGTGTTTCAAGATTCGTTTTCGATCGCCAAACAGGTGCGCACCGAAACTGCGATCGGCCAGAACCCTGTCTCCGTCGCTTATGCGGCAGTAACGCTCTCGGAACGAATATTCTCAGACCTTGCGAGTCTCAATGTTTTGCTCATCGGCGCTGGTAAGACGATCGAGTTGGTCGTTACTCATCTTTACAACCGCGGTGTGCGCAATATTGTCGTTGCCAACCGCACGCTCGATAACGCGCTCGACATTGCAGGCAAGTTCGGTGGACACGGAGTGCTGCTGTCGGATATTCCGGAGCGCTTAATAGACGCCGATATTGTTGTCTCATCGACCAACAGCCAATTACCCTTGCTCGGCAAAGGCACTGTCGAGAGCGCGCTTAAGAAGCGTAAGCACAAACCCATGCTTTTGGTTGATTTGGCTGTGCCGCGGGATATCGAAGCCGAGGTTGGTGAGATACCCGATGCCTATCTGTACAGTATCGATGACATCGCTGAGGTGATCGAAGATGGGGTTAAGTCGCGCGCGAAGAAGCGGCTGCCGAGGCAAAAGACATAATAGAGGCGGGCGTTCGCGAGCATCTCAAGCAGCAGCGAGCGCTTAACGCTGTGGCAACGCTGCGCGCCTTTCGTGAGAGCGCCGATACGATTCGCGAGAGTGAATTGCAGCGGGCGCTTAAGTCTCTCGAAAAAGGCGAAGCGCCAGAGGCTGTGCTTAATGCGTTAGCGCGCGGCCTCACAAACAAACTTATTCATTCGCCGAGCGTGCAGATGAAAAAAGCGAGTGCAGAGGGGCGGGATGAGTTTCTCCTGCTGATCCGCGAACTCTATGAACTGGAATCCGACGCAGACTGATGCGTGCAAAGTATCAGCGAACGCCCTTAACACCCGATGCAAAATACTCTGAAGCGCGGCAGCATGATGCCGCAGGAAAACCAAGAAAATGAAAGATTCGATACGGCATAAGCTCGACAACCTCAAGGATCGCTTTGGCGAATTAGAGGCTTTGCTGAGCGACGCCGAGGTTATCTCCGATCAGAACCGGTTTCGTGACCTCTCAAAAGAGTATGCCGAACTAGAGGAGCTGGTACAGACATTCGATCGCTATGTTGGCGCCGAGGGAGACCTTGAGCAGGCGCGGGAAATGCAGAAAGACAGCGATCCCGAGATCAAAGAAATGGCGGCAGAAGAAGTTGCCGATAGCGAGACGCTCATTGCGGAGTTAGATTTAGCGCTGCATACGTTGCTCCTGCCCAAAGACGAAAAAGACAGTTGTAACGTCTTTTTAGAAGTGCGTGCAGGCACAGGCGGTGACGAGGCGGCGATTTTTTCAGGCGATCTTTTCCGAATGTATTCCCGCTATAGCGAACTGCAAGGCTGGCGCATGGAAATGATCACCGAACGCCATGGCGAGCACGGGGGTTACAAAGAACTAGTTGTGCGCATCGAAGGCAAGAACGTGTACGAAAGGCTAAAGTTTGAGTCTGGGGCGCACCGCGTGCAGCGTGTGCCCGAGACCGAGACGCAGGGCCGAATTCATACCTCTGCCTGTACCGTTGCCATCATGCCCGAAATGGAAGGCATCGAAGAAATAGAAATCAACAAGGCCGATCTTCGTGTCGACACCTTTCGCGCGAGTGGCGCAGGCGGCCAGCACGTCAATAAAACCGACTCTGCTATTCGCCTAACGCATATCCCGAGCGGGGTAGTTGTCGAATGCCAAGACGAACGTTCGCAGCATAAGAATCGTGCGCGGGCTATGTCCCTTTTGCAGGCGAAATTAATGGATGCAGCGACGTCTGCACAGCATCAGGAAGAATCAGATAATCGTCGCAAGCTCGTTGGCAGTGGCGACCGTTCAGAGAAGATTCGCACCTATAATTACCCGCAGGGCAGGGTAACCGATCACCGCATTAAACTGACACTCTACAACCTTGCCGAGATTATGAACGGCGAACTCAGCGCAGTTATTCAGCCATTGATCAACGAATACCAGGCCGATTTGCTCGCAGGGCTCTCTGGCGAAGACTAAATTGGGCGCAGGTCGACATGGCGCGTGGGCAACTCTATGGTAACTATCGCACAAGCCCTTGCACACGCGACCGCGGGCGCAGCCTTAAGCGATGACGCGTTAGCGTCGCTGCGCTTCGAGACCGAGTTGCTCCTCATGAATGCCGCCGGTTGCACGCGCGCGAGTTTGCTCACATGGCCCGCGCGCGAACTTGAACCGGCTGTTCTGGCCACGTTCGAGCAGACTCTGAAGCGCCGCTTAGAAGGCGAGCCACTTGCCTATATTCTTGGTGTAAGAGAATTTTGGGACTTTGAACTTGTTGTCTCTCCGGCGGTGCTTATCCCACGCCACGAAACCGAATTACTGGTTGAGACGGCGTTAGAAATAGCCGCTGGCCGCGAGGGCGAGCAGCATTTGCTTGACCTCGGTACGGGTAGTGGCGCCATCGCCATCGCGCTGGCAAGAGCCGCCGAGCGATATCGCGTTATCGGTGTAGAGCTCAGCCCTGAGGCACTTTTGGTCGCGCAAGAAAACGGCAGCCGACTTGCGGGCGAAAACCTTGATTTCGTGCAAGGCTCGTGGCTGAGCAACGAGGTGTGCGCCGATATTGCCAGTCAGTGGCATGCCCACTCGGCGGATCTTGTCGATATTATTGTGTCGAATCCGCCCTATATCGCGCCGGGCGATCCGCATCTCACCGAAGGCGATCTAGTGCATGAGCCTGCGCTCGCACTGAGCTGCGAAGAATTTGGGCTTGCTGCGATCCACACGATTGTGAGGCAAAGCACACAGATGCTAAAACAGGGCGGATGGTTACTGTTCGAACACGGCTTCGACCAGCGCGAGCCGGTAGCAAGCGCGCTGCTCGCGGCAGGCTTCGTTGCAGTTGAATGCTTGCCCGATATTGCCGGTCGGGACCGGGTCACGCGCGGCAGGCTCGGGGTATAAAACAGCAATCTGGCACAGCCGCGATTCACGGAACTAAAGACAATGAAAGACGATCAGCTCCTAAGATACAGCCGGCAGATTATGCTGCCGCAGGTGGATATCGCAGGCCAGCAGGCACTCCTCGATTCTCACGTACTGATCATCGGTGCCGGCGGTCTCGGCTCGCCTGCTTCGATGTATTTAGCCGCAGCGGGAGTAGGAAGGCTCACCTTAGTTGATAACGACACTGTCGAGTTAAGCAATCTGCAGAGGCAACTTGCACATACCGAAACCGATCTCGGTGCAAACAAGGCGGATTCTGCGGCAGCGACGCTGCGGGCAATCAACTCTGATGTCGAGGTCATTGCACTTAACCGGCGCGTGGGTGCTGCGGAGCTAGGCGAATTAGTCAGCTCTGCGGATGTAGTGTTGGATGCGACTGACAATGTTGAAACACGGTTCGCTATTAATCGCGCCTGCCTCGCGGCCAAGGTTCCGCTGGTCTCTGGTGCCGCCATTCGCCTAGAGGGCCAGGTTGCAGTGTTCGACAGTCGCCAGAGCGACAGTCCCTGTTACGAATGTCTCTACAAAGGAGGAGAGGGCGGCGACCTCACCTGCGCGGACAATGGGGTGTTTGCGCCAGTGGTGGGCATAATAGGGTCGATGCAAGCACTCGAAGCACTCAAACTGATCGCGCAGTTTGGCGATACCCTCGTTGGCAGGTTGCTACTCTTCGATGCGTCAAGCATGCAATGGCGTGAGATGAAATTGCCGCGCGACCCGAATTGCGTGGCTTGCGGCACGATTGAAGTAAGCCCTGCATAGGGCTATCA
>JGI26082J51739_10002316_pt1 | contig 11654 bp, 9 predicted proteins | sample SaaInl5LU_22_DNA_FD_51739 | JGI IMG/M metagenome (IMG submission 51739)
ATTTGGAGTCACATAAAACAATAAATTCAAGACCCGCCAACGGTCCCGTTCCTTGTCATGAGAATTATCTAAATGCGGATTTAAAAACTGAGATTGTTTCATAGAAGACAACCCACCTGCGTACAAATTTTTATCTGGTTCAAGTATTTTAATATTACAAACCTCTTTAATCAAATCTACAACACTTTCCTCTTGAAACGCATAAATAAGTTCTTCTAAATCTCGTTTATATTGATTCATTTGAACCGCAATATACTTGTCTTCTCGAATGCTTTTTTTGAGAACCATCTTGTCATGTGATGGAAATTGCTTGTTAATGTGTTCAGTGATTTCTGAAGGTAATAAATCATCTATAAAAAAATAGCCAATCTGATTTTTAGATTCCTCATATTGTATTTTAATACGGTTTTTTTCTTGACTAATTCTATTCACAATCAGCTGAGCGAGATCTGTTCTTGATAGTGAAGGAATTGAATTCATATTAAAATAATAACAATTAGAAATGTAAGTAAAAAGAAATACTAATATACTAATAAAAGATTAAGTTTTCTTCTTTTTCTTTCGGGCTGCAGGAAATAAGACATTGTTTAAAATCAGTCGGTAGCCCGGCGACGTTGGATGTAAGTCCAATTCGGTTTTAGGATCCCCTACTCTATGCGTATAATCTTCGGGATCGTGACCTCCATAAAAAGTAAAAAATCCTTGCCCTTTGATGCCATGAATATACCGCGCCTCGCCATTGGATTTATTTTCACCCATGACAAGAACATTGGACTTAACTTGATCTCTAGAATATGAAGTAGTTTGCCCCATAAAACCTTTTACCAGTGCCGTATGGTTTTGATTGAGCATGGTGGGAATTGGGTCCCATTTGGCAGAATATTCCATCAGAGTAAAGTAATCTAACTCTTTCTGAATTTGACGTCTTTGAGTCATATCGATACTTGAAAACTCATATACTTTTGGATCGCGTTCCAAAATGAAGTCTTTGAAAGCAAAGGTTTTAGAGTAGTCTAATTGTGATTGGTAATTGGGTGTGCTGCCATCTCCATCAAACATAGGCTCACAAATATCAAGTGCTTGAGCCGCCAAAGCAATATCGAAACTATCGGTGGCGCTACACATGGCAAACATGAAACCTCCTCCCAAAACATACTCTCTAATTTTCTGGGCGACTGCTAATTTTTGTTCAGAAACCTTATCATACCCTAAACTTGTGGCGAGTTTTTCGGCGGTTTGTTGTTGGTCGATATACCAAGCTGCATTTCTGTAGGCTCTATAGAATTTACCATATTGACCCGTAAAATCCTCATGATGAAGGTGCAACCAATCATAGAGTAATAAGGCATCATTCAAAACTTCGGTGTCATATATAGTTTCATAAGGAATTTCGGCATAGGTCAATACCATGGTCACAGCGTCGTCCCAAGGTTGTTTCCCGCTAGGAGAATAGACCGCAATTTTAGGTGCTTTTTCAAGAACAACAGCATCCATATTTTTACTCGGACTGCTTATTTCTTGAAGAATGGCTTCGGCTTCGGAATCACTAATAAGTTCATAAGAAACCCCTCTGATGAGACATTCTTTTTCGATGACGTTTCTATGTGGTAACAAAAAAGAGCCACCTCTATAATTGAGAAGCCACTTGACATTTTCTTGTTTATTTAAGGTCCAATAGGTAATCCCGTAGGCTTTCAAATGATTTTTCTGACTCTCAGCATCCATAGGAATGAGGATATAAGAAGCATGAATTTGAAAGGATAGCGCTAAAAAAAAACTCAGTAGTAAGTGTTTCATTGCTTAAATATACTCAATTTATTCGCTATGGAAATTTAATAGGGCGTATCATCATCCGAGTCTCCAAAGGCATCAGTTGGATCGACCCTAAAATCCTCTTGTTTGAAAGTGTCGTCATTAGCCGCTGCATTCATTTTTGAATGAAATTCGGTGTCAAACGGAGAATCAAAATCATCGAGATTATCAAACTTCCCTAAATGCCCAATAAATTTTAAACGGATATTTTCCAGTCCACCATTACGGTGTTTAGCGATGATAAATTCGGCTTGACCCTCGGAAGGAGTGTGTTGTTCGTCATCCCATTCGTCAATTTTGTAATATTCAGGACGGTAAATAAAAGATACAATATCAGCATCTTGTTCAATGGCACCAGATTCTCTCAAATCCGATAGCAATGGACGCTTACTTCCTCCACGGGTTTCCACGGCTCTTGACAACTGAGATAAGGCGATCACAGGGATGCTTAATTCTTTTGCGAGGGCTTTCAAGTTTCGAGAAATCATAGAGATTTCTTGTTCACGATTTCCACTTTTTTGTGAACCTCCTGCGGTCATTAGTTGTAAATAATCCACAACAATGAGTTTGATGCCATTTTGAGAAGCCAATCGACGTGCTTTGGCTCTTAAATCAAAAATGGATAATGAAGGGGTATCATCTATATATAAAGGTGCTTTTTCGAGAGCTTTTACTTTGACGTTTAATTGCTCCCATTCGTGTTTTTCGAGACGACCGGTTCTTAATTTCTCTGAGTTTAAACCTGTTTCAGAAGAAATCAAACGTGTAATTAGCTGAACGGAGGACATCTCTAGCGAAAAGAAAGCTACTGGAATACTTTGTGTGACTGCAATGTTTCGTGCCATTGACAGAGTCAAGGCGGTTTTTCCCATTCCTGGACGCGCAGCAATAATAATCAAATCACTTTCTTGCCAACCAGAAGTAAGTTTATCTAGTTTATCAAATCCTGATGGAACTCCCGAAAGTCCTTCTTTATTGGAGATNTCTTCAATTTTTTTCTTGGCTTGAAATACTAAATCTTGGGCTGTTTCGGTCGATTTTTTAATATTTCCTTGGGTGACTTCATACAAACGTGATTCGGCCTTGTCTAATAAATCAAAAACATCCTTGGTTTCATCAAAGGCATCTTCTATAATTTCGTTCGAAATTTTAATTAAACTTCTTTGAATATATTTTTGTAAAATAATCCGTGCATGAAACTCAATATGTGCAGATGAAGATACTTTTTGGGTTAAAGAAATCAGATAAAAATCTCCTCCTACTAAATCTAGTTTTGAGTTTTTACGCAATTGAGTTGAAACTGTCAATAAATCTACAGGTTCACTGTTTTCAAATAACTGAAGTATGGCTTCAAATATGTGTTGGTGAGCGTCTTTATAAAAAGCATCTTTGCTTAGAATATCAATGACTTCATCCACTCCTTTTTTATCAATCATCATCGCCCCAAGAACAACCTCTTCCAAGTCCGTAGCTTGTGGTGGGATTTTCCCTTTCTCCAAACTAATGAGTGTACTTTTGTCGTTTTTGTAAACTTTTACTGGTTCTGGTTGCTTCATTTATATCATTTAATCATTCTACTAGGAGATACTATTTTATCCTGCTCGTTTGTCAGTAACGAAAGTACTTAAAATATGAATAACAGTTGTGTTGTAAAGGTAAGGGTTACTCAACAATTGAACTGTTTATAAGTCTAAATTATTGTTGATAAGCATAAAAAAAGTCAAGCGATACACTTGACTTTTTTAATTTTAAGATAACGATAGTGGATTACCCATTGAAGACTCCCATTTGTGAGTACTTTTCCATACGTTGACCCACCAATTCTTTTGGTGATAAGTTTTTGAATTCATTATAAGACTTCATAATCTTGTTGGAAACTGTTGTAAATGTTTGCTGACGATCTTTATGAGCACCGCCTAGGGGTTCCTTCACAATTTCGTCCACCAACTTCATCCGTTTCATATCTTTCGCAGTAAGCTTTAATGCTTCTGCTGCTTGTTCTTTATATTCCCAACTTCTCCATAAGATAGAAGAGCAAGACTCTGGTGAAATCACAGAGTACCAAGTGTTTTCTAACATCAGGACTTTGTCTCCTACTCCAATTCCGAGCGCACCCCCAGAAGCACCTTCCCCAATAATAATGGTAATGATTGGCACTTTTAATCGGGTCATCTCAAGAATATTTCGAGCAATCGCTTCCCCTTGTCCACGTTCTTCAGCTTCAAACCCTGGATAAGCGCCCGGAGTATCAATCAAAGAAACGACTGGAATGCCAAATTTTTCAGCGGATTTCATCAAACGTAATGCTTTGCGATAGCCTTCGGGGTTGGCCATTCCGAAGTTTCGATACTGGCGGGTTTTGGTATTGTATCCTTTTTGTTGACCAATAAACATAAAACTTTGATCTCCAATTTTTCCCAAACCACCTATCATAGCTTTATCGTCTTTAAAATTACGATCGCCATGAAGCTCCAAAAAGGAATCTCCACATATGGCATTGATGTAATCTAGTGTATAAGGTCTGTCTGGATGTCTTGACAACTGAACGCGTTGCCAAGGGGTTAAGTTTTTGTAAATATCTTTTTTGGCGATATCCAGTTTTTTTTGAATCTGAACACATGTTTCAGAGACATCTACATTACTTTCTTCTCCAATGATTTGACATTTTTGTAATTGATCTTCTAGTTCCTTTATAGGCAACTCAAATTCTAGATATTCCATAGAAATTCAAGATTAGTTTTTAAGTTAGTGTGCAAATATAAAACTTTAATAGATTTCAGAGGTTAGATTTTGGATTTATTGATGTTTTTAAACACAGCGTTAAGAAGTACAGTGGAAATTATAAGACCTGCACCGAGATAAAATAATGGACGCATTGTTTCTGTTTGTGGGAATAATACAACTGCAAGTACAATTCCATAAATTGGTTCTAAGTTATATGTTAATACCAAAGTGTATGGAGTGATTTGTTTCATCACATGAATGGAGGCAATAAAAGCATAAGCGGTACAAATGGATGCTAATACAAATAGACAGATCCAATCTGAAAGCGTGAGTTGAAAGTATGAAGCATCAAATCCATCGCCTGTAAACGCTATAAAAATTGACATAAATAACACACCACTTACAAATTCATAAAATGAAATGACACTGGCTTTGTGATTTTTTACAAACTGGCCATTGAGAACTGCAAATAATGTAGAAAATAAGGCAGAAGAAATTCCTAAAGCGATTCCTAAAAAATACCGTGTCTCTGTTTGTGTAATAAGGACTACCCCAATTATGACTATACACCCAAATACAATTTCATACCCAATAATTTTACGTTTATAAAATAAAGGTTCAATTAAGGATGCAAAAAAAGCGCCTGTAGAAAACATTGCCAAAGTAATCGAAATATTTGATGCTTTTATGGCGGCAAAAAAGGTGATCCAATGCAAGGCAATAATGACCCCTGCAGTTGAAAAATGGACTACGGTCTTCAGAGGAACTTTTAGTGACCTCTTTTTGAGTTTGATAAACAAAAACATTAAAACTCCAGCTATGGTCATTCGGTACCACACCAATGGAATTGCATCAATGGTAATGAGTTCTCCTAAAATAGCGGTAAAACCAGCTATGAACACCAAAAAATGAAGGTGTAGATAATTTTTAAGTTTATCGCTTTGCATTATAGAGAAGGTAAATGGCTAAACTTCCAAAGAGAATATTAGGAAACCAGACCGCTAGTAGTGGAGAGAAATCAGATTGCTCTGCCATGACACCAAAAACTTTATCAAAAAATACATAGATCATAGCAATCACTATCCCAAATGCTAAATTAACACCCATTCCTCCACGACGCTTGACAGAAGAAACAGCCACAGCAATTATGGTAAGGATGAAAACCGAAACAGGCAAACTCCATTTTTTATATTGCACTACCTTGTATCGGTTGATGTTCGAAGACCCACGAACTTCCTCGCGTGCAATGAAAGTCAATAATTCGCCGTAGGTTAATGTTTCAGCAACATACATTGGAGGGGTTAAGTCCTGTAAATCGAAGCTAAAAATAGTATCTTTTTTAGGACTGTATTCAAGCTGATCTTCGTCTTCGCCTATGGTTCTTAAATTGTAGTTTGTCAATTGGTAGGTACTGTCTTTTTCGACATATCGAATGACAGAAGCATGAATTTTATAGGCCAACTTATTCCCTTCAAAATGTTCGAGGGTAAAATTATTTCCACGCTTTGCTTTAGTATCAAAATTACTGACATAAATGTATTCATGATCATTTATTTGTCGGTGTATATGATGGGTTTCAATTACCTTATTATTACTTAAATACTTATATGTAAACTCATTAAACCCTTTACTTGCAATGGGAGCCCAATACATTCCCAGCATCAAAGCAAGTCCGGCCACAAAAGTGGCTCCAATTAAATAAGGTCGTAAAAAACGTGAAAATGAGACCCCAGAACTTAAAAAAGCTACAATTTCTGTATTGTTTGCCAGTTTTGAGGTAAACCAAATTACGGATAGAAATAAAAATAAAGGAAATAAGAGGGTTGCAAAATAAATTGTAAAATCGAAATAATAAGAAGCGACCTCTTCAAAAGGAACTTCATTTTCAAGAATACGGTCAATTTTTTCGGCAAGATTCACAGTAATTCCTATCGGAACAAACAGCAATAACATCATGAAAAATGTGAATAAATACCGTTTTAATATGTACCAATCTAGAATTTTCATATGCCTATAAACGATTATCCATTTGTTTGACCATCATAGCTTTCCAGCTTCCAAAGTCCCCTGCTATAATGTGTTTTCTTGCCTCGCGGGTGAGCCATAAATAAAAGCCTAAGTTATGAATTGTAGCGATTTGTTTTCCTAATAATTCGTTAACTGTGAATAAATGTTTTAAATAGGCCTTTGAATACTCAGTATCTACAAAAGTGATCCCCATAGGGTCAATTGGTGAAAAATCGTCTTTCCACTTAAGGTTTTTAATATTTATGGAACCATGGGCTGTAAATAACATTCCGTTTCTAGCATTCCGTGTTGGCATCACACAGTCAAACATATCGACGCCTAAAGCGATATTTTCTAAGATATTGATTGGTGTGCCTACTCCCATTAAATAGCGTGGTTTGTCTTCTGGAAGGATTTCACAAACAACATCGGTCATGGCATACATCTCATCGGCTGGCTCGCCTACAGACAATCCGCCAATGGCATTCCCAACCGCACCAGCATTGGCGATGTATTCTGCGGACTGACGTCTTAAGTCTTTGTATGTACTTCCCTGAACAATAGGGAAAAATGCTTGATTAAAATCGTATTTTAGAGGGGTCTTTTCTAGGTGATTTATACAACGATCCAACCAGCGGTGCGTCATGTGCATCGAGCGTTTGGCATAGTTATAATCACATGGATAGGGAGTACATTCATCAAAAGCCATGATGATATCTGCACCTATACTGCGCTGGATTTCCATCACATTTTCTGGAGTAAATGTATGCATACTGCCATCAATATGACTTTTAAATTTAACACCTTCTTCTTTGATTTTTCGATTGGCAGATAATGAATATACTTGATACCCTCCGGAATCGGTCAAAATATTCCGATCCCAATTCATGAATTTATGAAGGCCTCCCGCTTTTTCTAAAACATCTATTTGTGGACGAAGGAACAAATGATAGGTGTTCGCTAAAATAATATCAGGATTGATGTCGTTTTTAAGCTCCCGTTGATGCACTCCTTTCACAGTCCCCACAGTACCTACCGGCATAAAAATGGGGGTTTCAATCACACCGTGATCTGTTGTAATAGTGGCTGCACGTGCTTTGGTATGCGTGTCTTTTTTTAGTAAATCGAATTTCAAACGCTTAAATTACAGGGTTAATAGTCATTATTTCAGGATATAAAAGTAACTCTAATCCCTGAGCAAAAAACTTATGATTGCTATTATTTGTTGGAACGAGGCTTATAGTTAATTAAATAATCGCCTTTGGGTTTCCCTTCATCAAATGAACTGCCTTTTAGTAAAACACGAGTCTGTTCACGCGCTTCTTGATTGCTCCATCCTTCATATTCCATCCTATAAATTGCTGAGAATAGTTGAGCACGGCCCACTCCATGGTAACAGTGAAGCAGCACAGGATAATTCGCCGGATCGTCCATAATTTCTAAGAATTTATCTACCGTTTCCTGGGTTGGAACTTGATCGGTGCCGAGGTTAAAATAGGTGACACCTTCAAGTTTTTCAACTGCCTCTTTTTCTGCAGTAAGCTCTTGAGGGATTTCTGGGTTATTTAACTTGTCAGTTGTATGTGGAAATCTTAAATCAATCACACTGTTAATCTGATGATTTTGAATGTAAGTTGCAATTTTATCAGGAGGTATTACTCCCGATTTGTATACCTTATTTTCCGAAATTTCTTTAAAATTATAATTTAGATGTACATCATAAACATATTTTGAAGCTCCTATTACAATGATACTCAAAACAAAAAGTCCTATTTTTTTCTTCATCACTATTAAATTTTTAATTATAAATCTCTATCAATAATTCTATCGAAATAATCTTTTAAAAATGCTTTGCAAGCCAACTCAACCGCATCCATTTCTTGGGTTCTGTTCACTATTAAATTATTTTCTAAGTTCAAATCATTTATATCGTAAAACCCTATGGCTTTTACGCCGTCAAAGATACAAATTAAATTCCCCTTACTATATTGATAGTTTTGTCCATTAAAATTCATCACATAAGGAGTCATTCTATCCTCACTTTGGTTCACCAAACTTCGACCCCAGCTTCTAAATGGCACGTTATATCCGATCATATCTAAGATGGTTGGATATATATCAATCTGTTGCGCCAATTCGGTACTCACTCCCAAATATTCTTCATTAGGACTGTAAATCAAAATAGGAACTGCGTATCTGTTAATAGGGTTCAAATACTGTTCCTTATAATAAATTTGATTTGTGTGATCTGCCGTAATAATAAAAATAGTGTTTTCGAACCAGGGTTCTTTTTGAGCAGCTTTAAAAAATTGTTTGAAAGCAAAGTCGGTATATCCCACACATTGATGCATTGGGAGCGTTCCTTTTGGAAACACTCCTTCATATTCTTCAGGCACAATATAAGGTTCGTGAGAAGTCACCGAGAAAATTGTAGAGAAAAACGGAGTGGTTTTGGTGTTTAAAACGTCTTTGGTGTACTGAAAAAATGGCTCGTCCCAAATGCCCCAAACCCCATCAAATAAAAGATCATTATTAAATTCTGTTTTTCCATAATAGTGATCAAAACCTAAAATGTTTGAAAATCCTAAAAACCCCATAGACCCATTGGGGGCCCCATGAAAAAAGGAGGTGTCATAGCCTTCGTCGTTTAAAACGGAAACGACAGATTCTACATCTTGATTTGCAAAAGGAGACGACGTAAAGGCATCTTTAAAAGAGGGAATTCCTGCCAATACGGAAGACATCCCATGAATAGATTTTCTTCCATTTGCAAAGGCATTATTAAATATCAAACTTTTTGTTGCCAAAGAATCTAAAAACGGTGAGTACCCAATATAATCCTTGATTTTTGTAGAGTCATTAAATGCACCCATATATTCTCTGCTGTAACTTTCGGTAATAAAGACAACAATATTTGGCTTATGAGTTACGGATCTTTTGTAAACTTTTATCGGTTTTACCAAACTATCAACAACCGATTCTTTTACATCAAAAGGAACTTTTTTAAAGGTTTTCTTATTGAAAGTTCTAATAATTGCAAATGGCGTATTTAATACAAAATCTGCATGTTGGGTTTTGTAGGCGTGTCTGTTGGCATCTACTAAATTTATGGGACGTGTACTGTACTTAAAATCGCCTCGAATCCCTCCAACCATAAGGGTTGCCATAATAAGAAAAGAAATTACTGATGAAATGACATAAGCAAACAAGCCCTTTCTATAAGATTTTGTGCTCACTTTTATCTTATTGTAAAGGAAGATCCACAATGCAGAACACAGAAAAAACAGTAAAAAAACATGCCAGTAGCTCACTGCAAAACGCCCTAATATTTGAGGGAGATTACTTTCGTGTTCTATCACATCCCATTCGGAAACGGTAGTTCGACTAAAGTTAAATTTGTAGTAAATCAAATCTACAAAATTGAGAGCCATCCCTATTAAGTTGGTCAAGAAGTAAATAACAAACAAAAATTTCTGATATCCTCTCTGTGTATTTACTCTCAATGGAAGCATTGAAAACAATACAAACAAACTATTGAGATAAAAAATAGCAGTGGTATCAAATGCAAGACCGTGATAACTCAGTCTTAGGTACTCAAATACAGAATCAATTTCTAAAAATGAATAATTATAAATAAAAAATAACAAACGACTTAGTGCATAAAAAATATATACAAGTAATAGCCTGTAAATCATTACTTTATATTCTTGTAATCTGAGGAATTTTAACATGGAAATAATTCAAAAATATGTGTAAAAGTAGAAAATATATTACACTTTCAAACCCTGCTTCATTCTTTTTATAAATTGTTAGTTAAATTGTAAAAAATAGAAGATTAAATACTTTATCTCTTTAAAATTAAAATTATATTTGAAGATCGATTTTTTAACATCTAAAACCTAGCCAATGTCACACAAAAATTTACATGATTTAACAACCCAAGTTCGCAGAGATATTTTGCGAATGGTTCACAAAGTAAACTCTGGGCATCCAGGTGGTTCCTTAGGTTGTGCAGAATTTCTAGTTGCACTTTACACGAACATCATGTATCGCAAAGAAGGCTTTGACATGGATGGGATTGGCGAGGATTTGTTTTTCTTATCCAATGGTCATATTTCTCCAGTTTTATATAGTGTACTCGCACATTCTGGATATTTTCCAGTTGAAGAGCTGAACACATTTAGATTGTTAAACTCTCGATTGCAAGGCCACCCAACAACACATGAAGGGCTTCCGGGCGTTCGAATTGCTTCGGGGTCTTTAGGTCAAGGACTTTCGGTTGCTATTGGTGCCGCACAAACAAAAAAATTAAATAAAGATGCACATTTGATTTATAGCCTTCACGGCGATGGCGAATTACAAGAAGGTCAAAACTGGGAAGCGATTATGTATGCTTCTGCAAAAAATGTTGACAATATCATTGCAACCATCGATTTAAACGGAAAACAAATTGACGGTGCTACCGACGATGTTCTTCCGATGGGGAGCATCAAAGGAAAGTTCGAAGCTTTTGATTGGACGGTTATTGAAATCGAAGAAGGAAACGATATTGAAGCGATCTTAGAAGGAATGGCAACAGCCAAGGCAGCTACTGGCAAAGGGAAACCAGTTTGTGTCCTCTTAAAAACCATGATGGGTAATGGTGTTGATTTTATGATGCATACCCATGCATGGCACGGGAAAGCACCTAATGATGCACAGTTAGAAAGTGCATTAAATCAGAACCCAGAAACTTTAGGAGATTATTAAATTCAAAACCAACAGAAAATGAAAACTTATACATATACAGAGAAAAAAGATACAAGAAGTGGTTTTGGAGCAGGACTTACAGAACTCGGAAGAACCAACCCAAATGTAGTAGCCCTTTGTGCAGATTTGATTGGATCTTTAAAAATGAATCAATTTATTGAAGAAAACCCAGAACGTTTTTTTCAAATTGGAATAGCGGAAGCTAACATGATGTCCATTGCTGCTGGCTTGACTATTGGAGGTAAAATTCCGTTTACAGGAACCTTTGCTAACTTTTCTACCGGTCGTGTTTATGACCAAATTAGACAATCTATAGCATACTCTGACAAGAATGTGAAAATATGTGCCTCTCACGCTGGATT
>JGI26082J51739_10002319_pt1 | contig 11629 bp, 9 predicted proteins | sample SaaInl5LU_22_DNA_FD_51739 | JGI IMG/M metagenome (IMG submission 51739)
GGGATCGGCCCAGAATTCCAGCATGCCGCGTGGTGCGTGAAACGCGCCGTCAATGCGGCCGTCGCGCTGTAATTCACGAATATCACGGATATCAATCAAAACGGCATCACCTGCCTGCTGCCGATCATGGGCGTCGGCTGGGCTGATGCTGTTGGTTTGCTGTTTTGCCTCGGCAACAAGCATTTTTACGGTTTTGGTAATGGGCATTTTTGTCTCTTTTTTGCGTTTGGTTAGATAGATGGCGGATTGGGGCGGTCAGGCTCATGCCAATCAGCCAGAATAAGGGCGGGTTTAATCAATTCTTTTAAATCGCGGCGAACGCCAATCCAGCGAAGATGAATCGAATTGCGGACAATTTCCTCATCATCATTTTTTAACGCATCGGCAATTGGCGCCCACCGAAAAACCGCATCCGAACTCGATTGAAAAGCCGCTGGCCCATCAGCGATAACATCCCAATTGGCAAAGGCGGCGCGTTGTTTACCGGAATCGCCCATCGCGGCAAAAACCTGTGGGTCAATGTCATCTTGATTGTAATCCAGCAAAATGCCATCCAGCATTTNAATGGCAAGATCCTGCGCTGCCTNGTCGTTTAATCCGCCATCGCGCTTGAGCTGGGCAATGGCAAAAAGCCCAAGATCACAGATGGCGGCACCATAGATATGCCAGCGGGCAATGCGCAAAGAGGTCAAAAAATCGGCATCTTGAAATAATTTTGGATATTGGGTGCCAGCGCGCGCTTTGACATAGGTGTAGAGCGTCACCTGCGACACAAATGCGGCGCGGCTGTCAATGAAATCATATAGTTGCTGGCGCGTTGTAAGCGGCGAATCTTTCATGAATCCGATGGTGCGCAGCACTGATTTGATGGCGGCTATCATTGGTTTTTTAATCGCTCATGTTAAAANTTGTTGTCATTTCTCTTCTACTCATTACCATCTGAAGGGCGTATTGTCGTGAGCAAAATAACAATAATCCGCGACATCATTTGGGTTCATTTGCGGGGCCGGATTTTGTCTTGCCTGCATCTGGATCGTGGGGAAGTGATTTGCTTGGAGAGGTGAATCACGATTATTGGAGGAAGCTTTTATGAGCACTCAAGCTACGGGAGCGCCAAGTCATTGGGATAGATCGAAAAGTCTATTATTCAAGACATTGGCTGTCTGGTTCTTTTTCTCATTTGTGGTTCATTGGTTCGGTGACGCATTAAATGGCGCGGCGGGGTCTTTCCCTGGCGGTTATTTCATGGCCGGACAGGGGTCGCAAATTGCATTTGTNATACTGATCTTTTGGTTTGTTACGAAACAAAACAAGCTGGATGAAGAGTATGGCGTAGCCGAAGACTAGGAGTTTAGCTATGAAACTTGAAGGTGGATTTATTAATAATCTCAGCAAGGTTTATGGAATCTATACTCTTGGATTCTTGGGCTTTGTTATCATAATGGCAATACTCGAACAGATGGGCGTCAGTGCCGAAAAAATCGGCTGGATGTTCGTCGGGTTTACCATTTTCATCTATGCCTTAATTGGCGTGCTNTCTCGTACCATGGAGTCCAAGGAATATTACGTTGCTGGACGCGAGGTGCCCGCTGTTTTTAACGGTATGGCAACAGCTGCTGACTGGATGTCGGGCGCATCATTTATTGCGATGGCCGGTGGCATCTATCTGAAGGGCTATCCTTATATGGCGTTTCTGGTCGGTTGGACTGGTGGCTATGTGTTGGTGGCAAGTCTGCTGGCGCCGTATCTGCGGAAATTTGGCTGCTATACAGTGCCAGATTTTATCGGCACACGTTATGGCGGTAATCTTGCCCGCTTCTGTGCTGTGGTCATTCTTGTGGTTGCGTCTTTCACCTATGTGACAGCGCAGATCACCGGAACTGGCATCGTTGCATCGCGTGCGCTGAATATTCCGTTTACCGNGGCAGTCTGGATCGGCCTTGCCGGTATCCTTTTCTGTTCAATGCTTGGCGGAATGAAGGCGGTGACATGGACGCAGGTTGCGCAATATATCGTGTTGATTATTGCCTATCTGTTGCCGGTGTTCTGGATGGCAAACAAGTTCGATTACGGGATGATCCCGCAATTGGCGCAGTTTGATGCCGTCCTTCGGGTGCAGGAACTCGAAGCGTTGCATGGTGTTGGCACATTAATGCCTACGGCTGAAGCGCAAGCTGCCGCTGGCAAGCTTGCGGCCTTGAAAGTCGGTATCAATGATGCCAGTGACACATTGATGGCAAAATGGAAGTTCCTGACCCTCGTTATCTGTATGATGGCGGGTACAGCGTCACTTCCGCATGTCTTGATGCGCTACTTTACAACATCGTCAGTCCGGGCCGCTCGACAGTCAGTTGGCTGGTCATTGGTCTTTATTTTCATGCTGTATTTCACCGCACCAGCATTGGCAACTTTCACCAAGCTGTCACTTCTTGATCCAAACCTAGCAACAGGCATCATTGGCAAATCAATTGCCGATGTGAATTCGATCGAGTGGGTGCAAAAATGGTCACAGGTTGGCTTTGTGAAGATCTTTGATGGCAATGGCGATGGCCTATTGCAAATCAATGAATTTTTCATGAAGGGTGATATCGTGGTTCTGGCAACGCCGGAAATTGCGGGCCTGCCTTATGTGATTTCTGGTCTGGTGGCTGCGGGTGGTCTAGCAGCGGCGATGTCAACAGCGGACGGTCTGCTATTGGCGATTGCAAATGCTTTGTCACATGATTTGTACTACAAGATCATTGATCCAAAAGCGGATACGAAAACCCGACTTGTGGTTGCGCGTATCTTGCTGTTGGCTGTGGGTGCCGCTGGTGCCTTTGTCGCGGCGCAGGGTCTTACCGGAATCTTGGGTGCCGTTGCATGGGCATTCTGTTTTGCCAATTCAGGTCTGTTCTTCCCGCTTGTCCTTGGGGTCTGGTGGAAACGGGCAAACCGCGCTGGCGCTATCGCTGGCATGATTGGCGGATTTGGCGCCGGTTTCTGGTACCTTTATATGGTTCAGTTCGGCGGCATGACCCCATGGCTTGGCCTTGACGGTCTGCGGTTTGGTATGATCGGAATGCCGGTCAGCCTTGTTCTGATGGTCGTGGTGTCGCTTGCGACAGAAGCGCCGGATGAAGAAACCATGAAAATGGTTGATGAAATCCGTATTCCAAAGGGCAANGCGGTGCTTGACGCCTAATATTTTAACGCCAGTCTTTGATTGGCGTTAATGANGAATTGAACGGAGCAGGGGATATTTTTCCTGCTCCGTTTTTATCTGCGATGTGTCGGGTATTTTTTGGTGGCGGTTCGGTTCAATGTCTTGCAAACTTGTCTCTTGCCGATGATTGGGCGGCAGGCAGGTTTAGGCTGATAGCCACAAAATCAGCAGATGAAAGCGAGGGCATCATGGATGGCGGTTTTAGTGTCACAATCTTGTTGATTGACTATATTCTTGGCGCGGCAATGTGGACATTGATTGGCCGGTTTGGNATGTCGATCTTTGTGTCTGAACATTCAGATTTTTTCTTTATGCGCGCCTTTGTCAAAGTGACTGATCCAATGATCAAGGTCATGGCAAAACTAACCCCGCCATTTTTGATTGACCGGCTGAAATCGCTTTATGTCGCATGGTTTTTATTCATGATCCGGTTTTATCTGATGCCCGGAATTTTGGGTTATGATGTGATGGGGATGCTGTCTTTCCCGCTCGAATCCGATCTGGCTTTGGTGATTTATGATTTGGGACAGATTTTCCGCTAGCGGCAGCAGGTGCAATTGAACAATGACAATCTGGCAATGACAACTGGGTTTTAGGGCTGGGTATGAACGAGGAATGGTCAATGAATAGCTATGCGCAAATCTATCAGGATGCAACTTCGGACAAGGCTGGATTCTGGCTTGATGCGGCGGCAGAGATTGATTGGGTGAAGGCACCAAAAACCGGTCTTGATGACCGCAATCCGCCCTTTTACCGCTGGTTTCCCGATGGTGAGATGAATAGCTGTTTTAACGCTGTTGATCGCCATGTTCTGGCCGGACGCGGCGGGCAAAATGCGATTATTTATGACTCGCCCATCACCGGCCATAAATCGACCTTAACCTACACCGAATTACAGCAGCAAACGGCAAAATTTGCTGGCATGCTTGCCGATCTAGGCGTGGTAAAGGGTGATCGCGTTATCATCTATATGCCGATGATTCCGCAGGCCGTGGTGGCAATGCTTGGCTGTGCGCGGCTTGGTGCCATTCATTCGGTCGTATTTGGCGGGTTTGCCGCTGCCGAACTTGCCAAACGCATTGATGATTGCACGCCAAAAGTAATGATCAGCGCATCTTGTGGCCATGAGCCCGGACGCATTGTCGAATATAAACCACTTCTTGATGCTGCTATCGAATCGGCAAGCCATAAACCTAATCATTGTGTGATTGTGCAGCGTGAGGCACTTGAGGCCACTCTTGTTGCGGGACGCGATCTGGAATGGAATGCGGCGCTTGATGCAGCAACCGAATTGCCGCCGGTTCCGGTAAAGGCAACTGACCCGCTTTATATTCTCTACACATCGGGCACCACTGGCCAGCCGAAAGGCGTGGTTCGTGATAATGGCGGTCATGCTGTCGCGCTTCACTGGTCGATGCGCCATATTTACGATATGCGGCCAGGCGATGTCTATTGGGCGGCGTCTGATATTGGTTGGGTGGTTGGACATTCCTATATTGTCTATGCGCCGTTGCTGTTTGGTTGCACCAGCGTCTTGTTTGAGGGCAAACCAGTTGGCACGCCTGATGCCGGCGTGTTCTGGCGGATCATTTCCGAACATAAGGTCAAAGCATTATTTACCGCGCCGACCGCCTTTCGGGCGATTAAGCGCGCCGATCCTGACGGCGCATTTTTAAAAGATTATGATACGTCATGTCTGAAATATCTGTTTTTGGCTGGTGAACGCGCTGATCCTGACACGATTAGCTGGGCGGAAAACCAGCTTGGCGTGCCGGTGATTGATCATTGGTGGCAAACCGAAACCGGCTGGTCAATTTGTGCCAACCCGATGGGGATCGAGCATCTTGCCGTCAAGCTTGGCTCGCCATCATTNCCGATGCCCGGGTATGAAATTGATATTCTGGATGCTGATGGCGCGGTGTTGCCTGCGGGTGAACTTGGGGCGATTGCGGTGAAATTGCCATTGCCGCCATCATGCCTTGCTACAATCTGGGGCGCCGATGACGCCTATGTTGAAAAATACCTCACCAGCTTTCCGGGCTATTATGAAACGGGTGATGCGGGCTATTGCGATGAAGATGGCTATCTCTACATTATGGCGCGTACCGATGATGTGATTAATGTTGCTGGCCATCGGCTATCAACNGGCCAGCTCGAAGAAGTTTTAGCTGATCATCCTGATATTGCTGAATGTGCCGTCATTGGTGTTGCCGATCAATTGAAAGGGCAATTGCCGCTGGGTTTGATCTGCCTTTATCCAAATTGTAACCGGCTGCAAGATGACATCATGGCCGAGGCGATCGCCCTTGTGAAAGATCGGGTTGGTCGTGTGTCTTCATTTAATTTGATTGCGGTGATTGACCGCTTGCCCAAAACGCGATCGGGCAAAATTTTGCGCGGTACAATGGCCAAAATTGCCGATGGCGAAAGCTGGAATATGCCTGCCACCATTGATGATCCGGTCATTTTGGATGAAATCACGATGGCCTTGCAATCAATTGGCTATGCTGGCGGTAAAAGCTGATCATTTGCGCCATATTTCGCGCAAAAAGAACTGATGACGGAAATGAATATTGCGATGAATTTGAATTGCGCGGTAAAAACCGTTGCGTTACCCGCTAGATTTGCCTTAAACAAAACCATTGCCATCTGTTGCTAGAGAAACCAGCATGTTTGAAAAATTCCAGCCTGCAAAAGCCGATCCGATTTTGGGTCTGTCCAAGCTATTTCAAGCCGATCNACGCGCCGAAAAAATCGATCTTGGTGTTGGCGTTTATAAAGACGACAATGGCATTACGCCGGTCATGTCATCGGTGAAAAAAGCCGAAGCACGCCTGCTGCAAGAACAGAATTCAAAAGCCTATGTATCGCTTGCCGGTGCCGAGCTTTTTCGTGATCAGATGCGCGATCTTGTTCTTGGCGACGCCGTTGCTGCAGATCGGGTTGCCACATTGCAGACTCCGGGTGGAACGGGTGCGATCCGGCAGATTTTCGAATCGATGAAGATTTTGAACCCTGATTGCACGATCTGGATTAGTGATCCCAGCTGGCCATCGCATATGAGCATGGCAACGCATATGGGTTTCAAAACCCGCGGTTATCCTTATTTTGATAATGAAACACGGCTTGTTGATACCGCCGCGATGATGGACTCATTTCAAGATTTGAAAGCTGGCGATTTGCTGCTTCTTCATGGCTGTTGTCATAACCCGACCGGCGCAAATATCGATATGGACACATGGAAAGCCATTACCAANCTGGTCATTGAAAAAGGCGCCATGCCCTTTATTGATATTGCCTATCAGGGATTTGGTGATGGGCTGGATCAAGATGCGGCGCCGCTTCGCTATATGGCATCACGCGTGCCAGAAATGTTTATTGCGGCATCCTGTTCAAAGAATTTTGGCTTATATCGTGACCGCGTTGGCATTGCTATGATGATTGCCAAAGACGCCAGCACTGCCGAATTAGTACAGGGCAATCTGGCGGTTTTGAATCGGTTGAACTATTCATTTGCGCCTGATCATGGCGCCGCAGTGGTTGGCATGATTCTGGCTGATGCTGAATTGCGTGCCGAATGGATGGCCGAGCTAGAGCAAATGCGCATGACGATGCTGACCATTCGCAAAGATTTGGCGGATGCGCTTCGCCAGCAGTGCAATTCGGATCATTTCGATTTTATTGCGCATCATCGTGGCATGTTCTCGCGCCTCGGGCTGAATGCCGAACAGGTGCTGTCACTTCGCGAAGATCACGGCATGTATCTTGTTGGTGATAGCCGTATCAATATTGCCGGTTTGGCTGGAAAACGTCACCTGCCATTCGCTATTGCAGTTGCGAAGGTCGCCACAGTTTCCTAAGCTTTGACGGCATGGTGGTGTTTTGACGCGCTGCCATTGCCGTCTTGTCGGTTTTTCTTAGGAATATTACCATGGCTTCTCATGTAAAAAATGGTGGCGGTCTGCTTATGGACTGTCTGATTGCGCTTGGTGGCACAAAGGGATTTGGCGTCCCTGGCGAGAGCTATCTTGCCGTGCTTGATGCGATGTATGATCGCAAGGATAAATTTGACCTTATGTTATGCCGCAATGAAGGCGGCGCTGCCTATATGGCCGAAGCATGGGGAAAATTAACCGGAACGCCCGGTCTTTGTTTTGTCACACGCGGGCCCGGCGCAACTAATGCCTCAATCGGTATTCATACCGCCATGCAGAATTCGACACCGATGATTGTGTTTGTTGGGCAGGTTGGCGTTNGCATGAAAGGCCGCGAAGCTTTCCAAGAAATTGAATATTCACATTATTTTGGCAAGGTTGCCAAATGGGTTGTTGAAATTGACGATGCGAACCGCATTCCTGAAATCATGTCGCGGGCATGGACAACGGCGCTAAGCGGAAGGCCGGGCCCTGTCGTGGTTGCGCTTCCTGAAGATATGCTAACCGCGCCAGTTAGCGCCAAGGCTTGTGCGCCCGTAAACATCCCTGCGCCAGACATTTCATCAGCACAGATTGACCAGCTTTCCGGCCTGTTAGACGCGGCGAGGCGCCCGCTTGTTCTATATGGTGGCTCTGGCTGGTCAATTGAGGCCGCACGCCAGCTGGAATCATTTGCCGGTGCAAATCATGTGCCGCTTGTGGCTGCATTCCGCTTTCACGATATCTGCGATAATTACCATCCGTCCTATGTTGGTGATGCTGGTGTTGGCGTTCTTGGCTATATCAAAACCCTGATCGATGAAGCCGATTTGATTTTGGCGATCAATGTACGTTTTGGCGAATGTACAACCGATGGTTACAGCATGTTTGATTGCCCCAACATGAAGGCAAAGCTGGTTCATTGCCATCCGTCTGATGATGAAATTGGCAAGATTTACGCGGCCGATCTGCCGCTTCAGGCAACGCCAAATGCAATGGCGGCAGCCCTGTCAAAAATCAGCCTGAAGGCCGATGATGACAGGCGTGACTGGGTTGCAGCCGCCAAGGCCGCCTATGATGCCAGCTATAGCGTTAAGCCACAGCCGGGAAGCCTTGATATGGGCGATGTGATGGCGCATATCCGCGATGTCATTCCCGATGATGCCATCATTACCAATGGCGCTGGTAATTTTGCCATCTGGCCAAATAAATTNCTGAAATTCGGCCCCAAAGCACGGCTTTTGGCACCGCAAAGCGGGGCAATGGGTTATGGCGTGCCAGCGGCGATTGCGGCCAAGGCGCATGATCCAAAACGCTTTGTTCTGTGTTTTGCCGGTGATGGCGATTTCCAGATGAATGGCAATGAACTTGGATCGGCCATGCAGGCCGGTTTGCAGCCGGTGATATTGATTGTGAATAACGGTACCTATGGCACGATCCGAATGCATCAAGAACGCCATTATCCGGAACGGGTATCAGGAACCGAACTTGCGAATCCCGATTTTGTGACGCTTGCCAAGGCCTATGGCTTTTATGGTGAAACTGTTGAAAAAACGGCCGATTTTGCCGATGCCTTTGCGCGTGCCTTGGCGTCGGATACGGGGGCGGTTCTTGATCTTGTTATCTCGACCGAAGCCATTACCCCGCGGCAAACCATTGACGATCTTCGCAGCGCCGGACGCTAGGCGTTATCCGGCGGATGGGCCGATAGGCGATTTTGCCAGCTATTGATTGGGCTTGGCAAATGATTAGGCTTGGCAAATGATTAGGCTTGGCAAATGATTAGGCTTGGCAAATGATTAGGCTTGGCAAATATCCAAAACTCACCCTATAGATAAAGCCTGTTTGGCAGGTTCACGCGAATAGAATTGGCAGGGGAGGCCGCATAATGTCTTTTGATTTTGACGAGATCATTGACCGCGTCGGGACTCATTCATCAAAATGGGACACGGTCGAATCAAAATATGGCGTTTCGCCCGAAACCGGCATTCCGATGTGGGTTGCCGATATGGATTTTCGCGCCCCGCCTGCGGTTCAATCGGCTTTGGCTGCTGCCCTCGATCACGGCGTTCATGGTTATTTTGGTGATGATAGTGACTATCGTGCGGCCTTGATCGGCTGGATGAAGCGGCGCCATCACTGGAATGTTGAACCTGACTGGATCATCAATGCGCATGGTCTTGGCAATGCCATCAGCCTTTGCCTGAATGCCTATAGCGCGCCTGGTGATGGGGTGATCGTCTTTGCGCCGGTTTATCATGCGTTTGCCCGTATTATCAAAGGCACTGATCGCCGCCTTGTTGAATCGNCATTGGTTCAGCGTGATGGTCGCTATCATATGGATCTGGACGCGCTTGCGGCCAGTCTGACCGGCGATGAAAAAATCATTCTATTTTGCTCGCCGCATAATCCGGGCGGCAGAGTTTGGTCGCCTGAGGAATTGCAACAGCTTGCTGATTTCTGCGAAACGCATGACCTGACGCTGATCAGTGATGAGGTGCATAATGACCTTGTTTACAAGGGTAATCAGCATCATGTCCTCGCAAAGGCAGTGCCATCAATAAGGCACCGGCTTGTCACGCTTGTGGCGACAACCAAGACCTTTAATCTTGCTGGCTGTATGATTGGCAGCATGGTTGTCGCCGATGATGCCTTGCGTTCGCGTTTGGCGCGGGTGGCCTTTGCCGCTGCAGGAATGTCTTTTAACCGGATTGGCATGTTGATGTGTACCGCCGCATGGGAACATGGCGATGACTGGCTTGATGCGCTGCTTGATTATCTCGCAGAAAACAGACGTATTTTTGATGCGGCGATGGCTTTGATTCCGGGGGTGCGCTCAATGCCGATCGAGGCGACGTATCTTTGCTGGGTTGATTTTGCCGATACCGGCATGGATTGCGCCGAATTTACCCGCCGCGTTGAACAGCAGGCGCAGATTGCGGTCAATCACGGCAACAGTTTCGGCGTCGGTGGTGACAGTTTTTTACGGTTCAATATTGCCTGTCGGCGTGACCTTGTGATCGAGGCGGCAGAGCGGCTTAAAAACGCCTTTTCAGATCTGCAATAGACTGGTTAAGGGGGCATGCTGTTCATGCTAAATTCATGTAGGCCGTCCCGAAAGGTAACTTATGATTTGGTTTCTATCGCTATTTACGCGGGAATATGAACAACGTCAGGCATTGTTGATCATTTTCCTTGCTTCGTCTTTTTGGGGCGTCTTATGGGTGCCGATGCGCCATATCGAAGCGATGGGACTATCTGGCCTTTGGGTTGTGGTGCTATTTCATTTCCTGCCCGCCNTGGCGATGTTGCCGTTGATTGTCAAAGCTGCGCAATCATCACGCCGTGATTGGGGGCGGGCCGCTTTTGCCGGTGCCTTGATGGGGGCAGGCTTTGCGCTTTATGCGCTCGGACTTGTTGTGGCGTCGGTCACCAAAACGGTCATTTTGTTTTATATGACGCCAATTTGGTCAACGGTCATCGCCTATTTTGTGCTTCGCGAACGCGCTGGGTGGGGGCGTTGGCTTGCCATTGCTGCCGCGCTTGTGGGNTGCGCCCTTGTGACAGGGGTCAATCGTGACGAGTTGCGATTTGATCCGGCTGATTTATTGGGGCTTTTATCGGGACTTTTTTGGGCGTTGGGATCGGTTATGATCCGCCGCTATGATGGGTTGAATTTCGTCCATGTCAGCTTCTTACAATATCTATTTGGCGGGATCATGGCGCTGATTGCAGCCATTTATCTCGGCGATCCAATACCGCAGCTAGCGGTGTTACTGCAGGCCATTCCGCCAGCCTTTCTGGCTTCGGCGGTGGTGTTTTTGCCGTCGGTCTTGCTGATTTTCCGCATCATGCAATATGTTTCGCCTGGCCTTGTGGGTATTTTGATGCTGTCCGAGGCTTTGGTGGCGGCGGTTTCNGCAGCTTTCTGGCTTGGCGAAACATTGGCCCCAATGCAATGGATNGGGGTTNCTGCCATTCTGGCAACTGGTGTGTTCATCGGCTTTTATGAAGGCAAAGCGGTAAAATCGGCAAAGCCGGCATAAAGACGAAGAAGGCGCGCCGCTTAATGGCCGGTTTTGGCGTCGAGTGCCGAACGAATGGCGCTTAGGCGCGGTTCAAGACCTTCAGTGTCAAGCAATGACAGGCCAAGATTGCCAAGCTGATCCTGCCACTCAATCGTGCCAGCGGTCATTCTGCCAGCGATATTCAGATCGGCAAGGGTGATCGCCACTTCACGCATTTCGGCGGCGCGCCGAATGCCGTGGGTTGTCATACGTTCCATATTATAGGCGGCTTGGTCTTTCCAGCCATCTTTGGTTTGCGATGCGTCAAGCGAGGCTGCCACCTCNTCGGCAACACCGGCAATCGTGGCTGCGCTGAAACATTCGGCGGTCAATGCTTCGATGCCCTTGACCAGAACCGAACGGATCATCTTGATTGTCGAGGCCCGGCCAACCGGCCCGGGAACATGAACCGGCTTCATGTCTAAAGCCAGCATCAAAGCGAT
>JGI26082J51739_10002330_pt1 | contig 11608 bp, 10 predicted proteins | sample SaaInl5LU_22_DNA_FD_51739 | JGI IMG/M metagenome (IMG submission 51739)
CGAGACACGCCAATAGCGAGATGCAGGTGAAGTGGGGACTCACGTTCGACATTGCGGTGCGCGGTCACTTTGACGCTGACCCCTTTTTTCCCCACCGCCAACAGCTCTGCGGCATATTCACCACCATGGCCATTAAAAAGTGTGATTTCTTGACCGACAGTCATACGCAGTGCCGACGCAAGGTGGCGTGCTGCGCGCTCGTCGAGGCTCAGCTCTGCGCCACTGGCGAGGTGCAGCTCGGTAAATATTCGAGGTATGCGCATAGGCGTTGTTTAAACAGTTTCCGAAAAGCCAAGGTTGCGACAGAGGATATCAGTAACTTGCCATTGATTCATGGTGTAAAAGTGTAAACCGGGTGCGCCACCATCGATTAGCTTTTGGCTGAGTTCGGAAATAATATCGATGCCGTAGCTGATCAAGTCTTCCTGATTGCTACTGCGCTCTTTCAGCTGCCAGCGCAACCAGCGCGGGATGTCGGCGCCGCAGCTTTCGGAGAAGCGGACCAAATTGGCATAGTTGGTGAGTGGCATAATGCCTGGAATAATCGGCGCGCCAATGCCCGCTTTGGCACATTCCTCAACAAATTTAAAATAGCCATCGGCATTGTAAAAATACTGGGTAATCGCACGGTTTGCGCCAGCTTTAAACTTTTCGCCGAGCCAAAAAATGTCGCGGCTGTAGCTTTCTGACTCAGGGTGAATCTCGGGGTAGGCGGCCACGTTAATATTAAAGTGATTGCCGGTTTTTGCCCGAATAAAGGCCACCAGTTGGTTGGCGTGGACTAGCTGACCAGCGCCACCCATACCTGAGGGCAAGTCACCGCGCAGGGCGACGAGATTTTTAACACCCATTGCTTTGTAATCATTCAGCAGTGTCAGTACTTCATCTTCACTGCTGCCGCCAAAGGATATGTGAGGGGCAACATCGTAGCCATCGGCCAAAATTGCCTTCACCTGATCGAGGGTGGTCGAGCGCGTCGAGCCGCCCGCGCCGTAGGTTACCGAGAAGAACTCTGGGGAAAACTTGCCCAGCTCTTTGCGTGTGGTCGCGAGGTTTACTTTTCCTTGATCGGTCTTGGGCGGGAAAAACTCAAAGCTGAGAAGTGGGCTGCTGTTCATTCACGGTTATCCTATATAGCGATTCTTTCTGTCGCAGGCTGATCGTACCCTTGCGCGCCTGACGCGCGCAAGGGTACGTCTGCGGTGTTTAGTACTTGTAACTGTCACCCTTGAATGGACCATTGATGGGTACATTAATGTAATCTGCCTGGGCCTGTGTCAACTTGGTGATAACGCCACCGAAGCCAAGCACCATATAGCGCGCGACTTCTTCGTCAAGATGCTTTGGCAGCACTTCAACACTGAGCATGGCGGCCTTAGTGGCCTCGTCCTGNGCNGCATATTGCTTGGTGAAGAGATCCATTTGCGCCAGCACTTGGTTGGCAAACGAACCGTCCATGATGCGGCTTGGATGACCTGTGGCGTTGCCCAAGTTGACCAGGCGGCCTTCCGCCAACAACAACAGATGATCGTTGCTCTCGCGGTTGCGGTATATCTTGTGCACCTGTGGCTTGATCTCTTCCCACTGCCATGTCTTACGCATAAAGGCGGTGTCGATTTCATTGTCAAAGTGGCCGATATTGCAGACAACACAACCGCTTTTCAGGGCGCTGAGAATATCTTCACCGCAGACATTGTAGTTGCCAGTACTGGTCACCAGCATGTCGGTATTGGCGAGTAGCTGAGTATTGACCCCTTTGCTGACATCGCCGTCGATGTAGGTTGACACGACTTCGAAACCGTCGAGGCAGGCCTGCATGGCGCAGATCGGGTCAGCTTCGGTAATTTTAACAATCATGCCTTCCTGACGCAGTGACTGCGCGGAACCTTTGCCCACATCGCCGTAGCCAATAACGATCGCTTTCTTGCCGGAGAGCAAATGGTCGGTCGCGCGCTTAATGGCGTCGTTGAGACTGTGGCGACAGCCGTACTTGTTGTCGCACTTCGACTTAGTGACGGAGTCGTTTACATTGATCGCAGGCACTTTGAGTTCGCCGCGCTTGAGCATTTCATACAGGCGATGAACACCGGTGGTGGTCTCTTCGGTAATACCGTGAACATTTTCTAACACTTGGGGGTATTTCTTGTGCAGCAAGTCTGTGAGGTCGCCACCGTCGTCCAAAATCATATTGGCATTCCAGGGTACCCCGTCTTTGAGCACCTGCTGCTCTAAGCACCACTCGTATTCTGCTTCTGTNTCGCCTTTCCACGCAAAGACTGGCGTGCCGTTGGCTGCGATTGCAGCAGCGGCATGATCTTGGGTGGAGAAAATATTGCACGAAGTCCAACGCACTTCTGCGCCCAAGGCTTCGAGAGTTTCAATCAGAACCGCGGTCTGAATGGTCATGTGGATACAGCCGAGAATACGTGCGCCGGCCAGTGGTTGCGCTGCGCGATACTTCTCGCGGAGGGTCATCAAAGCCGGCATTTCTGTTTCGGCAATAGAAATTTCTTTTTTGCCCCAGTCGGCTAAAGAGATATCAGCGACTTTGTAGTCGGTAAAGGTGGTGTTCAATGCGTTGCTCATAAATTGTTGCCTGTAAGAATATGTTTTGTATGGAATAGAGGAAGTCTTAAAGTGCTTTTTTCAGCTCAGCAGCTTTATCTGTTCTTTCCCACGTGAAATTTTCTTCTTCGCGACCAAAATGACCGTACGAAGCAGTTGCTTGATAAATGGGGCGTCGCAGATCAAGCATCTCGATCAGTCCGCGCGGGCGAAGATCAAAGTGCTCACGGATCAAGGCGACTATTTCGCTATCGGGGAGTTTGCCTGTGCCGAAGGTATCAACACTGATCGATGTTGGCTCAGAGACACCAATAGCGTAGGACACCTGAATTTCACAGCGGTCAGCCAAGCCTGCTGCGACAATGTTCTTGGCCACATAGCGACCCGCGTAAGCCGCAGAGCGGTCCACTTTGGTAGGATCTTTGCCCGAAAACGCGCCGCCGCCGTGGTGCGCCATGCCGCCATAGGTGTCGACAATAATTTTGCGGCCGGTGAGCCCGCAGTCGCCCATTGGGCCGCCAATAATAAACTGGCCAGTCGGGTTGATGTGGTACTGGGTGCCAGCGTGTAACCACTCTGCAGGCAGAACCGGGCGAATAATTTCTTCCAAAACAGCCTCGCGCAAATCGCCCTGAGAAATCGCCGGCGAGTGCTGAGTAGACAGAACAACCGCATCAATGGCGACGGGTTTGCCGTTTTCGTAGCGCAGTGTGACCTGACTTTTCGCGTCTGGACGCAGCCACGNCAAAACACCGTTTTTGCGCAGACGCGCTTGGCGTTCCATCAACCGATGGGCGTAATAAATGGGCGCAGGCATCAGCACAGGCGTTTCGTTGCTGGCGTAGCCAAACATCAAACCCTGGTCGCCAGCACCGATATCTTTGTTCTCGCTCTCGTCGACGCCCTGGGCAATATCGCTGGACTGCTTGCCTATCGCATTAAGTACCGCGCAGGAATTACCATCGAAACCCACGTCCGAGCTGTCGTAACCGATGTCCGTAATCACATCGCGGACAATTTGCTCAAGATCGACATAGGTATTGGTGCGCACTTCACCGGCAATAATCGCCATGCCTGTTTTAACCAACGTCTCCACGGCGACACGGGAGTGCGGATCATCTGCAAGAATGGCATCTAGGACGGCGTCAGAGATTTGATCAGCCATTTTGTCGGGGTGGCCCTCAGAGACCGATTCGGAGGTAAAAATAGAGTAGTTGGACATAAGTTTAGTTGCTCTCAATGTTAAATAGCGTGGTGATTTCCACCAATGGTTAATATCAGGCTCTTGTAAGCGCGGGTTTTACAAACTGACGAAGTTGAATGCGAAAGCCGTTGCGCTGGGTAAGATAAAGGCTATTGCCCTCTTCAAGTCCCGCGCTTTCGGCCCAGCGTGTTAGCTCTTGCGGCTCAAACCCGAGCCACAGATCGCCGCAGGCGGCCTTAACCCACTCTTGATTGTGCGCGCAGAGATCGGTGATCAACAGAACGCCATCGGCGTTTAGCAGCTTTGCGCAGTCGGCGATAATCTCTCCGGGGGTGGGATTGTGGTGCAGCACCATGTTCAGTGAAATACAGTCGCTGCGCAGGCCTTTGCTCAAGGCGAGATCAGTATCACCCAAAAGCAGCTGAATATTGGTCAAGCCCTGGGCGGTGGCCCTGCTGCGGCATTGTTCAAGCATTTCGGCAGCGTTATCAAGGGCCGTTACCTGCTGAAAAAGACTACACAGTTTAGGCAGAAATTGGCCGTAACCGGGTCCTATTTCCAACGCTGAGTGACGCAGATGTGCACTGCTGGCCAAAAAATTCTCGACGCTGTCGCCATAGTCAGACCAGCTAGCAATTAAATCTTGGTTTTCTTCAAACCGCGCAGCGTTCTGGTTAAAAAAGGCCACCGACGCCGCTGCACGCTCTTTGTTGATGGTTTCNAGNCGTGTGCGCAAGCCGGGATCCAGNGCTGCATCGTCAATGGTGTGGAACAGAACTTGCTGCAAGCTCTGTAAATCGGTATCGGGATGCAGCTGATTGCGGCGATAAAAAATCGTTGTGCCCTCGCGGCGTGTCGCCACCAAGCCCGCGTTGGCCAAAATCTTCAAGTGATGACTCATGGCCGACTGCCGAATGTCAAACACCTGACACAGCTCAAGCACCCCATAGGCGTTTTGCTGCAATACCTTCAATACCTGCATGCGCAGAGGATCGCCCGCCGCTTTACAGAGGGCGGTGATGGCGCTNGTATCGGTCGCAGAGCGCGGCTGATCGGAAAATTGACTGAGATTATTCATGGGGCGGGACTGTAGCATAGCCATTTTTATATATCAAAATATTTTTATATATGCTCCAAATGCAATCAAACAGCGTCTAATCAATTGGCCAAAGCCTCTTAGAAACTAGGCTAAATCACGCGATATCGGTTTACTGAGACCCCCGTCTGGGCGACAATACGCGCCTCAAAATTTCCCTTTTAGGAGTGACAATCCATGGCCTCACGTCGAGACCTTGCCAACGCAGTTCGCGCCCTTAGCATGGATGCAGTACAACAGGCCAATAGCGGTCATCCCGGAGCCCCTATGGGCATGGCAGATATTGCCGAGGTGCTGTGGAATGACTACTTATCCCATAACCCTGCCGATCCAGCCTGGGTTAACCGAGATCGCTTCGTTCTCTCCAATGGCCACGGCTCAATGCTGCTCTATTCATTGCTGCACCTCACGGGCTACGACTTGCCGATCGAGGAAATAAAGAATTTCCGCCAGTTGCACTCCAAGACCCCGGGGCACCCCGAATATGGTTATGCGCCAGGCGTGGAGACAACCACTGGCCCGTTGGGTCAGGGTATCAGCAACGCCATCGGTATGGCGCTGGCTGAAAAAATTCTCGCGGCGCAATTCAACCGTCCAGGCCACGAACTTGTTGATCACCACACTTATACATTTCTTGGCGATGGTTGCTTGATGGAAGGTATCTCCCATGAAGTGTGCTCTCTCGCCGGCACCCTCAAGCTGGGTAAGTTGGTTGCGTTTTACGATGACAACGGCATCTCTATTGATGGTGAAGTTGAAGGCTGGTTCAGTGACGACACNCCTGCGCGATTTGCCGCCTATGGCTGGCAAGTGATTGCCNATGTTGACGGCCACGATAGCGCTGCGATTAAAGCGGCCATAGAACANGCCCACGCTGAGACAGGCAANCCAACCTTGATTTGCTGTAAAACAATTATTGGTTTCGGNTCGCCCAACAAGCAGGGCAAAGAAGATTGCCACGGNGCCGCACTNGGTGCTGCGGAAGTTGCGCTGACACGGGAAGCCTTGGGNTGGCACCACGCGCCATTCGAGATTCCTGCNGAGCACTACGCCGCATGGAACGGTGTTGCCAAAGGCACGGCTGCACAGGCTGCTTGGCAGAAGAAATTGGCCAGCTATCGCGCAGCCTTCCCAGAGCTGGCCGCTGATTTTGAGCGCCGNACGCGCGGCGATTTNCCAGCCGACTTTAGCGCCAAGGCCGANGCCTATATTCGTGAATGCCAAGCGAAGATGGAAAAAATTGCCTCGCGCAAAGCGTCACAAAACTGCCTCAATGCCTTTGGCCCAATGTTGCCAGAACTGCTGGGNGGCTCCGCTGACCTTGCGGGATCAAANCTGACCATTTGGTCTGGTTCGAAAGGCGTTAGTGGCGACGATGCCAACGGNAACTACATNTATTACGGTGTGCGCGAATTTGGCATGAGTGCCATGATGAACGGTATCGCACTGCACGGTGGCTTCATTAACTATGGCGCGACATTCCTGATGTTTATGGAATACGCACGCAATGCTGTGCGCATGGCAGCACTGATGAAGCAGCAAAGTATTTTTGTCTACACCCACGACTCGATTGGTCTCGGTGAAGATGGCCCAACCCACCAGCCGGTTGAGCAGCTCAGCGCGCTGCGCTCAACACCTAACCTGCACACGTGGCGCCCCTGTGACACCGTGGAGTCAGCGGTCTGTTGGAAAAGTGCTATCGAACGTCGCGATGGCCCCAGCGCCCTAGTATTTAGCCGCCAAAATCTTGCACCAATGGCCCGCTCTGAAGAGCAGGTTGCCGCCATCAGTCGCGGTGGTTACGTGTTGCGCGACTGCCTTGCCCCGCAGGCGATTTTGATTGCTACCGGTTCAGAGGTTGAGCTGGCCATGCTCGCTGCAGAACAGCTGGCAGCCCAAGGTGTTCAGGCGCGTGTGGTGTCAATGCCCTGTGCCGAACTGTTCTCAGCCCAAGATGCCGCCTACCGCGACGCCGTTTTATCGCCGAGCATTCGCGCCCGAGTTGCTGTTGAAGCGCTGCATGCGGATTACTGGTACAAGTTTGTCGGTCTGGACGGTCGTGTTGTCGGCATGACCAGCTTCGGCGAATCTGCCCCAGGCGATCAGTTGATGAAAGCCTTTGGTTTTACCGTTGAGAATGTCGTTGCCAACACGTTGGCGGCCATCGGTTAATGCTGCGTATAGCCATTAATGGCTACGGCCGCATTGGCCGCTCCGTGCTGCGCGCCCTTTACGAATCGGGCGCGCGCAACACTGTTCAAGTGGTCGCCATTAATGAGCTCGCCGACAGTAAAACCATCGCCCATTTAACCCGCTACGATTCTACCCACGGTCGTTTCCCCGGTATTGTTACTGATCACGNCGACAGCCTCTGCATCAATGGCGATACCATTGCCATTTTTCACGAAAAGCAGTGGAGCAACTTGCCTTGGCACGCACTGGCGGTTGATGTCGTGCTGGAGTGCAGCGGCAGCTACACCGACCGTGATACCGCCGAGCAGCATATTCACAGCGGTGCCAAGCGAGTACTGTTTTCGCAGCCCGCGGAATCCAGTGTTGATGCCACCATTGTCTATGGCATTAATCATGAAACCTTGACTGGCAGTGAAACCGTTATTTCCAGCGCCTCCTGCTCCACCAATTGTGTTGTCCCAGTGATTCAAGTGCTTCACGACCGCTTTTATGTGGAGGGCGGCGCCATCACTACCATTCACTCGGCTATGAACGACCAGCCTGTGATTGACGCCTATCACCACACCGATTTGCGTAAAACCCGCGCTGCGATGCAGTCGATTATTCCTGTCGACACCGGTCTCGCGCTCGGGATTGACCGCTTAATGCCAGAACTCACGGGGCGCTTCCAAGCGCAGGCCATGCGAGTGCCAACCATGAATGTCTCGGCCATTGACCTCTCGCTAATGGTGCGCGAAAAGGTCGATGTTGCTGCGATTAACAGCGCTCTTGCAGAGGCTGCCGACGGATTTTTGCAGGGTGTCTTGGGCTATACTGAAGAGCCACTGGCCTCCTGCGATTTTAACCACGACCCGCGCAGTGGCATTGTTGACGCCAGCCAAACCCGTGTCAGTCAGGAAAAATTAGTCAAAGTCTTGATCTGGTTTGACAACGAATGGGGCTACGCGAATAGAATGCTCGATACTCTGNTGTATTGGCAGGGNCTGCCCAAGTTAAAACACTAGTTATTTTTAAAGGACTGTTATGACCGTCAAATTGATGACCGAGCTGGAGCTCACAGGCAAACGACTGCTTATCCGTGAAGATTTAAATGTTCCCATAANAGACGGCAAAGTCACTAGCGATGCGCGTATTCGCGCAGCGCTGCCGACCATACACCTCGCCCTCGAAGCNGGCGCCAAAGTNATTCTCATGTCTCACCTCGGGCGGCCTACCGAAGGTCAGTTTGAAGAGATCTACTCGCTCAAACCCGTTGCCGACCATCTCGCGCAATTATTGGGCAAGCCCGTACGCTTAGAGTCCGCTTGGGACAACGGCCTCACCTTAGCCGATGGCGACGTGGTATTGCTGGAGAATGTGCGCTTCAACCCCGGTGAAAAGAAAGACGACGACGCGCTGGCGAAAGCCTATGCCCGCCTCTGCGATATTTTTGTGATGGACGCATTTGGCACAGCCCATCGCGCCCAAGCATCGACTCACGGCGTGATAAAATACGCGCCCATCGCCTGTGCCGGACCCTTGCTCGCCAAAGAGCTAGATGCCCTGCAGCGCGCACTCCACGCACCCGCGCGGCCTGTTGTTGCCATCGTCGGCGGCTCCAAAGTGTCAACGAAACTGACAGTACTTGAGAGCCTCTCCGGAAAAGTTGACCAGTTGATTGTCGGTGGCGGTATTGCCAACACCTTCCTTGCCGCCGCAGGCAAGCCAGTGGGCAAGTCCCTCTGTGAAGTAGACCTGATTCCTGTTGCTCAAGACCTGATGAGCAAGGTCAGTATCCCGCTGCCCACCGATGTTGTTGTTGGCAAGGCATTCTCCGAGAGCGCCGTGGCCACCGTAAAATCCGTTGACGATGTTGAAGAAGACGATATGATTTTCGACATCGGCCCCGACACCGCCAAGCATTTTGCGGGTCTTTTAGCCTCCATGGGTACCATCATTTGGAATGGCCCGGTGGGTGTTTTTGAGTTTGACCAGTTCGGCGAGGGCACCAAGACCTTAGCGTTCGCCATCGCTGGCAGCGCAGGGTTTTCAATTGCCGGGGGTGGCGACACGCTAGCGGCCATAGACAAATATGGTATTGCTGATCAAGTGTCCTACATTTCAACCGGCGGCGGCGCATTTTTAGAATACGTAGAAGGCAAAGAATTACCGGCCGTGACAGCGCTGCAGCAGCGCGCATAGGCAACAAAACGTGAGTCAACTATAGGAAGAGACCATGGCTTTAATTTCATTACGTCAAATGCTGGATCACGCAGCCGAGTACAGCTACGGCGTGCCGGCATTCAATGTGAACAACCTCGAACAGATGCGTGCCATCATGATGGCAGCAGACCGCACAGACAGCCCCGTGATAGTTCAGGCCTCTGCAGGCGCGAGAAAATACGCAGGTGCGCCGTTTTTACGCCACCTCATCCTCGCTGCTATTGAAGAGTGGCCGCANATTCCCGTGTGNATGCACCAAGATCACGGCACCAGTGCCGCAGTTTGTCAGCGCTCCATTCAGCAGGGCTTCAGCTCAGTCATGATGGACGGGTCGTTAGAGGAAGACGGTAAAACACCCTCTAGCTATGAGTACAACGTTGATGTCACCAAGCGCACCGTCGATATGGCCCATGCCTGTGGTGTTTCCGTCGAAGGTGAGTTGGGCTGCCTCGGCTCCCTCGAAACCGGCGCCGCTGGGGAAGAAGACGGCGTTGGCGCAGACTGCGTGCTGACCCACGACCAAATGCTCACCGACCCAGAAGAAGCGGCAGATTTCGTCGCCAAAACCGGCGTAGATGCTCTCGCTATCGCCTGTGGCACCAGCCATGGCGCCTATAAATTTAGCCGACCACCGACAGGCGATATTCTGGCCATCGATCGTATTCGAGAAATCCACCGACGCATACCCAATACACATTTGGTCATGCACGGTTCGTCCTCTGTGCCGCAAGAGTGGCTCGCCATTATCAATCAATACGGCGGCGACATTCCTGAGACCTACGGCGTGCCAGTTGACCAGATTTGCGAAGGTATTAAGCACGGCGTGCGCAAAATTAATATTGATACTGACCTGCGCCTTGCATCAACTGGTGCGGTGAGACGCTTTTTGGCAGAAAACCCCAGCGCTTTTGACCCGCGAGCCTTTCTGAAGGAGACCACCGTTGCCATGATGGACATTGCCGTCGCCCGATANGAGTCNTTTGGTACCGCCGGCAACGCATCGAAGATCAAAGCGATGAGTCTAGATGCAATGACCAGCCGTTATCAGAGCGGCGAGTTGAACCCTAAAATCAACTAAGTTCAATGCAGTGACGTGACAGGAAGGGCGCAAGTGCGCCCTTTTTGCTGAGCGTGTTTCAAGGCTCGGCAGGCAGTGCACCCGACACTTTACAAGTTGCCATCGAATGGTCAGACTCAGTCCCTAACGACATGCACCGACCGATGGGAATTTATGACAATCGACACCATGGCCACCTGGCACAGCGTGGCAAAAAACCAAGATATCGAAGGCCTGCATCGACTGCTGGCAGATGACGCCGTCTTCCATTCGCCGGTCGTCCATACACCGCAAGTTGGTAAGACAATTACTGGCAAATACCTTGGCGCCGCGCTACTGGTTTTCTATAACGATACGTTTAAGTATGTGCGTGAAGCCACCGGTGAGCGCCAAGCCATTCTTGAATTTGAGGTAGAGATAGACGGTATTCAGGTCAATGGCGTGGACATGATCAGCTGGAATGAAGAAGGGCTCATAAATGATTTCAAAGTCATGATCCGCCCGTTAAAAGCCGTTAATTTAATCCATCAAAATATGGGTGCAATGCTTCAGGCGCGGGGCTAAGCCCCCGCGCCAGCCGATACTGTTTATCCAGCATTCCCCCTCAAACGCCTATTGCCCCCAATCCTGTTTCGCCAAACACGCGCCGCATAACATATTCAACTGAAAATGGTTGAGGCATTTTTTGGTCTACATTTAATAGCAGCGCAGAGACTGGCAGTCTGGTTAAACAGGGTCTACGCTCAGAAAAGTTGTTTGGAAGCGGTAGTTAAGAAAACTCACTCTCATATCAATAAAGGGACCTACGATGAATACAAAACGATTTCTTCTCGCAGTAGTTGCTGTTTTTGTTTTTGTGAATTTTTTCGAAATGCTTTATCACCAATATCTGGTTGGTGAGTTATATGGACAGACCGCCGAGCTTTGGCGCCCAACAGAAACGATGGAAGACTATATGCTCTGGATGTGGATAGGGTATGCACTTCTATCAGTTATGTTTTGTTATATTTTTTTGAAAGGGTATGAAAACAAAGGTGTCATGGAAGGCGTGCGTTATGGACTGCTGATTGGTATTTTAATGGCGCATGGCAGTTTTGTAATGTATGCCGTGATGCCCATACCCTTCGCGATGGCTGTCTATTGGATAGTAGATGCATTAGTACTATGTACTGTTTCCGGCGCTATTCTGGCAGCGGTATATAAACCGGCGTAATTCAATTTTATGGAGTGAGCGCGCCAGCCGCGCTCATTTATAATTTCCTGACGGAGATTATCCTTTCGCCTACTCGTG
>JGI26082J51739_10002331_pt1 | contig 11600 bp, 12 predicted proteins | sample SaaInl5LU_22_DNA_FD_51739 | JGI IMG/M metagenome (IMG submission 51739)
GTCCTTGTGGTGGGATGTGAAATGGTCTTCGTGAACTGGGCCCAAAACCGCATCAAACCCCGCTTCGCCATTGCCTTGGGCTGTGTGATATTAGCCCTCTCTTTTGCCAGTCTTAATCTTTTGGATGGCCTGCCAAATCTATTTCTCTCCATGGGGATTTTGAGCATTGCCGAGATCTTGGCTATGCCGTTTATGATCTCATGGATCACCTTGCGCGCGGGAGACGCCTCCCGTGGCCGCTATCTAGGCATGTATGCTGCTACCTATGCCCTGGGTCACATCCTCGCCCCGATTATTGGCACGAAAATGATTGCCAGCGAGGGATTCCCAGCNCTTTGGTGGCTATGTGTCGGAATCGCCTTGGTCGCAGCGATTGGATTTAGTCAACTACCTCCCGCGACTGTGCATCGATCACAGCCATAGCCGCCGCATTGACTATCTCACGAACGCTGGATCCTAGNTGGAGCACGTGGGCAGGATAGCTTAATCCGATGAGCAAGGGCCCCACCGCTTCCATGCTACCCATGGATTGGAGGAGTTTATAGGAAATATTGGCAGAGCTCAATCCNGGGAAAACAAAGATGTTGGGCTCTTTTCCAACCAGATCACTAAAGGGGAATTGCTCATTCAACAAGCTATTGTCCACGGCAAAATTGGCCTGCATTTCCCCATCCGCAATGAGGCCCGGCTCGCGCTCGCGAATGAGCTTAAGCGCTTCACGCATTTTGCGCGGCGTCTTGCCTTCCGCAGATGATCCAAAGTTGGAATAACTCAGCAGAGCAACCCGCGGCTCAAGGTTCATACGTCGGACCATGGCGGCGGCTTCACAGGCAATTTGTGCCACACGCTCCGCCGAGGGATCCTGATTCATCGTGGTATCCGCAAAGAAGCGCGGCCCGCGCTTTGTGAGCATCACATAGACTCCGGCTACCGTTCTGGAGTGATCCTTGGGGCCAAGAATTTCGAGGACGGGCTTGACCGCACGAGGNTATTTGACCATNGAACCCGTGAGATACGCGTCGGCATCGCCCATGCGGACCATCATAGGGCCATAGTAATCACGGTTGCGCATATTTCGGCGAGCTTCATCCACTCCAACCCCTTTGCGCTGACGCCATTTGTAATACACATCGGCATATTCCGCAATGCGTGGCACNTGGAAGGATTTTACGTCGATGACTTGCACGTCCTCTAGTCCCAAGGAATATTCTTCATTTAGGGCTTGAATGCGTGTCGCATCTCCCAAGAGAATTGGTTCTGCAATCCCCTCTTCCAACACGATTTGGGCGGCTTTAAGCACTTTGTAATTGTCTGCTTCATTGAAAACCACACGCTTTGGGTTGGTCTTGGCTTTTTCCATGACCAATCGGATGAATTTGTCATCCCGACCAAGACGGCTGCGGAGCTCTTCTTCGTAGGCATCCCAATTGGCAATCGAGGTCTTTGCGACGCCCGATTCCATGGCCGCCTTGGCGACTGCTGAGGATACCGTGTAGATCAAGCGCGGATCAAAGGGCTTAGGAATGATGTAATCCGCCCCAAAAGTCAGGTTTCTGCTGCCGTAAGCGAGGTTGACAATTTCTGGAACGGGCTCTTTGGCCAATTCCGCAATGGCGCGAACGGCAGCCAACTTCATTGCCTCATTGATCTGGGTCGCGTGGACATCCAGCGCACCGCGGAAGATGTAAGGGAATCCAAGTACNTTATTCACCTGATTCGGATTATCGCTCCGACCCGTTGCCATAATCAAGTCCTCCCGGGTAGATTTGGCCAGTTCGTATTGGATTTCCGGGTCTGGATTTGCTAGGGCAAAAACCACAGGGTCTTTGGCCATCGTCAAGATCATTTCNGGAGTCAAAATGTTCCCTTTAGAAAGACCCACAAAGACATCTGCTCCAGCGATCGCCTCCGATAACTCACGCAAAGGGGTCTGTCGAGCAAAGCCCAATTTTTCATGGGTTAAACCCGTTCGTTCTGAATGAATGACCCCTTTNGAGTCGCACATCAAGAGATTTTCTGGCAGAACCCCTAAGGCCAAGTACAGTGTAGCACAGGAAATAGCGCTCGCTCCCGCACCATTGAATACTACGTTCACTTTTGAAATGTCCTTTCCGACAATTTCCAGGGCATTTAACAACGCTGCACCGGTGATAATGGCCGTTCCATGCTGATCATCATGCATGATGGGGATATCCAGCTCTTCACGNAGNCGTTGCTCAATTTCAAAGCACTCAGGCGCACTAATATCTTCGAGGTTAATTCCTCCAAAAGTTGGCGCAAGAATTTTGACCGTTTCGATGAACTTTTCGGGATCCTTCGTATCCAATTCTAGGTCAAAAACATCGATGTCAGCAAAGATTTTGAAGAGTACACCCTTGCCCTCCATGACCGGCTTCGAAGCCAAAGGACCAATATCTCCAAGGCCTAAAACGGCNGTACCATTGGTAATCACCGCCACCAAATTNCCCTTCGCCGTGTACCGGTAGGCATCGGATGGGTTTGCTGCAATTTCCAAGCAGGGCTCTGCCACTCCGGGTGAATACGCAATACTCAGATCGCGCTGTGAATTCGATGGTTTGGTCGGTATGACCTCCACCTTTCCNGGACGGGTTCCTTCGTGGTACTCTAAGATGTCGCGCTTGCGTATGGGGGCATTTTTCTTCGCCATGGGATACTGCTTTATCAATCACAAAGGTGGGGACGATTTTTTATTGAACTACCTTTGGATTCGGACTAAACGCATTTTAATCGTGTATACAGGATTACTTCACACCCACAGACTCGTTGCTTACCTCTTTTTGTTAGGCACCTTAGGCCTTGTGCTACTTGCTCTATACCGCCGTCTTTCTGGAAAAGACCAGCACGGTACTTGGATGACATTTATGTCCAAATTAAGCCTCATTGCCGGGCACACGCAACTCCTNATTGGCCTTGGTCTCTACTTTGTGGGCCCTTGGTTTGAGCAGTTGACCAGCAACACGGNCGAGGTCATGAAAAATGCGGATCTCCGTTGGTTTGCGGTGGAGCATATTTCCGCCAACATTGCCGGTATTGTTTTGATTACGATTGGCAANAGTAAATTCAAAAAAGCCNCTTCGAGCGCCTCGGAGGACAAAGCCGTACTCGTTTTCTTTGGCCTTGGCTTGCTCCTCATCCTTTCGCGCATTCCTTGGGAGCGTCTCTTCTAAGCAGTTCCGATGCTAGAAAGAGATTCCGCTCGTCCGAGCCAAGCCGAGCGATGCATTTTAATTGGTGCCATCACCCGAGAGCAGCCGGAGGCTAAAAGCGAAGAATATTTAGAAGAGCTACGTTTCCTAGCCTTTACGGCGGGGGCAGAAACTTTGGCGGTATTTACCCAAAAATTGGATCGTCCGGATTCGAGCACCTTTTTAGGGAGCGGAAAGATGGAGGAAATCAAAGCATACATCGAAGATGAGCGCATTGATCTCGCCATCTTCGACGATGAACTCTCCCCCTCACAACTCAAGAACATCGAGCGCTTGTTAGAAATAAAGGTCATGGATCGGACCAATTTGATCCTTGACATTTTCGCAGCGCGCGCCCAAACTTCCTATGCGCGTACGCAGGTTGAATTGGCGCAATACGAATACCTCCTGCCGCGATTGACTCGCATGTGGACACACCTTGAGCGCCAAAAAGGAGGCATCGGCATGCGCGGGCCCGGGGAAACGCAGATAGAAACCGACCGCCGGATCATTAAGCAAAAAATAGCGCTACTTCGCGAAAAGTTGGTCAAAATTGACCGCCAAATGGCGACCCAACGAGGCAACCGCGGTACGCTTATTCGTGCTTCCCTGGTAGGCTACACGAATGTGGGCAAGTCCACCTTAATGAATGCTTTAGGGAAAACTGAAGTCCTCGCAGAGAATAAACTCTTCGCCACCTTGGATACCACGGTGCGCAAAATCGTAATCGGGAACTTGCCTTTTCTGCTCACCGATACCGTTGGTTTCATTCGCAAGCTTCCCACGCAACTTGTTGAGTCTTTCAAATCAACGCTAGATGAGGTTCGCGAATCCGACATTCTCTTTCATGTGGTCGATATCGCTCATGANTCTTATGAGGATCACATGGCTTCTGTAAACCAGATTTTAACTGAGCTGGGCGCGCACGAGAAGCCCATCTTGGTCATCTTCAACAAAGTCGATGCTTGGATGCCCGAAAAGGATGAGGACGGCCATTTAGGACGGATTGAAGATGTCCAAAACCGATGGATCAAGGAACTTGGCGGCCAATGCGTCTTTATTTCCGCAACGAATAAAGACAACTTTGACTCCTTGCGGGAGTCGATTTATCGCGCCGTAGCCACGCTGCACGCGGCGCGGTTCCCCTTTGATACCTTCTTGTACTAGAGGCTCTTCGCGCCGTCAGTCTGTTCGTTGGTGCGTTCGTCAGAATGCGACATGTGGGCTCACATGTGATACTCAAATCACGCCATCAAACGAGCGAACGAACCAACAAACGAACCTGCAAGGCTTGGGAGAAGCCCGCGTCCGTTCGCCTTTTACTTAAAAGCTGGGATTCCCGTCACATCCATGCCTGTAATGAGCAAGTGAATGTCATGGGTGCCTTCATAGGTCACTACAGACTCCAAGTTCATCATGTGTCGCATGATGGGGTAGTCTCCCGTGATGCCCATGCCGCCCAGCATTTGACGTGCATCCCGGGCAATGGTTAANGCCATGTCCACATTGTTGCGCTTCGCCATAGAAATTTGAGCGGTTGTAGCGCGCCCTTCATTCTTAAGTTGACCCAAACGGAAAGTGAGCAATTGCGCCTTGGTGATTTCAGTGATCATCTCAGCCAGTTTTTTCTGCTGGAGCTGAAACGCGCCGATGGGCTTGTCAAATTGGATNCGCTCCTTGGAATACCGAAGAGCCGTATCGTAGCAATCCATGGCTGCACCGATGGCGCCCCAAGCGATTCCAAAACGCGCAGAATCAAGACAACCCAAGGGGGCACCTAAGCCGGATTTGTTGGGNAGGAGATTTTCTTTGGGCACTTTCACGTTGTCAAAGACCAGCTCACCCGTGGCTGACGCTCGGAGGGACCATTTATTATGCGTTTCAGGGGTCGTGAAACCTTCCATTCCGCGCTCCACAATGAGGCCNTGGATTCGGCCCTCTTCGTTTTTAGCCCAAACCACCGCAACGTGGCAGAANGGCGCGTTAGAAATCCACATTTTGGCGCCGTTCAACAGGTAATGGTCGCCCATGTCCTTGAAATTGGTCACCATACCGCCGGGGTTCGAGCCAAAGTTCGGTTCGGTCAAGCCAAAGCTCCCGAGCCACTCACCACTCGCCAATTTGGGCAGGTACTTCATGCGTTGCTCCTCATTGCCATAAGCGTAAATGGGATACATCACCAGCGAAGACTGCACAGAACAGGTGGAACGAACGCCACTATCGCCACGCTCAATCTCCTGCATCATCAGACCATAGCTGATTTGGTCTAAGCCGGCACCTCCATATTCTGAAGGGATATAGGGACCAAAAGCCCCAATTTCTGCGAGACCTTTGACAATTTGCTGAGGAAATTCCGCGTTTTGAGCATACTCCTCAATAATGGGGCTGACATCCCTTTTTACCCAATCACGGGTAGCGTCTCGTACGAGCTTGTGCTCATCCGTCAACAGTTCATCGAGGAGGTAGTAATCAGGGTGTTCAAAAAGGTCAGGACGCATAACGATAGGATTGTGAGTGCAAAGGTACGGCAGAGGGCTTTTCGCTTTGTTTAACGAAGCTTTGGATTACTGGCGTGACGTTCTTTATCCCGCGCACCTTTGGCAGCCATTCTTCGGTCAAAGGCCGCTTGCAAATCTGTGCCTGTTTGATTCGCTAGACAGAGGGTGACGAAGAGCACATCGGCCAACTCTTCCCCAAGATCTTTTGAGCGGTCACTTTCTTTCTCCGATTGCTCCCCGTAGCGGCGCGCAATGATGCGAGCCACTTCGCCTACTTCCTCAGTCAGCTGAGCCATATTGGTGAGTTCATTGAAATAGCGCACCCCAAAATCTTGAATCCAGGTGTCTACTTCTTTTTGCAAGGATTGAATCGCTGCTTCCATATTATTCTTTGTTTTTGCTGTCCATGGTGATGGTCACGGGGCCGTCATTGACGAGGGCTACTTTCATATCCGCCCCGAATTCTCCCGACTTCACGGAGAGATCGGACGCATTCCAAAGTTGGTCCAAAAAGTCCTCATACAGCGGTTTTGAAATCCGGGGGTGTGCCGCACGGAAATAACTAGGCCGGTTGCCCTTTTTGGTGGTTGCGTGCAAGGTGAATTGGGAGATGACCAATAGTTGTCCCGCAGCTTCCATCACGGAGCGGTTCATGACGCCCTCTTGGTCTTCGAACAATCTCATTTTTGTGATTTTCTGAGCCATCCACGTATTGTCTTCTTGGCTGTCCTCCGCTTCCCAGCCCGCAAAAATCAGCAAGCCTGGCCCAATAGCAGCATGTACTTTTCCATCTATTCGAACGGAGGCCTCTTGGACTTTTTGAATCACCACGCGCATTTCACTCCCCTTTTGATTCTGAATGTCGATACGGATCATCTCCCTCATCGCCATTCAACATGTGCACATAGTTTTCATAGCGGCTCGGGGCGATTTGGTGTTGTTCGTAGGCATGGATTACGGCGCATTGCGGTTCATCTACATGCGTGCAATTATGGTATTTACACCCCTCGCTCAAGGCGAATATTTCTGGGAAATAGTGGCTCACTTGATCCTTTTCCATATTGACTAGCCCAAATCCTCGAATCCCTGGGGTATCAATCAAGTAGCCTCCAAAATCCAGGGGATGCATTTCGGCAAATGTCGTTGTATGCTGTCCCTGGCCGTGGGCGCTGGAAATCTCACCTGTTCTTAAATCTAATCCACTCTGCAGTGCATTGGCAAGGGTACTCTTCCCTACGCCAGAATGTCCAGAAAATAGGGTCACCTTGTCCTTCAACACGGCGCGAAGGGCGTCCATGCCCTCCCCGCTAACGGCAGAAATTCGCATGCATGGATAGCCAGCACGCTGGTAAGCTGCCTCTCGATAGCTGAGTTCTTCCATTTCGCTTGGGCCGTAGACATCCATTTTATTGAATACTAGAAGCGCCGGAATGCCGTAGGCTTCCGCGCTGGCCAGAAATCGGTCCATGAATCCGAGCAGTGTTTTGGGTTCCGCAATCGTACAAATCAGTATGGCTTGATCGATATTTGCTGCAATCACCTGGGTTTTTTTGGACAAGTTGACCGAACGGCGGATCAGGTGATTTTTGCGCTCCAAAACATTCGAAATCGCATAGCGGCCTTCTGATTCGGGCTCTAATTCGACAAAGTCACCAACGGCCACAGGATTCGTCGCACGGCTGCCTTGCAGACGCATTGAGCCTCGAAGTCGTGCATCCACGGACGGCCCATCATGCAATTGCACGCGGTACCAGCTTCCTGTTGATTTGATTACCCTGCCTGTCATTTCATTCCAAAGATATCTGCCTTACTTTCGGTGGGCGTTATGAATATGAAAAAGTTTCTACTCCTTTTGGCCTTTTTACCTCTTGCGCTAGGGGCCAAAGACTTGATTGCCTTGCAAACAGGTCAAATTTTTGAAGGACAGCTGCTCAAACTNCAGCCTCGACATGTCGTTTTTGAAGTCCAAGGTCAGCGTTATCGCATCCCTTTGAAGGATGTGAGCCACCTTGGGTATGACGAAGACGCTCCTGCTTTGGACGACGTCGACGCTTGTCTGCGCGCNTACAATGATGCACGATTGCGCGGCCGAGAATGGCATAATTTCTTCGGCGGAGTCTTTTTTGGCCCGGTCACCGTCGTGTATGATCTGCTTAAAACGTACCATCCCATGAGGGACCAGCGCGTCATGCTTTTGAGTAAAAATAAAGGGCTATTTTCTGATCCGGTATACTTGGAATGCTATAGCTATCGAGCCAAAACACATGCCGCTTTGCAAGCTGCAGGGGGCTGGGCTACCTGGTTAATCCTTCTTAGAGACAAATAATTATGGCGATTCAAACCACCGGNCTAGGGAAAGCATACGGTAGCCAAAAAGCGCTGGATGGCGTCAGTTTGAATCTGGCCAATGGCCAGATCGTTGGCCTGCTCGGTCCGAATGGTGCAGGGAAGAGCACTCTGATGAAAATTTTAACCGGCTACCTGCCCGCAAGTGAGGGTTCCGCCACCGTATGTGGATTGGATTGCGCCAAAGAGTCACTAGAAGTTCGTCAAAGAGTGGGCTACTTACCCGAGCACAATCCCCTGTACCAGGATATGTTTGTTACGGAGTTTTTGGAATTCGTTGCCGAACTATACGGAGCGGATAAATCCTCCGTAGAGGCACGTATCCTTGAAGTTGGCTTAGAACCCGAAAGGCACAAGCAGATAAAACAGCTTTCTAAAGGATATCGCCAGCGAGTCGGTCTTGCTGCTGCCCTTGTGCATGACCCCGAGGTGCTGATTCTAGACGAGCCCACCACCGGCTTGGATCCAAACCAATTGGTCGAAATTCGAAAATTAATTCGCCGGGTAGGAGCCAACAAAACCGTCTTGCTTTCCACACATATCATGCAAGAGGTNGANGCCCTCTGCGATCGCGTGATTTTTATTCGCCAAGGCAAAATTGTGCGCGAAGCAAGCATTCAAGAATTCGCCCCTCAGGGAAGCGAAAATTTGGAAGCGGCGTTCCGTCTTGCTACTGCGTAAAAATTCCCTTATTTCTTTCTGAAGTAGATAACAATCGGCACGCCCGAAAAGTCATAATGCTTCCGCATTTGATTTTCGACATACCGCTGGTACGGCTCTTTCACATATTGGGGCAAGTTGCAGAAGTAGACGAATTGAGGATAATGCGTTGGGAGNTGAGTTATGTATTTGATCTTCACCTCCTTGCCCTTGTAGATGGGCGGCGGCATGTGCTTGACAATTGGCAGCATCTCATCATTGAGCTTCGAAGTCGTGATTCGGCTACTGCGGCGTTTGTATACTTCCATCGCCTCTTCGATGCCTTTTAGCACCCGCTGTTTGGTAATAGCCGAGGTGAAGATGACCGGAATGTCGACAAAAGGTTTGGTGCGCTCCAAGATGATTTTCTTGTATTCATCCATGGACTTGTGGTCCTTTTCGACCAAGTCCCATTTGTTCACCAAAATGACCAAGCCCTTATTGTTTTTCTCAATAACGTTGAGGATGGACAGATCTTGNGCTTCGAACCCTTGCGTGGCATCAATGACGAGAATGCAAACATCCGATTCTTCGATCGTACGAATGCTTCGCATGTTGCTGTAGAATTCCAAGTCCTGGTTCACCTTTCCTTTCTTCCGGAGGCCTGCGGTATCCAGCAAAAGGAATTCTAAACCGAACTTATTGAAATGCGCATTTACAGTATCCCTGGTGGTGCCGGCTATGTCCGTCACAATGCTTTTTTCCTCTTCGAACAAGGCATTGGTCAAGCTAGACTTGCCCACATTTGGACGACCAACGATGGCCAATTTTGGCAAGCCGTCCCAAGGATCATCTGTGCTTTCNCCTTCCTGNGTTTCCGGGATGTGGTGCATTAGGGCATCGAGCACTTCACCGGTTCCACTCCCATTTATACTCGACATGCAAATGGGCTCGCCAAGACCCAAGGAGTAGAACTCCGCTGCATCGGCGGCGCGCTGATGATTGTCAACCTTATTAGCCACCAANACTACAGGCTTGTCTTGGCGACGAAGCATCGCCGCAATTTCTTTGTCGTCATGGGTGATTCCATCCTCCACATCCACTAGGAAAAGGATTGCATCACACTCCATCAAGGCCGCCTCCACTTGCTTGCGAATTTGACCCTCAAAAATGTCATCAGAACCTTCGACGTAACCGCCTGTGTCCACAATATTAAAGTGCTTTCCTACCCATTCGCTATGGCCATAGTGGCGATCTCGGGTTACCCCGGCAATCGCATCGACAATGGCGTCACGACGTTGAACTAAACGGTTAAAAAAAGTCGATTTGCCCACATTGGGGCGTCCGACAATAGCTACAAGCGATTTCATTCGTATCCGAAGCGTTTGAGTTTGCTGCGGTCATTCCGCCAGTCTGCTTGCACCTTCACATAAAGCTCCAAGTGCACATGTTTTTGAAAAAAGTCTTGCATCCGCTTGCGAGCACCAATGCCCACTCGTTTCAANGCAGAACCCTTATGACCTATTAAAATTCCTTTTTGAGAGTCTCGTGCTACATAAAGGACTGCACGAATCTTAATGATTTTATCTTCTTCGACAAAGGTATCAATCCCTACTTCCACCGAGTAAGGGATCTCTTTGGAATAATTCATAAGCACCTGTTCGCGAATGATTTCCGAGGTTACAAAGCGCTCAGAACGGTCGGTTAACTGTCCTTTTTCGAAGTATGCGGGACTCTCCGGAAGTAGCTGCAGAATCCGATTCAGCACGTAGTCCAAATTGAATTTTGTCAAAGCCGAAATCGGGATTATCTCCGCTTTGGGCATCCAGGTCGTCCAAAGCGCTGTCTCGCGCTCCAATCTTTCTTGATCGTGCAGGTCCACCTTGTTTAAGAGCAGGAGAACTGGGAGTTGGGACTCTTGNAGCGCCTTAAAAAACTGTTCATTCTTTAGAGGGCCTTCACCCAACTCTACCACGTACAGAAAGATGTCCGCATCATCAAATGCCGTCTTGACCGCCGTCAGCATCGTTTCCTGCAGGGCATAGGCGGGATCTAAAACCCCCGGGGTATCACTAAATACAAGCTGGTAATCAAATGCTGGGGTTTCCCCATTCAAGATGCCAAAAATGCGGTGGCGTGTCGTTTGCGCTTTTGGCGTGATGATGTTTAGNCGCTCCCCGACCAAAGCATTGGTTAANGTCGACTTGCCCACATTGGGATGTCCAATGAGGTTGACAAAACCGGCTTTGTGGGCTTTTTCCATNGGGCAAAGGTCGGGGTTTTTATCCGCCTAAACGCTTAACCCACGCTTTCTATGCCCAAATCTTTTAGGAGCTTTAAGACGCGTTTGGTCCGAGTGGCTTCCGTTTTCGCNGATGCGATGTGGTGGAGGTAGTTTCTCCGGCGCCCGGGAAGTAATTTCTCAAAGGCGGTTTCAATGGCCGGATCAAATTCAAAAAGCTCCGCGAGCTCCTCGGGCACCGGCATTCCATACTTAGATCGGTCTTCCCACATCCGAAGCTGGACCCACGCGCCAAGAAATAGGCCGAGTTCTTTTTGCCGAGCCTGACTGAGCATGATCCCGCGCCTCCCTCCCGACAAGGGGAGCAAAGCACAGGAGTATTCGGGCATGTCGTGAATAGAAACACATAGCCGTTTCCACTTTTTGGTCCGGATTTCCGCTAAAATCTCCGCCGGAACCTCCACGAAATCCCAAGCCCAATCCCCNGGNAGTCGCTCTATCGNGGCAGAAAAATCGTATATCTCCNTGTCCTTCACGGGCTTGAAGGTAGTTCAGCGCATTTTCTCANACACAGCGGTTGATAGAGGGCGATTGGATGAAATGTTGTACTTTTGTCGTCCACATCGCGGGGTGGAGCAGTTGGTAGCTCGTCGGGCTCATAACCCGAAG
>JGI26082J51739_10002332_pt1 | contig 11600 bp, 21 predicted proteins | sample SaaInl5LU_22_DNA_FD_51739 | JGI IMG/M metagenome (IMG submission 51739)
ATTAGTAGGTGGCGGCGCAGACGATGGTACTTTTTATCTTGCCAGTGATCTTTGGGGTGGAAGCAATACCGGCGGTATGACGGGTAACCCAGGAGCAGGCTCTTGGGTTACCGGTGCTTGGTACCATCTCGTGTTTTCTGGAAGTACAACAGGACCTACGATTGGGGGTTGGATAACTAGAGAAGGTCAATCATTTGGAAATTTAGTTAGTAGAGAAACATTTGGTGGTGGCGGTGTCGGCGCGGCACGCGTATCAGCCTTGAAAATTGGTGGTACTGACGGCTTGTATTTACATGGCTCTTATGGTAACGCAGGTGATGGTGGTAATGTTTACTATGATGATTTTAGAATATACAATGCAAAAGCAACAGCATCGGATGCTCAAGCTATATTTAACTCTGCTGGTGATGTGACCTTAGGTTCAAATCCAATGCAAAATAACTTAAAATTGGCATATACATTTGACAATACAGCCAACAGTTTATAAAGCATAATAATTATGATTAAACTTTATATTGCGATCTTTATTGTTTCTCTCCTTGCTGGTGTTGGATATAGCGCAAAGTATTATTATGATACCACACAGAATACTATTGCTACACTACGAGACAATAACGCTAAGCTAGAAGTAGCAGTACAAACGGCACAACAGAGTGTCGAAACTCTCCAATCTGATATGAAAAGACTAGGAGAGATTAATAATCAATTACAAATATCCTTACAAAAAGCAGAAGCATATGGTGACGAACTCAGATCAAAACTAAGTAAGTTAAATCTTGTTGTTGAAGCTTTAAAGGATTCTAAAGTATTGGAAGGAAAGATGAATGGCGCGTCTGCTAAATTATGGCGTGGCATCGTGGGCGATACCGGCGGTAATGCTGACATCCCTACTCCTAGCTGGTTGCAGCGGCCTCCGACAGGAACCGGAGATCAAAGTAGTAACCAAAGTGGAGAAGGTACAGATACCAACGGCGACTCGACCAAAGCCAGTCCAGTTAAGTGATACACGGGTATTTGTAGTCACTAAAGATAACTATGAAGAGTTTGTAAAAGAGTTTACTGATATATATGGCGAATTAGCCTTTGTTGCTCTCAGTATGAAAGATTATGAGAATCTTGCTCTTAATATTGCAGACCTTCGAAGATATATAAATCAACAGAAAGAAATCATAGTATACTACGAAAAGGCTGTGACGGAGAAAGAAAATGGCGACGAAATTAAATGACAGTACAGAAGTAGCACTGCCACTTCGTAATATTATAAGCATGATCGCAATTACATCAATTGCAACTTGGGCATACTTTGGTATTGTAGAGAGATTGAATGGTTTAGAAACTACACAAACTATGATGAAATCAGATCTTAATTTTAATACAGAGTTTCGTATTAAATGGCCAAGAGGTGAAATGGGTAGTTTACCTGCTGACTCAGAACAATTTATGATGATTGAACATTTGGCAAAAGAACTTGAAAAATTAACTGAAGAGATAGAAAGTGGTGAAGCACCATTCGATCAGCAGCAAAAGCTACAAATTGATTTTATGATGAAACGTGTTGAACATCTTGAAGAAGCACATGAAAAGATTCGTAATGATATTATGGATCTAATACATTCAAATAGTCAAATACCAAAATCAAGTCGAAATCAACACGAAGGGCACTAACATGGAAGCAATGGTAATAATTTTAATGTTGATGAAACCAGATCATTCTATGATGGAACTAGGTGATTTTAAGTCAATGGAAAAATGTCAAGTTGCTATGGAAATGGCCAAGACACAATTCAAGAAAGGTCATTTATCTTGCCTTAAAAAGGGTGAGAAGATGAAGATGAAACACTAATGGGAACAGGAACATTTTTTGTTTTGTTAATGTATTTTGGTGCACCAGTTGAATTAAAAGAATTTACTATACGCGAAAGTCTTAGCGAGTGCTTATCTGCTAAACGTACTATTCAGCGTAGTTTAAGAGGCGGGGTGTCTCGAGAATACAGTGGTACAGTTCGCGTTCAATGCAAAGAACTTACAGTAGAATATGATGATAAAATGAATATAATAAAGATTATAGATGATGGATATATTAGAAAATAAATAAAAATTATAGGAGGATTCAATGGACTTCATTATCGATCAACTTGTCACTTGGTGGCAGTTTACAATTGTCGGTATTCTAATTATTATAGGATGGATTATCAACAGATTAGGTGTTGATTGTGATGAAGAACTTATTGGGTTTAAATATGAAGAGATGCCTCATCTTAAACCTATTAAGATAGCTACTGCCGGTAAGGGGTTTTGGGGTGCTGTTTGGATGTGGATCACTGGTGTAAGACACTGGGAGGTTGCAAAGGACTGGCACTATAGTATTAGCGGTGAAGACTATGTAATTCCAGAGGGCTTTCAGTTTGATGGAGCATCAGTACCAAAATTCTTAGCGACTTGGTTATCTCCTGTAGGAGTCTTATTGATGGGTGGATTAGTACATGACTATGCTTATAAGTATGCTACATTACTTAAAAAGGATGGTACAACTATGGGAACCATCGATCAAAAGAAAGCAGATCAAATCTTTCGAGATATTAATATAGAGCAAAACGGTTTTCACTTCTTAAACAATCTTGCATATTGGGCTCTACGAATCGGTGGATTTGTGGCGTGGAATGGTCATCGTAAAGTTAACGCACAAATAGGAAAATGATATGTACGAGTATAGATGTGAGATAGTAAAAATTATTGATGGCGACACGGTTGATGTGGATATCGACTTAGGATTTGGAGTATGGATGAGGAAAGAACGAATTCGTTTATACGGCATCGACACTCCTGAATCTAGAACAAGAGATCTTGAAGAAAAGAAATACGGATTAGCCGCAAAAGAATTTCTAACCAAATGGTTAAATGCTGGGAATATTACCCTTAAAACGCATAAAGATGCTGAAGGAAAATTCGGTCGTATCTTAGGAGAGTTATGGTATAGTGATATTAATATCAATCAAAAGATGATTGATGAACATCATGCCGTTGCGTATCATGGACAATCAAAAGATAAAATTGAAGAACAACATTTAGCAAATAGAGAAAAAGTTATTCTCTAATTCCTCTCATATAAAAAATCTTTTTTATTTAAATGCCTCCCAGGCCGAAAATAACTGTTTACAAAGCCTGCGTTTTAATATATAATACTACATATAAATTAAAACAATCTGAAATCGAGGTACCATGATGGCTACATCCAACGTAGACACAAGAGAGTTTTTGTCTCAAACCAAATTCTATGAAGGCTATTCACGTTTTAAAGAAACCGGAAACGGTGGATATGAATCGTGGGATGAAGCTGTTGATCGTGTATTAGAAATGCACGAAAAGAATTATGAAAGCAATGAAAAAGATTTAAGACCATACTTAGAAGAGGCTCGTGCCGCTTATAAAGAACAGCGCGTACTTGGAGCTCAACGTGCACTACAATTTGGTGGTGATTCACTGTTAAAGCATCAAATGAGAATGTATAATTGTACTTCATCATATGCAGATCGTCCTGCATTCTTTGGTGAATTTTTCTATATTCTATTGTGTGGTGCAGGTGCAGGTTTCTCTGTACAAGAACATCACATTGCAAAACTTCCACAAGTACAACAAAGAACCAAACAAGCCAAAGGGCATATTGTAGAAGACTCAATTGAAGGTTGGGCCACTGCACTTGATGTTCTTATGGCATCATACTTTGTTGGTGGTGGTAAATATCCAGAATACGAAGGACGTAGAGTATTCTTTGATCTAACACAAATTCGTCCAAAGGGTGCTAAAATCTCTGGTGGATTTAAAGCTCCTGGTCCAGAGGGACTACGTCGTTCACTTGACAAAATTGAATTGATCCTACAGAATCTGGTTATTGATTCAAAGGCATCAATTGATATTCGTCCTATTCATGTATATGATATTTGTATGCATGCAGCAGATGCAGTCTTGTCTGGAGGTGTTCGCCGTTCAGCTACTATTTGTCTTTTTTCACCAGAAGATGATGAGATGATGACAGCCAAAACTGGCAATTGGTTTATGGATAATCCACAGCGTGGTCGTAGTAATAACTCTGCAGTAATTGTCCGTGATGAAGCAACACCAGAAATGTTTGCAAAGATCATGGAATCCGTAAAATCATTTGGTGAGCCAGGATTCTACTTTACAACATCAAAAGAACATACAACAAATCCTTGTGTTGAAATTGGTATGTTCCCACAGTATAATGGTGAATCAGGTTGGCAAGGTTGTAACCTAACAGAAATCAACGGTGGTAAGTGTACTACCGAAGAAGATTTCTATAAAGCATGTAGAGCCGGTGCTATCCTTGGTACACTACAGGCTGGTTACACAGATTTTAAATTCCTTTCACCAGTATCAAAACAAATCTTTGATCGTGAAGCACTACTTGGTGTGTCAATTACAGGTTGGATGAATAACCCAGATGTTTTGTTTAATGAAAAAATCCTAGAGAAGGGTGCTAAGATTGTCAAAGAAACAAATAAAAAGGTTGCTGCCATCATTGGGATTAACCCTGCTGCTCGTACTACTTGTGTTAAACCATCAGGCAACGCTTCAGTACTACTCCAAACCGCAAGTGGAATTCACGCAGAGCATTCACCAAAATATATTCGTAACATCCAAATGAATAAAGAATCTGAAATTACACAGGCAATTATTAAGTCAAATCCATATATGGTTGAAGAATCAGTATGGTCTGCCAATGGTACAGATGTTGTAATTTCTTATCCTATTATTCCGAATAAAGGTTCAATGTATAAGGATGATTTGCTTGGTGTAAAACATCTTGAACTAGTTAAGACTGCCCAAAAACATTGGGTTGTTGCAGGTACCAATGAAGATCTTTGTGCAGATAAGGGTATCCGTCACAATGTATCAAATACCATTATTGTTGATGATTGGGATGAAGTAGAGAAGTATGTATTTGAGAATCGTTATTCATTCTCTGGTATCTCTTTCCTATCTATGTCTGGTGATAAAGATTATAATCAGGCACCAAATACTGCAGTCATTGATGAAAAAGAAATGGTGAAAAAATATGGTGCAGCGTCTATCTTTGCATCAGGTCTTGTTGTAGATGCATTGAAAGTATTCCCTAACCTATGGGATGCTTGTTCTACTGCACAAGGTTTTGGTATGGATATTAGTTTGGAATCATCAGAAAATTCTGCCAGACAGGATTGGGTACGCCGATTTGAAAACTTTGCTACTAGTTACCTTAAGGGTGATATTAAGAAAACAGAGCATTGTTTAAAGGATGCATATCTATTCCACAAATGGAATAAAATTCAACAACATTTACAGCTTCCTAATTGGAATGAAGATCTCACAGAACAAGTATTTACCGATGTGGATACTATGGCTGCAGCAGCATGTGCTGGTGGGGCATGTGAAATTGATTTCTAGTCCTTGTGTAAAAATCTGCACTTTGATAGATAACATTTGTATAGGATGCGGTAGATCACCCTCGGAAATTAGAGAGTGGTTTACTGCATCCGATGCACGTAAAGAAGAAATAAGGAAAATCAGTGGAAAACGAATTCAGAATTGAATGTGAAGAATGTGATAACATCACAATTATTCTAGTAGAATCTAGTGATACTCCTGAATTTTGTCCTATCTGTGGACGAAGAGCGAACGTAGAGGACATTTCAGAACCTAATATATAAGTATATGTGGTATTATAATGAAAAGTCTTACGAAGAAACTCCAGAAGAATATCAAGGATTTGTATATCAAATTACCGAACTTGATACCGGTAAAAAATATATTGGTAAAAAGAACTTTTGGAAACCAAAAATCTTACCAAAGAACTCTAAAAGGACTAGACGGGTACGAACTCGTGTTGAGTCCGACTGGCGCACTTACTTTGGTAGTAGTGAAGAAGTCCAATTGCTTGTTGAAGAAAAAGGTAAAGAAAACTATAAAAGAGAGATTCTTCGCCTTTGTCAAACAAAGGGCGAGATGTCGTACTATGAAGCAAAACTCCAATTTGAAAGGGACGTACTACTCAGCAATGAGTACTACAATTCGTTTATCGGATGCAAGATACACAAGAGACATTTACCCAAAAACTTATCGAATACTACGGTGATCGATTAGTTGATCCAAACATGTATCCAAATACCTTTGACTATCAGGTAAGGATCTTTATGTTTATAAAAAAAATTACCAATAAATGAAATTAACTATGTACATTGTCTAAAAAATAGTATATAATAATCCTATAATAAAGATAGGAGCTATATTATGTTAAATACTACCAAGACAAGTTTACGTTATTCTCGTTCATACATCGGCACAATTGATTTCTCTAATCAATCAGATCTCGATATGTTGGCAAAACTAAAAGATTTCGTATACAATCAAGTCAATCAATATTGTGAGCGTAAGCTTCGTATTGTGGTACGTGGTAGACAACCAAAAGTAAAAATGGTGGCGCCACAGGGTTATTGTGTTCCAGGTTCAGTAGGCCCTGTGAAATATAATTACCATGGTAATATTGTCGGTGGCATACAAAATGCTACACAGGCAGACATTTACATCTATAAGCGTTAGGATATATTATGATTATAGTCGACTTCAGTGGCATTGCTATAGCTACAATTGCTGTCAATAAAGTTAATGATGAAAATATGCTTCGACATATGATGCTTAATTCTCTTCGTATGTATAATAAGAAGTTTCGTAAAGAATACGGTCAAATGATTCTTGCTTGCGATTCTTCTTCATGGCGTAAGGAATACTTTCCTCAATACAAAGCAAATCGCCGCAAAGGCCGTGACGAATCAGACTTTGATTGGGCGGAAGCATTTCGTATTATGCATCTTGTGACAGATGAGATACGTGAAAACTTTCCATATAAAGTAATTAAAATGGATAGTTGTGAAGCAGATGATATTATTGGCACTCTTGTNCAAAACACACAGGAGTTTGGTCAATATGAAGAAGTAATGATCGTATCATCAGATAAGGATTTTCTTCAATTACAACAATATCCTAACGTTCGTCAGTGGTCTCATATGCAAAAGAAAGAACTAAAGGATAGTAGCCCTAAAGTCAATCTAATGGATAAGATTCTATCTGGTGATGCCGGCGACGGTATACCCAATGTGCTATCACATGATGATACGTTTATTAATGGTGATCGACAAACGCCTCTATCAAAAAAGAAAAAACAAGCTATGATCGAAGATCTAGCCGAAGGTGAGTTACTCTATGCAGCTTCATGGTATCGTAACTATTGTCGTAATGAAACACTTATTGATTTAACAAAGACTCCTGATAATCTAAAAAATCAAATCATTGGAGAATATAATATTGCGGTACCTGCTGAAAATAGGTCCCGTGTATTTCCATATCTTATAAATAAAAATATGAAAATGCTAATTGAATCAGCAGAGGAATTTCTATAAAATGAGTAAATATGTATTTGAAGTTTTGCAAGAAGTAGCAAAGCAAAAATTGAAAGAAGACAAGGTTCGTATTCTAAAGGAAAATGAATCTTGGGCACTGAAGGATGTATTAAGAGGCACATTTGATGCTCGAGTAGTATGGAACTTGCCTGAAGGTACACCACCTTATCAAGCGTCAGAGCCAAATAATCATCCAGCAAATCTTATTCGAGAAAATACTAAGTTTAGATACTTTGTAAAAGGTATCAGAGACGGTGATAATCTTCCAGCATTTAAAAGACAAAAACTATTTCTTGGTATGCTTGAAGCTATTCATCCAGAAGATGCGAAGGTGGTGATTGACATGATCAATAAAAAGCCACCCAAATATATTACTCGCCCTATTGTAGAGGAGGCTTTTCCTGGTCTACTCCAGTAAATATATTTCTCTATCTTTAACTCTAACTGCGAGTGCTTACTTTCGTATGCGCTCGTTTTTCTTTAAAGGAACTCACATGCCAATTATTCAACTCGAAAGACTTAAGAACGATCTTATTGAACTTGAAGCCTATGCTGCAAAATTAATGCAAAAGGGTAGGAATTCTGAGGCACAAAATATTCTTAAGAAGAGAGAATTTATGGTTCGAACGTTAACATCAAATGGAGTTCAACTTTCCACTTAGAAAAAAATTTAACTGTGTACAGCCAGTCTAAAATTTGTTATAATATATTATGAAAAACAAAATGATAATAGTGTAGGTGTGGTATCCGGATTATGAATATTTTTATACTTGATAAAGACCCAGTTATAGCTGCTCAATTACAATGTGACAAGCATGTTCCCAAAATGGTAGTGGAATCTGCTCAAATGTTGTCTACTGCTCATCGTGTACTAGATGGTAAACTTATGCGTAAGCCATCTAAATCAGGTAAAACGATGGTCAAATACTGGGATCTATACGAAGGTGCTGATGATCTCGAAGCAGAGTTGTTATACTATAAAGCAGTCCATGTAGGCCATCCTTGTACTGTATGGACTATGGAATCAAATAGTAATTACAATTGGCATTACCAGCATTTTATTGCCTTATGTGAAGAGTATACATATAGATATGGAAAAGTACATAAGACTGCACGCGTACTTGGTAGTGCCTTGTATTCTACTCCGCGGAATATTCCAAAGGGACCAATGACTGAATTTCCTCTTGCAATGAAGTCAAATCCCGAATGTTTTTTCTGGGGGGATCCTGTTAAGTCTTACAGAGCTTTTTATCAAACAAAACAAGATCGATTTAAAATGGCCTGGACAAAGCGTCCTGTACCAAAATGGTTTATGGAGAAATGTAATGGATAAATTGGATCAAATTGAAGTAATTGAAAATGAAGTAACATATGCAAAATCATGTTTGCAGCCACATGACACAGGCCATATTAATACTGCTATTAGTTGGATGGAAAAAAGAGTTGCTGCTATAAAGGAAGAGATTCGAGAAGATGCCAACTTACACATTAAAAGATATTAAGACTCAAAAAGAGCACGATATCACATGTTCTTATAGTGAATTACAAGAGATACTTAATGCACAACCAGACTTAATTAAAGTGCTATCAACACCATCTTTTGTATCATCTCTTAAGACGCACGCTAATTCAAAAACCGGTGATGGCTGGAAAGATCTTTTAAAAAGGATAGACAAAGGTGCCGGTAAACATAGTAAGATTAAAACATGACCAGTAAATCAAAAGCTACACTCAATGATTTGGTAATTCATGAACCAATTACTGAAAATCAAATAAAGGCTTATCAAGCATGGGATGACGGTGATAATCTAGTCTTAGCGGGATCTGCTGGTACTGGGAAAACTTTTGTTGCTATGTATCTAGCACTTGAAGCAATGTTGGAAAAGGCAGCACCATATAATAANATCTTATTATTTAGATCTGTGGTACCTACCCGTGATATAGGATATTTACCAGGCAGTCTTGATGAAAAGAAAGCTCCATACGAATTGATATATCAGGGAATGTGCACACAGCTTATTGGTGATAATGCTGGATATAATAGGCTTGTGACGTCAAAACAGCTCGAGTTTCATACGACATCATTCATCAGAGGTATGACAATTGATAATGCCGTTATCATTGTAGATGAAATGCAAAACCTTAACTTTCATGAACTCGATTCCGTTATTACTCGCGTTGGTGAAAACTGTCGTATTATTTTTAGTGGAGATTATAATCAGTCAGACTTTAAAGATGGATATGAAAAAGAAGGTGTGCAAAAATTCTTAAGAATTGTTGAGCATCTGAAACACTTTACTATTATTCAATTTGGTTGGCAGGACATTGTTCGTTCTGACTTCCTTCGAGACTATATTATGGCAAAAGAAATGTTAGGTTACAAATAATGGAGTTTATACATGAAACCGTCGATCTTGGATACAATGATTTGGTTGCAGATACACAGTCAACAGGTAGAACATATGTTACTCCTGACGGTACTCGGTACCCTAGTATTACAACAGTATTAAGTATCTTAAGCGAAGATTCTATACGTGCATGGCGAGCTCGTGTGGGTGAAGAAGAAGCTAATAAGGTAAGTACTAAGGCGGCCGGGCGCGGTACTCTAGTACATTCAATTATTGAAAGGTATTTGTTAAATGAAGACACAAATGAATTTCTTCCACACATTAGACAATCTCTCGAAAATGTTCGTCCAATCCTTGATGAAAGACTTGGAAAAATATTTGGTCTTGAGGTACCTCTTTATTCTGCTCATCTTGGGCTCGCTGGTAGAGTCGATTGTGTTGCTGAGTTTGATGGTGTACCCTCTATCGTAGACTTTAAAACATCTAAACGAGTAAAGAAAAAAGAATGGATATCAAGTTACTTTGCACAAATGGCTGGATATGCTGTTATGTGGGAAGAACGNACTGGTATACCAATCACAAATACAGTAGTTATTATGGATGTAGATGATAATGAACCTTTGGTTTTTAAGGAGCATCGCGATAATCACATTAAGATGCTCATCAACACTAAAAAAGAGTATGACCGCCGTAAACTATTTGGGCATTAATTTATAAGTAGTTGTTTTTAAATGAAAACAAAATGCACTTTTTAGTGTACATTTGCTTCAAAATAGTGTATAATATATCTATAAAATGAAAAGAGGAGATATATTATGAATAAGCCAATTTCAAACGCAGCATATAAGCGAATGATTAATACACTAACACCTGACAGACAGCGTGAAAGTGTCGAGCGTATGCTTCGTGTTATTCCAGTTTGGCTGATGGAAGAAACATCTCGTCCAATTCAAAACGAAAAAGTTATCAAGCGTCTCGAGTCTCGCCTCAAGCAAGTTCGGCTGATGATGTCTTCTATCATTGCAAATGGAAGGGTTGTATAATGACAATTTATCTAGATATGGATGGCGTGATTGCCGATTTCTTTGGCGGTGTAGCTAAAAAGTTTGGTGTTGACCATTGGAAATCAATTCAAGACCGTGAAATTGCCTTTGCTACTCTATCTAATACTGACTTCTTTTACAATCTTNATATCTTTCCTGAGACAAATTCAATTGTTAAATTTGTCAAAGAAATTTCTGATGGTGATTGGGGTATCTGTTCATCACCAATGCGAGGTGATATCATGAACTCAGCTTATTGGAAAAGACTGTGGTTAGAGCGTTGGGATATTACTCCACCTCTAGTAGAGAATATGATCTTTACTTCTAATAAGCATAAGTATGCAATGAATAAATTAGATCGTACGCGTAATATTTTGATTGATGATAAACTACAAAATATTGATCGTTGGAATCAAGCTGGCGGTATTGGTATTCGCTTCCAGTGTAATGAAGATGATACTAATGAATATTTATTTCCAGCTATTAGAGAGGCACTACAGAATGCAAATCGGTGAACTATTGAATTTAAGAACAGAGTTTGAAAATATTACAGCAGATTTTAAATTTGCTGAAGGATATTCAGGTTCTGATATAAATAGTCTTAATTGGTTTATTGACAATGGGCATAAGTCTAATTCACTTCGTGATGGATTCACAAAAGCTCTGCAAATTGCAGAGGTAATCATAACGGAGTACTATAATGACAGAGCCGACGAAGGAAGCAATAGCAGCAGCACGGAAGACTATTGATTGTCTAG
>JGI26082J51739_10002333_pt1 | contig 11599 bp, 10 predicted proteins | sample SaaInl5LU_22_DNA_FD_51739 | JGI IMG/M metagenome (IMG submission 51739)
ATCCTGAGTTTGTAAAACAGACTCGGTTAAGTCCCTCGGGAGCCAGTTGAGTCATTCTCTCTGCCAATTGGAAGGCTAATGGATGGCCGAACTGAAAGCCTGGTGCGTAGTCTAGGGTATTCAGTTGCTTGTAGACCGCTTCGGCAATTTCAGGGCGGCTATGGCCGGCACCACAGGTCCAAAGACCCGAGAGGCTATCAAGTATTTGACGCCCCTGAGCATCCGTTAGGTATTTACCCTTGGCTGCAGTAACGATGCGAGGATCCGCTTTGAACTCCCGATTACCTGTATAGGGCATCCAATAACTATCGATTTGTGTCTGTGTTAGGCCGGCGAGTTCAGCTTGATTCATATCTTCCTTCTCATACTGCACATAAAGCTCAAATAGACTGCACATAAAGCGCAAAGGTTAGAGCAAAACACCTCGCTAAGCGAGAGTGTATGACCATAAGTTTAAGAGAGGGGATTTACACTAGGGTTCAATAAAGGGCGCTTAAAAGGAGAGTCTTAGGGTGACTGTAAGTATCGCCTAAGAGAGGGTGTCAGAGCAGAATGCTTAATAAGATGAATAAACGCTAAATGCTGAATGGCCATGCGCGATCTGATCTAGCTCCTGATAAGCGAGGCAGAGGCAGGTATAAATAAGGTATTGAGGGGGTGTGTCTAGTAAAAAACTAGACACTCTAAACCACTTCTCTAAACCACTTCTCTTAGACGCTTCAGGCGCCCTGGGTGAACGCTTCGTCTTTCTTGGTGCTACTCTTCAATAATGGGTGTGACGCTAACAAGCATTTTAGGAAGGTCGAGTAAGATGATAAGCGCTTTATTGTGGTAACAGACACCTTGAACGAATCGCCGGGTAGACTCTTCATTAATGACACTCGGTGCACGTTCGACCTCATTCTGTGGCAGATTAATGACCTCGTAGACTGAATCCACCACTAGACCAATGACCTCGTGTTCGTTAAGTTCAACCACTATTACTCGGGTTGATTCATCCGCTTCTGCACGACTAAGGTTAAATAGGGTGCGTGTGTCGATGACAGTNACAACATTACCGCGCAAATTAAGAATGCCGAGTATCGCACGGTCAGCGCCTGGCACCGGTGTGATATCGCTAAAACGTAGTACCTCTTTTACCCGCATAACGTCTACGCCATAGCGTTCATTGTCAACACGGAAAGTGGCCCACTGGTTGTAAACGACCTCCTCTTGTTGCGACTTACGTTTGCGCTCTTCATCCTTGCGCTTATGCGTTGCTTCCAACATACGCAGTTGCTCAGCAGCTGCTTCAAGACCCATAGGTAATACCCCGCATTAAAACTTCGGACACTTAAACGTCTTACTTAAGATTTTTGTATAAGCCAGCTAGTTAAACCAGCCACTTAATTGTGTTTAGCCAAGTATAGAAGTGATTTTATAAATCTGCCTGATTTCTATAATCACACCGCCTTGCTAGGCCTTGTGAGATCGACAAAGGGATTAGGGCTCGGTTAAAGCTTTATAGCAGACAAATTAGCAAGCTGATGGGGTGTCTCTAAGATATGTGCTTTGTGAATGTTCAATTACAAGCAGTTATCAGGCTTAGGTAAGCCAGCAATGCGAGCTAGGCGTTTAGCGGGGCTGCCGGGTAACAGTTGCATCAGGTAGATGCTTCTGCCTTTCTCTTTGCCCAGTTTCATTGCGTTTGTGAATGTTCAATTACAAGCAGTTATCAGGCTTAGGTAAGCCAGCAATGCGAGCTAGGCGTTTAGCGGGGCTGCCGGGTAATAGTTGCATCAGGTAGATGCTTCTGCCTTTCTCATTTCCCAGTTTCATTGCGATATATTTAATGAGCGGTCGCATAGCCGGCGAGTGATCAAACTCTTGGTAAAAGCATCTAATGGTCTCAATCAGCTCCCAGTATTGGTCTGTTAATACCAGTTGTTCATCGCTAGCAAGAAGTGAGGCAACCTCGGGGTTCCAGTCATCTAGGTTTACTAGGTAGCCCTCCGGATCAAGGCTAAGCGAGCTGAGCGTGGACTCTGGCATCAGCTCCAGCTCACTGATCGGCTGTGCTCGACGCAGAGGTCGACAAACTGACTGTCGTCTATTGCGATTCCAGTCAGAGTATCTGTATCGCTTAAACCACGTGCTTGCGCATCGGCTTCCAGATAAAAGATTTCTAACTCAGAATATCTAGACTGGTAAGCGGGTAAGGCCCAATAGACCGCATTTTCGATGAGAAGAATTGCATCGCCAGGCATACATGCGCTTATACAGTGGTGCATTAATGCCGCATCGCTGGGACCTTTATTCACTATGTGAAGTGTAGTGTTAGACATTAATCACCCGATCATAAGCGCGCATTAGTTCGCCCATCTCTTTGCTATCGATAAGTTCAACAGGCAGTGATAGCTGCTCAGCACTTAGACCGCGCGCCTCAAGACTCATCTTAGCGACATAGATTTTGTCGACATCATACAGAGGTAAGGACTGCTGCATGGCGGACAAATTTTTCTGTCCGATATTCTGTGGATCATGTTTAGGCAGTAGTTGAAACACCGCGTCATCTAGCAGCAACAGGGCAACTGACTGGTCGAAAAGGGCGCAGGCGAGAGCCAGTTCGAGCGCTTCACGTGCGCCTGAAGTACCGTAAGGGGCTTCGCGTGAAACAATCAAAAAAGATGTCAAAGGCCACCTCCGAAGGTGATCACTCTATCGGCGCTGACGCAGGCAGTGACTAGTTGTCCAAGACCCGATAGCTCGGTGCCTTCACTAAGATTTTCGCCACTGACGCCNTACCGGTTTGCTTCAGATTCGTTAACAACGCCGCGACGTATGGCCGCCGCAATACAGACTACCGCATCAAGTTTATGTGCCGTTATGAATGCCTGCCAATCACGTGAAAGGTTAGATTCGTCCTGTGGTGCAAGCGCTAAACGGTTAGCACTCTGAACCCCTGATCTGTAAAAGAAAAGACGCTCTATCTGGTGCCCTTTAGCAAGCACAGTGCGCGCGAAACGCAATGCGGTGGCGCTGCTCTGCGAATCTATAGGGGCTGACTGGATAATGAGGGTAAATTTCATGTTGGTATATTAACAAAGCCCTTGGCCTGAATCTGCCAGCTGGATAAAAAAAATCCCCGCTTTGTGCGGGGATCTTTATAGCTGTTGTAAATGCTCAGTCGTCGTTCATGACGCCAAGGATACTAAGCAGGTGTACAAACAGGTTGTAGATGCTTAGGTATAGACCAACAGTGGCCATAATGTAGTTGGTGTAGGTTCCGTTGATGATGTTGCTAGTGTCATACAGTAGGAAGCCCACCATCAACAGTACAACGGCTGCAGAGAATGCAAGGTGCAAACCGGCAATGTTGATACCAAACATTGGTAAAACAAATAGCGCTAGCATTGCAACAAGCAGCACAATTGAGCCTGCCGCTAAAAACCCGCCCATAAAGCTGAAGTCGCGGCGACTACTCATTACATAGCCCGTCAGACCGAAGAAGGTGAACGCTGTCATTCCTAGGGCGGTCATAACAACCTGTCCGCCATTTGGAATTGCGAGGTAGTGATTAATAATCGGACCAAGACCGAAACCCATTAGGCCAGTAAACAAGAACGTCAGCGGCAGAGCTGCAGCTGTGTTCTGTTTCTTGTTAATTACAAACAACATAATGAAGCTGACAATTATGCTGCCAAGGTAGACCATGAAAGGTGGATTGATCGCCATCGAAACTGCAGCGGTTATGGTGCTACACACCATGGTCATCGCCAACAAAGTGTAGGTGTTGCGAATCATCTTGTTGGTATCGCGTGCAGATGCGTGTGTAGCAGGAGTCACGTGATTATAGGTTGCCATACTTACCTCAAATGTTACTTCAATTATCAGTTATTAATTACGGGTTCTTATTTAGCGTTAATCTACCCGTAATTTACAGTGTCACTTGCCGAACGGCAAATCCCACCACTCAATGAATATGGGGCTTTCTAACCTCTAATTCAACCCACATCCTATAATCATTCCTTAGCCTGACACAAAACTGAAAGGCCGCAATGTAAAGCTCCTAAATACGATAATCTACGCGTATCTGTTGTGATGTCTAAAGACGCTCGAAGAAAACAAATGGAAAAGCGCAATAACGGTAGGTATAAACAGAGACCCCGTGTAACCAAAGATCTAAATGGCTACAATAGAGCGAATGAATTGAACTGCATCATCGTCGATGTGGTATTAAAGTTATGCTTTTCTACAGTTTTAAGGAAAAAAATTAAAAATGTCTGTCAGCACTGCACATTCAAGTTTCGATTTTATACGCTCACAAGATATCGCATCACTCGGTGTTGAGGTTGCTGAATACGAGCATCGTGCGACAGGTGCCAAGCATTTTCATATGAGTAGTGACTATGATGAGAACGTATTTCTAGTCGCCTTTCGAACCATGCCCCAGGACTCTACCGGTGTGGCGCATATTTTAGAACACACGGCATTGTGTGGCAGTGAGCGTTACCCTGTTCGTGATCCATTCTTTATGATGACACGCCGATCGTTAAATACTTTTATGAACGCTTTTACTAGTAGTGATTGGACAGCCTACCCCTTTGCTAGCCAGAACAAGAAAGATTTCTATAACCTGTTAGATGTCTATCTGGACGCCGTATTTTTCCCGCGTTTAGATCCTCTAGACTTCGCACAAGAGGGACATCGCATTGAGTTTGAATCGGCTGATGACCTTAACTCTCCGCTTGTTTACAAGGGCGTCGTGTACAACGAGATGAAAGGGGCCATGAGTTCAACCACCTCCGTGCTCTGGCAAACGCTTACAAAGTACCTATTTCCAACGACGACCTATCACCACAACTCCGGTGGTGAACCGATGCAAATTCCATCATTAAGCTACGAACAGTTAGTCGATTTTCATCGCACACACTATCACCCCACCAATGCAATCTTTATGACCTTCGGCAATCAGCCTGTTGGTGAGCTGCAAGCGCGTTTTGATGCACAAGCTCTGACCCGCTTTACTCGTTCGGACATCGAACTGAGTGTTCCCGACGAGCAGCGCTATTTTGCGCCTATAAAAGTTGTAGAGTCTTACCCGCTGGAAGAGGAGTCGTTAGAAGCTAAAACGCATCACCTAATGGGATGGATTTTACCGCGTTCAATCGATCTAGAAGCGGAGCTAAAGGCGCAGCTTTTGTCGCGCGTGCTGCTTGATAACTCCAGCTCGCCCTTGCGTGCGGCACTCGAGTCGACTGACCTCGGTGCAGCACCATCGCCGCTATGCGGTATTGAAGACTCTAATCGCGAGATGAGCTTCCTGTGTGGAATAGAGGGGAGTGACCCTGAAAAGGCTGAGGCATTTGAGACGCTCATCATGGATACCCTAAATCAGGTGATTGAAGAGGGGGTCGATCAGCAGATGGTTGCAGCACAGCTGCATCAGCTTGAACTGCAACAGCGTGAAATTACCGGTGACCACTATCCCTTTGGAATGTCATTAATTTTAGCGTCCCTGTCCAATGCTATTCACCGCGGTGATGCGATTGCCAGTCTCAATATTGATGCTGTACTTGAGCGGATGCGGACTGATATCCAAGATCCAGCCTTCATTCCGACACTTGTGCGTGAGTGGTTAGTCGAGAACCCGCACTCTGTGCGTCTTACACTGCAGCCTGATGCGCAGATGACTGAACGAAAAGACAAAGCTGAGGCTGACCGTTTAGCCGCTATTAAAGAGCAACTTAGTGAGTCACAACGCCAGGCTATTGTTGAACAAGCGGCCGCTTTAGAGGCGCGTCAGTCGCAACAGGATGACCCTGATGTTCTGCCAAAGGTTACGCTTGAAGACGTAGCAAAATCGGTCAACTACCCTGAAGGCGAACAGTTAAATGAGAGCCCTGAGTTGCATTGGTGTGAAGCAGGCACCAACGGTCTTGTGTACCAGCAGATAATCATTGATCTACCTGCGTACAGTCGTCGTGAACTGACACTTATGCCGCTCTACACCCAGTGTCTATCTGAGCTTGGATCGGCTGGACGTAGCTACAAAGAACATCAAGCATTAGAGAGCGCCGTGACAGGTGGTGTTAGCGCCTATGTCACAGCGCGAGGCGGTGTTAATGATGCATCTACATTACGCTCAATGCTTATTTTGTCGGGTAAGGCTTTGGCGACTAATCAGGCGGCGATGACTGAACTGATGGTCGATATGTTGGATTCACCGCGCTTCAATGAGTACAGCCGTATTCGCGAAATACTGGCCCAAACACTGTCACGTAAAGAGCAGAGTGTCTCAGGGCAGGGGCACATGCTGGCTATTATGGCCGCCAGTGCAGGTCTTGCTCCGGGTGCAAGCCTATCTAATTTATCGCGCGGCCTGCCATCTGTTGAGCAGACCCGCGCACTTAAACAGAGTATAGAGTCTGATGCCGGCGTTGCATCGCTAGCTGATGAGCTGATGCAGATGCACACTAAACTGATGCAGATGCCAAAACGTGCCCTAGTGGTGGGTGAGCAGGAGTACAAAGCCAATTATAAAGAGTCGCTTGTACGTGCCTTATCAAAGCTAGGAGTGGGTGAGTCACATCCAAGCTTCACCGGTGATCAAAGTGATAGCGAACGCGCTCAGGTTTGGGTTGCTAATACGCAAGTTAGCTTCTGTGCAAAGGTTTATCCTACAGTGCCTGTTGGCCATGCAGATGCAGCGCCGCTGACAGTTTTAGGCGAGTTATTACGCAATGGCTACCTGCACAGAGCAATACGTGAGAAGGGTGGAGCCTATGGTTCAGGCGCGAGTCAAGATAGTGGCGATGCACTGTTTCGATTCTTCTCTTACCGTGATCCACGCTCTGTTGAGACCCTAGCAGACTTTGATGCGGCCGTTAATTGGCTGATAAAGGGTGGTGCGGATGCCTCTCAGCTCGAAGAGGCTATTCTAGGTGTAGTCAGTTCGATTGATAAACCTGGCTCACCGGCCGGTGAAGCTAAAGCAACCTTCCAAAACAGCCTGTTTGGTCGTACGCCCTCTCAACGTGAAGCCTACCGACGCGCTATCTTAGAGGTTAGCTTAGATGATCTTAGGCGTGTGGCCCAGGCCTATCTTGTAGATCAAGATAAGGCCTGTGTTGCCGTTGTTACTCATGCTAAAGAGGCGGCTAAGCTTGCGCCTAACTTTACTCGCTTTAAGGTCTAACCTTATTGAACACCAAGGGAGTGGAACGCCCCCTGCTGGGCGTATCACTGGTGATCTTCGCTGAGTCGATTCTTGTCGTAACGGGCATTCTAATACGCGAGATGGGTAGCGATATAGCAGTGGCCCAGTTGGTGTTTTTACGAAACGCTCTGGGCTTGATTTTCATGCTGGTTTTGCTTGGTTTTCAGCGTGATATATCCCTGGTCACCCACAGGCTGGGGTTGCACTTTTTACGTGCTTTGCTCGGTGTTTCGGCTATGTCCTGCCTCTATTACGGCTGGACACACCTACCTTTAGGTACCGCTGCTGTATTGAAGCAGACCGCACCCCTGTTTATGCCCCTGCTCGCATTATGGTTCTTACGCGAGTCAATTAACCCGATACTGCGCTGGACACTACCTATAGGCTTTTTAGGTGTAGCATTAATTGCCCAGCCGTCTGATACCCGAATACAAATCGCCTTGCTAATCGGACTTGCAGGTGCAATTTTAGGTGCAAGTGCGAAAATCGCGATTCGTAAAATGCGGGATACCGAACCCTCACGAAGGATCGTGCTCTATTTCGCCTTGTTTGCATCGCTTCTAAGTGCCCCCTTCGCCTTTGGCGATTGGATCAGTTTAGACACTTGGCAGTGGTTGGGCGTTACTGCAATCAGTGGACTATCTACCCTCGCGCAGTTAGCGATGACGCGTGCGTATCACAATGCACCGGCCGGTTTTTTGGGTCCCTTTACGTATAGCTCTGTATTTATTGCGACGTTTTTGGGTTGGGCGCTTTGGGAAGAGCGTCTTGACCTTCTGACTCTCGGTGGTATGTGCCTAATACTGGCCGGCGGTGTGTTAACCGCCCGAGCCAAATCGTCTTAAATCTTCAATCGTCTTTAGGCGTAAAGGCAGGGTTCTCTGCTGGCCTCTACTGTCTATGCGTGTAAATGTTTACTCGTTTTAACGGGTTTTGCTGTCTGTCCTATCGTTTTTGGTCAATGTCTTATTCATCTCTTTGTTTTCTGACTGTTTTAAGATCCCACATTCAAATCCTGTGTCAGCCCAATTATCGGTTCTTTGAAAATAATCCATTAAAAAATAATGCAATAAATGTGAGTTTATCTCGACTTTATATAACAGATGTCATATATAAGACATAAGATAAATTATGTTATATTTTATCAGACTATGCTTATACCTAAGAGTTATGTATTATTTTAAAAACCTAGCCTGTTAAAAAGTCTGTGACAACAGGAACCTTGCTGGGTTATAGATAAAGTTAAAAAGAGGAAAATGTCGATGCGTATCGGTGTGCCGAAAGAGAACGAACAGGGTGAAAAGCGTGTCGCGCTAACCCCAGACGTCGCCATAAAAATGCAGAAACTAGGCTTCACCGTTGCAATAGAGAGCGGGGCAGGTGAAGAGGCAAGTTTCTCCGATGATGAGTTTGTTAAAGCCGGTGTAGAGGTTGTGAGTGATCCGCACGAACTGTGGCAAAATTCAGATATCATTCTAAAAGTACGTCCTCCAAAGGCTCATCCAGAGCTCGGTTTTTATGGTTTGGAACTCATGAAGAAAGATCAAACGATCATCAGCTTCATGTATCCAGCTATGAATCCTGAAATGCTAGACACTATGGCTGCGCAAGGTATTAACGCCTTAGCTATGGACTCTGTCCCCCGTATTTCACGCGCTCAAAAAATGGACGCCCTGAGTTCAATGGCCAATATTGCGGGCTATCGTGCTGTCGTTGAAGCTGCACAGCACTTTGGTCGCTTCTTTACCGGTCAGATCACTGCAGCCGGTCGTATTCAGCCCGCTAAGGTACTTGTCATTGGTGCAGGCGTTGCTGGGCTTGCAGCCATAGGTGCAGCTAAAAGTATGGGGGCAATCGTTCGCGCATTTGATACCCGACCTGAGGTTAAAGAGCAGGTTGAGTCGATGGATGCCGAGTTTTTGATGCTCGACTTCCCCGATGACGAGAGTGGAAGTGGAGCTGGCGGTTACGCTAAAACCATGAGCCCCGAGTTTATCAAAGCTGAAATGGACCTTTTCGCAGCGCAAGCCGCTGAGGTAGATATCATAATCACCACAGCGCTTATACCGGGTAAACCAGCACCAGAGCTGATTACCGAGCGTATGGTCATTAATATGAAGCCGGGTTCAGTGATTGTTGACCTAGCAGCCGAAGCGGGTGGCAACTGTAAGTTGACTGAGCCAAATAAGGTTGTGACTAAGCACGGTGTTAATATTATCGGATACACCAACTTGCCCAGCCGTTTAGCCGCACAGTCATCGCAACTGTACGCAACCAATATGTTTAACCTGTTGGCTGAACTCTGCCCTGAAAAAGATGGGCAGATCGATATCAACATGGAAGACGAAGTAATTCGGGGCGCAACGGTAGTTAAACAGGGCAATATCACCTGGCCACCACCAGCACCTCGTATTTCACTGGCACCTAAAGAAGATATTGGCTTGAAAGCGAAGAAGGTACTCGAGAAGGCGGCGCCTAAGCCTGCTCATCCCCTCGCATTTTTGATCCCTTTGATTGTCGCGGGCGTTGCCTTGTTTGCATTAGGTGCTGTGGCGCCTACAGAGTTCATCGGCCACCTAACCGTATTCGTGCTCTCCTGTTTTGTTGGTTATATGGTGGTGTGGGGGGTTTCTCACTCGCTGCATACGCCACTAATGTCAGTAACGAACGCGATAAGCTCGATCATCGTAATTGGTGCAATTGTGCAGGTTTCAAGTGATAACCTAGTGGTCTCATTGCTGTCTGTGGCTGCAATTTTTATCACGAGCATCAATATTGTTGGCGGTTTCGCCGTTACACAGCGCATGCTTCGCATGTTCCGTAAATAAGGAGAGAAGCGATGAGTTCAGGAATAATCACAGCTTCTTATATAGCTGCAAGTGCCTTGTTTATCATGGCCTTAGGTGGGTTAGCGCATCAGGAATCAGCACGTCGTGGTAACTTCTACGGCATGCTTGGAATGGGCATAGCGGTAGTCGTTACGATTGTGGGACTTGTTACGGCCAATCAGGGTCTGCTAATTGGTGGTATGCTGGCGGGTGGTGTTATCGGTTACCTACTGGCTAAACGCGTTGAGATGACGCAAATGCCTGAGTTGGTAGCGGTGCTTCATAGCTTGGTTGGTTTGGCGGCCGTGTTTGTCGGCTGGGCCAATGCTCTTGAACATGACCCATCGTTGGTTGGTATCGCCTTGTCGATACATGCCGTTGAGACCTATATAGGTATTCTAATCGGTGCACTTACCTTCTCTGGTTCAATTATGGCCTACCTCAAACTGAGCGGTAAGATCGGTGGTCGTCCATTACAGTTACCGGGGCGTCACCTGTTCAATATCGTNTTGGGATTGATCGCCTTCTATTTCATGCTTGGNTACATGGATACCGCAGCGACGGGTGGTGTAATGGAACTCACCATTATGACAATCGTGGCGCTTATCTTTGGTGTGCATATGGTTGCGGCGATTGGTGGCGCTGATATGCCGGTGGTTGTATCAATGCTCAACAGCTACTCAGGTTGGGCTGCCGCTGCTATGGGCTTTATGCTTGGCAACGATCTGCTAATTGTCGTGGGGGCATTGGTCGGCTCAAGCGGTGCAATACTGAGCTACATCATGTGTAAGGCGATGAACCGTAAGTTTTTCAATGTTATTTTCGGTGGTATAGGCAACAAACCATCCTCTACAGGCGCGTCAGGCCCTGCAGGTAACGCTGAAGATATACGTTCGGTTGAGTCAGAAGAGGTCGCCGATATGCTGCTTAATGCAAAAGAGGTGATGATTCTTCCAGGCTACGGCATGGCGGTGGCTCAAGCTCAGCACACGGTGTATGAGATTACCAAGAAGCTGCGCGATAAGGGTATTAATGTACGCTTTGGTATTCACCCTGTAGCTGGGCGTATGCCGGGTCATATGAATGTACTTTTGGCAGAAGCCAAGGTTCCATATGATATCGTTTTTGAGATGGATGAGATTAACGAAGAGTTTCCTAAGATCGATGTCTCTATCGTGATAGGTGCTAACGATATCGTTAATCCGGCTGCTCAGGAGGTACCCGATAGCCCGATCGCCGGCATGCCCGTTCTGGAGCCGTGGAATGGCAAAACGACAATCGTTATGAAGCGCTCTATGGGTACGGGTTACGCGGGAGTGGATAACCCACTGTTCTACAAAGAGAACACCCGTATGCTGTTTGGCGATGCTAAAGATCGTCTAGATCAGATCTTAAAGGTGATCGGCTAAAACGGTTCAGTTAATTACCCCATAGGTGTTTGCCTAACGGGTTCAATTGAGCTTGATAGACACAGCCCAGGTGCAGGCCCCTTGTGTAGGCTAGGGGGCAGGTCGGATTGTCAGGTCAGAGCATAAGACCAGTGGTTCAGACGTTAGGGTCAGTCCCAGAGGGA
>JGI26082J51739_10002336_pt1 | contig 11595 bp, 7 predicted proteins | sample SaaInl5LU_22_DNA_FD_51739 | JGI IMG/M metagenome (IMG submission 51739)
TAAATGGGACTGACCACGTCGAATTCTACGTGGGCAATGCCAAGCAATCCGCGCATTTCTTCAAAACAGCCTTTGGATTTCAAGACCACGCCTATGCGGGGNTAGAAACTGGCATGAAGGATCGCACCTCCTATGTGTTGAAGCAGGATAAGATTCTCCTCGTTCTCACCTCCCCTTTAACNGCTGAGAGCCCAATCAATGACCACATTGTCCTCCACGGCGATGGCGTCAAGAATGTGGCCATTTGGGTCGATGATGCGACCAAGAGCTGGGAAACGACCACCTCTCGTGGGGCAGAGTCCGCCTTTGAGCCCTACACCAAAGAAGATGCCTTCGGCAAAGTGACCATGAGTGGGATTAAAGCCTATGGGGATACTGTGCATGTTTTTGTTGAGCGCCACGGCTATGAGGGGGTTTTCCTTCCTGGATATCAGCCTTGGGATAGTGGATTTCACCCTAGCCCGACGGGGTTAAAATTCATTGACCATATGGTCGGTAATGTAGGTTGGAATGAGATGAACACGTGGGTCAACTACTACAAACAGATCATGGGCTTTGCCCAATTGGTTTCCTTTGATGACAAGGATATTTCTACCGAGTATACGGCATTGATGTCCAAAGTCATGACCAATGGCAATGGCCGGATTAAGTTCCCCATTAACGAACCCGCAGAAGGCCGAAAGAAGTCACAAATTGAAGAGTACATTGATTTCTACAATGGTCCTGGTGTGCAACATCTAGCCTTGGCTACCGATGATATCATTTATACGGTAACCGAGCTGCGTTCCCGCGGCGTCCAATTTCTGGAAGTACCTAAGAGCTACTATGACGATGTCCTTGACCGGGTAGGGAAAATTGATGAGGACTTGAGCCCATTGAGCAAGCTCGGCATTCTCATTGACCGGGACGAAGAAGGCTACCTATTGCAGCTCTTCACTAAACCGCTTATGGATCGTCCCACGGTCTTTTTCGAAATCATCCAACGCAAGGGGGCCAAGTCCTTTGGCAAAGGAAACTTCAAGGCGCTTTTTGAAGCCATTGAACGCGAGCAAGAACGCCGCGGCACCTTGTAAGCTCGCTCCGCGAGCCAAAAAAAGGAAGGGCGCCCCTCGCGGGGCGCCCTTTTCATTTCATCCATTTTCGGACCGTGGTATTAGCTTACCATCTGTGCCGCTTCCTCGTAGCGTTTGATCAGTTCAACCTGATCATACTCTTCTTGAGTCATGGGTTTGTTGTTGTACTCATATTGCATAACCATGCGGACGAGCATTTGGTAGAACTGCAAATCCGTCTGGACTTCATTGGTAATGGCGCGCTTATCGCTTCCACGGAACTGCGCGTAATAGCGAAGTTCTTCATCCAAGCTCGCGGCAAANCCNTCAACCAATTCGCGGGCACGCTCTTGCGCACCTGCCACATAGAATCCCTCTACCATACTGAGCATGAAATAGTCATACCCGAGTTTTTCGACTGGCATTTTTGACATGGCATAGTTCAGCACTTCCACCGCTTTCTCTTTCTCGCCACGACGCGCTAATTCGGCGCCAAGGCGTCCATAATTGATGCGCAAATTGAACGTGGAGCGACGAACGGTTTCATCCAAGAATACGCCGGGCTTTTCCATATTGCCGAAATTGAACTTAGCCGGATCATCGGTAGGATTGTACATCATCGCATACATTTTGTCCGCATCTACAGAGCCAAAATCATAGGCATTGCCCGGGGTCTCTGTGACTACCGGGACAAATCGGTAGGCCAATCCTTCGAGTCGGAAATACTTCTGCAACCAGAAAAAAGAGCTTGCGCTACTTCCCACCGTCGTAGAGAAGTAAATCGGACGACTCCAATCATTATTGGCAATCAGATCTATCAAAACCAAATCGCGCTTAGAAATGACATTGCCGTTCCAGTCCCAATCAATGTAGTCGACCACGCGGCTGCTATCCGAAGCGGGAACGACTTGATGGGCCATGACCGCATCCTTGTCCACCGGAACACGGAACTTCTTCATCGGGAAGTACTGCAATTTCTTTGGGCTCTTTGTGTTTGGGAATGCGGTAAAGAAGACCGCGTCGTCGTTGCGAAGGGCGTAATTAATGAAGTCCTTGGCATACCAGCGACCATCCAATTTCAAATCTTGGAAATACAATACGTCGCGTGTTCCTTGCACATAATCCTTCTTTTCCAAGGAGATGGGCACAGGGTCCCCATCGTAAAACTTGCGCTTCATCATGTCAATGTACCAATCCGTGTTGAGCAAGGAGAGATTGACAATGCGTACGTCCGTGCGATAGCCTTCAACCTCTTGCACATACCATAAGGGGAAGGTGTCATTATCCCCGTTGGTAAAGAGGATGGAGTTTGGCTCGCAACTATCCAAGTACATCTTAGCGATTTCGCGCGCCGTGTAACGGTCGCTCCGGTCATGGTCGTCCCAGTTCTCCGCGGCCATCAAGGTGGGAATACCCAGCATCGCCACAGTCAGGGCGCCCGCCGTCATCGTATTGCGGTATTTCCCCATCCATTCGTACAGGGCGATGACTCCAAGGCCAATCCATATCGCAAAGACATAGAAGGAGCCTACAAAAGCATAGTCNCGTTCGCGGGGCTCAAAGGGCTTGTGGTTCGTGTAAACAACAATNGCTAACCCGGTGAAAAGAAAGAGTAAGGTAACTACCCAAGCATTGCGTTGGTCCTTTTTGGCCTGATACACCAGACCGAGCAAACCTAGAATTAGCGGCAAGGCAAAGTAGACATTCCGCGAAGGATTTTGACTAAAGTGTGCGGGTAAATTGTCTTGTGGCCCAAGGCGCATCTCGTCGATGAAAGCAATTCCTGTAATCCAGTTGCCCTTCGTGAGCTCATAGNGGTTTTGGTCATCGTTCTGACGTCCTGCGAAGTTCCACATGAAGTAACGGAACCACATTTGGCCCACCTGGTAGTCCATGAAAAACTTGAAGTGGTCGCTGAACTTCAGCTTATCTGTGGGCTTCACTCCCATCAGCTTTTGATAATTCTCTACGTGATCGCCCTGATCACTCCACATTCTAGGGAAGAAGCCAACATCACTCTTGGCATAGTTCGGCTTAGATGATTTGCCATCGTTGGTGACTTCATACTTGCCTGACTCTTCACTGTATTGATATGCCGGGCTNCCATCCACATANGGCTGAGAATTGTCTAACTGGCTATTAAAACTTTGGCCATACAGGACGGGCCAATCCCCATATTGGTCCCGCTTGTAGTAGGACAAAAGGGACATAGCATCTTCGGGGTTGTTCTCGTCAATGGGGGTATTGGCGTTGGAGCGAATGGCTAGCACTACAAAGCTTGAGTAGCCGATTAACAAGAATACCACGGCCAAGATTCCTTGAGCAAGGAGGGGGCGGCTGTTCTTCTTGGCCCAATGAATTCCGAAGTATACTCCACCAATGATCAGGAGTAGGGCAAAGAGGGAGCCACTGTTCTTGGGCAAGCCAATGCTGTTTACTGCGGTGATTTCCAGCCATCCGAAAAGCGAAAGAATGAATGGGATAATGATGGCAAAGACCAAGGCCAGGACACCAATAGAGGCTCCATTCGCTAGGATCCACGACTTCCATGTCACATTTGGATACTTCTTGTAGAAGTAGATCATCACGACCGATGGAATGGTCAAGAACACGAGGATGTGAATGCCCACGGACAAGCCGGTTAAGTAGGCAATCAAAAGCAACCAACGGTTGGCATAGGGGTCATCCTCAACCGCGGCTTCCCATTTGAGCACGGCCCAAAAAGCGATGGCGGTAAAGCAAGAAGACATGGCGTAGACTTCGCCCTCCACGGCAGAGAACCAAAAAGAATCACTGAAGGTGAACGCTAAGGCACCTACGGCTCCTGCGCCCAGTAAAACAATCTCTTGTCCCTTGCTCAAGGTGTCCACACTGAACAACTTGCGTCCAAAAGCCACAATCGTCCAAAACAAGAAAGGAATGGTGAATGCGCTCGAAAGGCCCGATGCCAAATTCACATAAAAAGCCTGGCGCTCTACATCACCAAGGGCCAATTGTGAAAGCACATTGGCAATCAGCTGAAACACGGGGGCACCCGGGGGGTGGCCTACTTGAAGCTTGACCGAAGTTGCAATGTATTCACCACAATCCCAGAAACTTACAGTTGGTTCTAGGGTAGAAACATAGGTGAACAGGGCAATCGCAAAGGTGAGCCAACCACCGAGGTTGTTGAGCTGCTTAAAGGAGAGGTTCATACGTAGCCGTTTTATAGAGGAACGAAGATACCCAATCCACCTTGGCTATCATGCATATTCCGGGCTAAAAGTCACGCTCCATGAGCGAGCACTGAGTGGTTTTGCGCTGAATGAANGGGAAAAGGNGTTTTAGACCCCCTAGGGTCCTTAGCCCATATCGACTCCCAACTTCTTGCCGATGAGTCGATGCAACTTCGCCTGCAAACTGGGATGCTGAATGTCTGCCACGGCGTCATGGGCAAAGGCCAACATCAAGAGAGCTTGGGCCTCTTTGCGCTGAATTCCACGAGCGCGCAAATAGAACAAGGCATCTTCATCCAATTGACCCACCGTACAGCCATGGGAACACTTGACATCGTCGGCAAAAATTTCTAACTGCGGCTTGGTATCAATGCTCGCCTTTTCACTCAAAATGAGGTTGTCGTTTTCTTGGAACGCCAAGGTTTTCTGTGCATCGAGGTGCACATGGATTTGGCCATTGAAAACCCCATTGGATTGACCATCAAAAATCCCTTTGTAATTCTCCCGGCTCACACAATGAGGGGCCAAGTGATCCACCCGGGTGTGATGATCGACTAATTGCTGTCCATCCGCCAAGGATAGACCAAACATTCGGGCTTCCGCGCCAGGCTCCACGAGTTTAAAGTCCAAGTTGTTTCGGAGGAACTTCCCGTCCGTGCTTATCGTATGCACCGTCGCATGGCTATCGCGCTTTTGCTCAATGACACTATGTTGGGTTAGGGCAGCGGAAGGGCTATCATGCTGAAGTTTCACCCAATGCATGTGGGCATTGGCCCCCATGAAAACCTCGTCTACCGCATTGGTCCACGTTTCGGCTTCAGTCAATGATTGATGACGCTCGATGATTTCTGCCTTGGCTCCGTCTCCCAAGACAATAAGGCTTCGCGTTTGGGTGAATACGGGCTGTTCTCCCGTAGTGAAGTACAAGGCTTGAATGGGTTTATCCAAGGTCACTCCCGCAGGAACGTTCACATAGAGGCCGTCCCATGCCAACGCCGTATTCAATTGGACTGTGGTGCCCAATCCTTCGGTCAATCGACCAAAATGCGGTTCAACTTGATCCGCGTATTTCTTCCACGCGCTTCCGAGGGTGCATACGTCAAATCCCTGATGGGTTGTTTCAGAAAGCCATGACGAATAGCGTCCATTGATGAAGACCACGCGGTANCAATCAATGTCGTTGACTAAAAATCGCTTGATGTCCTTGAACTCCAAGGTCTCTGATTCATCGGCTTCGCTAAAGGGAGAGCTCAGGGCGTATTCCGCTTTGAGGATTTTTTTTAACGAGGTGTACTTCCAGTCTTCATGGCGGACGGTTGGGAAGCCCTCCGATTCAAAGCGCTCCATCGCAGCGCGACGGCGCTCTGTCACCGCAGAACTGGACATCGCCGCGTACTGCGATTCGTGCAGCCAATACGAGGCAGCTAGGCGATCCTTCATGCCTGNTCCTTTTTGATCCAATCGTATCCGCGCTCCTCNAATTCTAAAGCCAAGTTCTTATCGCCCGACTTGACAATTTTCCCTTGGAAAAGGACGTGTACATGGTCTGGAATGATGTAATCGAGCAAGCGCTGATAATGCGTAATCACCATGAAGGCATTTTCAGACGAACGCAAAGCATTCACNCCGTTGGCAACAATACGCAAGGCATCAATGTCGAGGCCCGAATCCGTTTCGTCCAAAATGGCCAACTTGGGCTCAAGCATCGCCATTTGAAAAATNTCATTGCGCTTCTTTTCTCCACCCGAAAATCCCTCGTTCAGCGAGCGACTCAAAAACCCCTTATCCATCTCGAGTAAGTCCATCTTTTCACGCATTTTCTTCAGCATGGAGGATGCGTCCAGTGGCTCTTCGCCACGGGCTTTTTTACTCTCATTCAAGGCGGTCTTGATGAAGTTAGAAACGGTAACACCGGGAATCTCTACAGGGTACTGGAAGCTCAAAAACAAACCCAAGTGAGCGCGCTCTTCGGGGGCGAGTTCTAAAATACTCTCTCCTTGAAAGAGGATGTCTCCTTCGGTGATTTCGTAGTCTTCACGGCCGGCAATGACATTCGACAAAGTGGATTTTCCCGAGCCATTTGGGCCCATGATGGCGTGCACTTCACCGGCTCCTATGCGAAGGTTGATTCCCTTCAAAATAGGTTGGCCGTCTACGCTAGCGTGTAAATTGACAATTTCAATCATGACTTTTTGGGCTTAACCGACCGAGCCTTCNAGGCTAATGGCCAATAATTTTTGTGCCTCTACCGCAAATTCCATAGGAAGTTGGTTGAGGACGTCTTTGCAATAGCCGTTCACGATCAGAGCAATGGCTTCTTCCATGCCCAAACCGCGTTGTTGGCAGTAAAATATTTGATCTTCTCCAATCTTGCTTGTGGTCGCTTCATGCTCCATGCGCGCAGTCGGATGCTTGACCTCGATATACGGGAAAGTGTGCGCGCCGCAGCGATCGCCCATGAGCAGCGAGTCGCACTGGCTGAAGTTTCGTGCATTCACCGCACGAGGACCCATGCGCACCAAACCTCGATAGCTATTGTGGCTCTGCCCCGCACTAATGCCCTTGCTGACAATCGTAGACTTCGTGTTTTTGCCCAAGTGAATCATCTTGGTGCCGGTGTCTGCCTGTTGGAAGTGATTGGTCACGGCGACCGAATAGAATTCGCCCACACTATTGTCCCCTTTTAGGATGCAGCTAGGGTATTTCCAGGTCACCGCCGAACCTGTTTCCACTTGGGTCCAACTGATTTTAGCGTTGCGCTCGCAGATGCCCCGCTTGGTCACAAAATTGAAGACACCCCCTTTGCCCTCAGCGTCTCCTGGGAACCAGTTTTGGACTGTGGAATACTTGATTTCCGCATCATCCATAGCCACGAGTTCTACGACCGCAGCGTGCAACTGATTTTCATCGCGCTGGGGAGCCGTACAACCTTCCAAGTAGCTCACGTAGCTGCTTTCGTCTGCCACCACCAAGGTGCGTTCAAATTGACCTGTGCCCGATTCATTGATCCGGAAGTAGGTACTCAGCTCCATGGGGCAGCGCACCCCTTTGGGAATGTAACAGAAGGATCCGTCCGTGAAGACTGCACTGTTTAGGGCCGCGTAAAAGTTGTCCGTCTTGGGAACCACGGTACCCAAGTATTTTTTCACCAGCTCCGGATAGTTCTGGATGGCCTCGCTCATGGAGCAAAAAATGATGCCCTTTTCAGCTAAGGTCTTTTTAAATGTCGTGGCCACCGAAACAGAGTCTACCACCACATCCATGGCCACGCCCGAAAGGCGCTTCTGCTCATCGAGGCTGATGCCCAATTTTTCGAAGGTCTTTAGCAGCTCTGGGTCCAGTTCATCTAAGCTGTTAATTTGCTTCTTGACTGGGGCCGAATAATAGCTGATAGCCTGAAAGTCCGGTTTTTTATAATGCACGTTGGCCCATTCGGGTTCCTCCATGGTTAACCAGGTACGGTAGGCATCGAGACGCCATTCCGTCATCCATTCCGGCTCGTTTTTCTTCGCACTAATCACGCGGATTACCTCCTCGTTTAAGCCCGGAGGAACTTTGTCCGATTCTACCTCTGTATAAAAGCCATACTTATATTCAGAGCTCGTGACTTCGTTGAGAATTTGGTCTTGATCGCTCACAGAGAGAAGCTTTCGCCACAGCCGCAGGTGCGGGAAGCATTAGGATTATTAAACTCAAAGCCCTTGCCGTTCAGGCCTCCACTGTACTCGAGGGTGGTTCCGAGCAAATAGAGCAGGCTCTTCTTTTCCACGAGGATTTTGACGCCCTGGTCTTCAAAAAGCTGGTCGCCTTCCTCGGGAGCGTTTACAAAGCCCATGTCATAGCTCAAGCCGGAGCAACCTCCGGACTTGACGCCCACGCGGATGAAGGCATTAGCCACATCCTTGCCTTCCTCACTCATGAGGGAAGCAACTTTCTTAGCGGCTTCGGCAGATACGTTGATCATTTGGACTCATTCTAAATTGAGCGGCAAAGATACAACCCACCGAGGGCTTAATTAGTTCACCTCTTACTTCAGAAACCTAAGGATGGTCAGTCCGTTGGATGCGATGCGGTACGCTCCTAATTCATCAATGTCTTGTAGACCACGTGTATGGGGGAAGCCCTCGAGTGGCTTGGTTTCGAAAAGGACTTGCGTCCCGTTAAAGGTGTTCAGCCCATCCAACATACGGTCGAGGCCAACGTACTGCGGATCAGCGTTTCGGTTCACCATCACCAAAAGGACTTCCTCGTCGTTGCTCCAAGAGTATGCGTAGACGTCGTTGTAGGGGGCCCACTGACGCAAGGATCCCGTTCCAATGACGGGGTGGGCTTTGCGCAGGTCGGCCAGCTCACGCACAAAGGCCAGGGCCTCCGCTTCATCCGTAGTCAGACCCTCGCCCGTAAACGCATTTTTGGTATCGCCCGGCCAGCCGCCGTAGTGATCTTGGCGCATGGCGCCGTGGTCGTTTTCGGCCTTCATGAGCACTTCAGTGCCGTAATACAGGCAAGGAATGCCGCGCATGGTGTACAGCATGGCTAAGCCCATTTTGTAGAGGTCCTTGTCCTCCTTCACCTTAGCGAAAAAGCGGCCCTCGTCNTGGTTGTCCAGGAACACGATGAAGTTCTCCGGCNCGCGGTAGAGATAGTCGGCTGCCAGATTGAGGTAGAAGTGATTCAGACCCCCGTTCCAGGTNGTGGGCTTTTCCAAGNCCTCCTTCNAGGCCTGGTACATCATAAAATCCGCAGCCCCGTCCAGCGTGGGGTGGCGGTCCAGGAAGTATTGCTGCGAATGCTCGTTGTGCACCCAGCTCTCCGAAAAAATGAAGAAGTCCGGATAGACGGCATGGATAGCGGTGGACCACTGGTCCAAGAAGTTTTGGTCGGGATAGATCCACGTGTCCACACGGAACGCGTCCACGCCGATGGACTCAATCCACCAAAGGGCATTTTGGAGCAGGTACTGCGCACAATGGCGGTCCCGCTGGTTCACATCCACCATGGACGATACAAACCATCCGTCCGTGAANTGTTGTTGGTCGCTTGGTGCCGCATAAGGGTCGTAAANCGTGGCATAGCGATGGTTGGTGATCGTGGGCTGACCTACTTCGCCGTTTTTATCCGTTTCTGGACGGCCGGGCCAAGCATTGATCCAATTGGAATCGGGGGGATTTTGGTAAAAACGATGCGCCGTCCCAATGTGGTTGGGGACCATGTCCATGACCAGCTTCATGTCTTTGGCATGGAGGGCCTCCGCGTAGGCTTTGTACGCACGGTGTCCCCCAAAGCGCGGATCTACGCGGTAGTGGTCCGTGATGGCATAGCCGTGGTAGGAAGCACGCGGCATGTCGTTGACCAAAACAGGCATGGTCCAAACNGCCGTCGCCCCCAAAGAAGCGATGTAATCNAGGTGGGCCGTCAAGCCTTCGAGGTCACCTCCGTGGCGCTGGTAGCCTTCGCTGCGATCGAGGGTCTGCTCCTCCAGTTCACGCACTTGATCGTTCGCCAGGTTGCCGTTGGCAAATCGGTCGGGTGTGACCAGGTAGATGAANTCCCGCGAATCCAAGCCCATGTGGCTGCGTCGGGAGGCGTCNCGCGCCTCTAAATGGTAATAATGGCTGTATTTGCGCCCCTTTTCAGTTTTCACGGTGAAGACCAGGGTTTGGGCCGGGGCACTAGGTTCAATGACCAAGGTGACGTAGTGGTAGGCCGAATTTTGGGCCGCTTCATCTTTTAGCATCCGAACCCCTTGGCCCTGGGTCAGGGTGACCGAGGCAATGGCCTCTTGGCGGAGGGTTTCTACCAAGAGCTCAACCGAATTCCCAGGCATGCCCACCCACCAATTGGGCGGATCCATTCGAACTGGCAATTCCTTCGTGCCAAAAGCGGAAAACGTAACGGTCATCATGGCCAGCGCCATGGCCCACATGCGCAATCTCTGTGTCATCATAGTTGTAAATGTAAGAAGGCCGGCGATGGCCGGCCTTCTCATTTTCCTTTTGGAGAAAGGATTAACGGCTAACCGCTACACGCTGGATAGACTTCTCGCCATCCACAACAACTTCAACAAGGTAGTTGCCATTAGCGACCATGCTGCCATTTGCAGCATCCAAGTTCCAACGGATCTCGTTTTTACCCGCAAATACCGCAGCGTCAAAGCTGTTCACGCGCTGACCCAAAACGTTGAATACGTTGATCGTTGCGTTCGAAGAAGCCTTTGCTGTAAACGCGATAGCTACAGGACCGTTTGCAGGGTTAGGATAGACAGACAGGCCAGAAACTGCCGTCTCATCTAGGCCAATTGAAGCGCCACTTCCGTCACACTGGTAGCACGCGTCCCAGCAGTAACGCAAGACCGTACCGTTTGCAGAAGGAACTACGATTTCGCGGTTGATGTTACCTGAACCATCATCCACACCACAACCATCCGAAGAGATCGTACACGCAGGGTCAGTTCCTTCGTTCATGCCCCAGTCACCATTGACAAATTTGTACAATGTGGTACCGCCAATTGCAGTAGAAGGGAAAGTCACGGTGATAGACCATACGCCGTTGCCTAAATCTGTCATAGCAGAACCTGTGTCGGTAGGCGACCAATCAGCCATGGCCAAAGAACCGTTGGTAGCTCCAGCCGTGGCGAAGTTGCCACCAACACGGAGACCATTTGCGGCAACTGAATTACCAGCACCGACATAGTCCGTTACATCTACTTGGAATGTAACATCTACTTGGCCATAGGCCATGATTGACGTCAAAGCCGCCAATCCAAGAGTAAGCATTTTTTTCATACTCGGTTTGTGTTTAAAGATTAATGAAGAGATTAATAGCCTGGGTTTTGGACCAGGTTTTGGTTAGAAATGATGTCCGAAGATGGAATTGGATAGAGGTTGTAGTGTACCGGAGTGGCTGTACCAAATTGTTCGCCCCCTTTGAATGCCCAGAGGTAGCTGCCCCCTGAGAACTGGCCAAAGCGAACTAGATCCGTACGGCGATGTCCTTCGCTGTACAGTTCCCGCGCACGCTCATCGAGAATGGTTGGCAAATCCAAGCTAGTCACATTTTGGTCGCTGTTGCCATAGGCGCGTTCACGCACAAGGTTGAAGTAGCCCACGCCTTGCGACAAGTTGGTGCCCGTGCGTGCTGCACATTCAGCGTACATCAAGTACGCATCGGCTAGTCGAAATAGGGGAAAGTCAATATCTACAAACGTCACAGGATCAGACCCCGCAGAACCATCGCGATTTACATTTCGCCACTTGGTAATGCCAATTCCCTCTGTGAATGTGCCAACATTTGTAATGGTATCTTCCATCCCATCCAGCCATACTAAG
>JGI26082J51739_10002338_pt1 | contig 11595 bp, 10 predicted proteins | sample SaaInl5LU_22_DNA_FD_51739 | JGI IMG/M metagenome (IMG submission 51739)
GAAATTACGGGCCTCCATAATGTTCACCAAAAGGGTATCCATATGAGTGAAAAACACCACAAAAGCGACCGCACTTAAAACGAATACGGGATGATTAAGCCACTTTTTCATTTTTCCCGATAAATAAGTTTCTTAAATAAATTATCAGACCAGAGCCATGACCAACCATAAGCACTGGATCCATGCGGTAAATGGCGTAGGTCATGATCAAAAGCGCACCCAGGGCACTCAGGCGCCAAAATCCTTTAGGGAGGTGTGATTCTTTTTTTTGCTCCGAATACCACCATTGATAGACAAAGCGCAGGGTGAATACAAGTTGCCCAACGATGCCCAGGATCATAAGCCATTGCGGGATTTGTGTGTTATGCAACAAGATCTCTAGATCGTAAGCGCCATTGTTATAGCCGTAAATCAAAATTAATAAGGGAAAGGCCAATAAAAAATACCTCAGGGCTGCAGGCGCTTTTTGCCATTCTCCCTGAAAATGCAGGTTGCGGATATAGATAAAATAGGTCAGAGATTGGCCAAGCATGATGGCGAAATCCTCACGCAGATAGCCATAAACAAAGAGTAAAAATGAGGCAACCAGACTGAGTTTCCAAAATAAGGTCGGGGTGACGATGCGTTTGTGTTTTTCGGACAAAAACCATTGAACGAACAAGCGCCCTGAAAAAAGAAGCTGGGCCAAGAACCCTATAGCATAAATGAGTCCGCTACTCATCCTTGTTCTTTGATCTGATAATTAATGTATTTTTTCTTCATCCATAAATAGGCGAAGCAGTCCATGAGTGGTCCCAGTAATCGGTTCCAAACCCCAAATTTGGCCGTGCCTGCCATCCGTGGAAAGTGTTTGACAGGGATCTGAATGACAGACCCCTTCTGAAGTAATATCATGGCAGGTAGAAAGCGGTGCAGCCCGTTGAACATTGGGATGCGCTGCGCATAATCTGTGCGGATGACTTTTAAAGGGCAGCCCGTATCGTCCATGCCATCGTTGGTGAAAGCCCGGCGGATGCCATTAGCAATTTTTGACGACATATTTTTGATCAGATCATCTTTGCGGTCGGCCCGCACCCCAGTAATGAGGTGATGATCTTTGGTGTGCTCTAACAATTTATTAAAGTCTTGCGGATCCGTCTGGAGGTCGCTGTCGATGTAACCGACCCAGGTTGTTTTTGCGGCATCGAACCCTGCCTTGATGGCAGCACTCAAACCACAATTCACAGCAAAACTGAGGTATTGAAAATGCGGCTGCCGCGCACAAATGGCTTTGATCATCGCTAGACTGTTGTCTTTTGAACCGTCATTGACCAGAAGTATGGTTGTCGCCATGGTGGCAATCGTGGTGTACTGGGCTAATTCGGTCTCAACGCGCAACAGATTTTCTTCTTCGTTATAAACGGGTACGATAATGGTAAATGCGTAGTTCATGATCCAATGGCGGTTATGTTGCAAAAGTAATTCTTTCCGATGAATAAATCAGAAATGTAAAAAAGCCGTTTCTTTGCATTACCAAATGATCGTCATGAATATCCTNGTTACCGGTGTTGCCGGGTTTATTGGCTCTCACGTTGCTGANCGTTTATCTGCGCTAGGGCATAAGGTCACCGGCTGGGACAATTTTTCGGATTACTACGATGTGTCTCTAAAGGAGCAGACCGCTGCGACCTTAGTGGAGCAAGGTATTATCGTACAACGGNTCGATTTGTTTACAGACGATTTGGACAAGGCTTATGCCGAAGATTTCGACTATCTGTTTCATTTTGCCGCACAACCTGGTATCTCGGCCTCGAGTACTTTTGCGTCTTACCTCAATAACAACGTCATCGCAACCCAGCGACTTTTGACCGTTTTGGAATCCCGTCAAAAGCGCCCATTTTTTGTCAATATAGCGACGTCATCCATCTATGGCCTTGAAGCCACTATGAATGAGCAGCAAGCGCCTTTACCAGCCTCTTGGTATGGGGTGACCAAGCTGGCTGCCGAACAACTTGTTCTGGCTTATTGCCGTCGTGGCTTTCTGACAGGAGTCTCTTTGCGCTTATATTCGGTTTATGGTCCGCGNGAGCGTCCAGACAAATTATATACACGTCTGATCGACTGCGGACTCAATCAAAAACCGTTTCCATTGTATCAGGGGAGTGAAGTCCACCGACGCAGTTTTACCTTTGTAGGAGACATTGTAGATGGGATTGTAAGTGTTATCGGCAAGGAAGCGGTTTGTAACGCAGAGGTCTTCAATTTGGGCACTGCTATAGAGCATAGTACGGCAGAAGGCATGGAAATAGTGGCCAAGTTACTGGGTCGTTCTATCGAAAAAGAAATAAAGCCACCGCGTCCAGGTGACCAGTCCCGTACCCAAGCCAATATTAAAAAGGCGGAAAGCATCCTCAATTATCACCCTAAAACCTCCTTAGAACAGGGGCTTATGGCCCAGATTGATTGGTTCAAAAACAAGTAATTTATTATTTAGCGAAACAGGGCAAGCAGGGCCTCGGCAGCTTCAAAAGGGGTCATCTCAAGGCGACTCACTGCATCCATTTGTTGGGGCAGCGCTTCCTTGATCTTGGGATGTTCAAAAAAGTCGGATTGCAATCGAGATTTGATGGTTTCTTGCATCCAAAAAATATTTTGAGCCCGCCTTTTTTGGTTAAAGCTCCCATTTGCTTTGGTGCTGCNTTCATGGGCACAAATCATGGTCCATAGATCACTGACACCCTCATTCTCTAGTGCAGAGCAGGTCATGGTTTGTGGTATCCATGCATTGGACTTCGCCGGAAAAAGGGTTAAGGCTTTTTGGTATTCCATACGGGCCAAATCGGCAGCTTTCTTATTGAGCCCATCGGCTTTGTTGATGACTAAGGCATCGGCCATTTCGATGATCCCTCTTTTGATGCCTTGAAGTCCGTCGCCGGCCCCTGCAAGTTGTAACAATAAGAAAAAATCTGTCATTTCATGGACAGTGGTTTCGCTTTGGCCTACGCCAACCGTCTCAATAATAATGACATCAAATTTGGCTGCTTCGCAGAGCACAATCGCCTCGCGTGTATGCCTGGCAACACCACCAAGTGATAGGCGGCTAGGCGTGGGTCGGATAAAGGCTTCTGTTTGCTGTGTGAGCTGCTCCATTCTTGTTTTGTCTCCCAGGATACTGCCTTGACTGATGCTGCTGGTTGGGTCAATGGCCAAAACGGCAACGCGTTTGCCCAAACCAATCAGGTAGAGTCCGAGTTGTTCAATAAGTGTGCTTTTGCCCACCCCGGGTACCCCAGTAATACCAATGCGCAATGATTGGCCGCTATGCGGCAGGCATGCTGACAAAAGTGCTTGAGCATCTTTTTGGTGTTTTGTGGCCGTACTTTCAATAAGGGTAATCCCGCGACTGAGCGCCGCAGTATGACCCGTAATTATTTCTTGGTAAAGCAACTCAGCGTTTGGAGAGGCGTCTCGGGCTAATTTTATATTTTGGACAGCGTGCGTTTGGGCGTCAAGCGCTTTCTCGTGTGTTTGGTCAGAAGAAGTCTTTTTTGCCACTGAATCTGTCATGGTTTTACGCTATTGAGCGTGTTTCGATCAAGGCTTATGCTTTGATGAGTTTAAAAGTGCGCTGCTGTTGATTGATGTTGACGCTCATCAGATATACCCCAGAACTCCATCCTGAGATATCAATACGACTTTGTGTTCCTAATTCTGAGGCCTGGTATTGCTTTTGCCCCAAAATCGTATAAACCACAACCTGATCAATGGCTTGATTGTGTCTTATATCAACAAAGTGGCTTGAGGGGTTAGGGCCAAATGAGAACGAATCCCATTGCGCGTCTGCGATGCCGATAAGTGTGACACAGTCTATTAAGAGCTCAAAATCTCCTGTAGCGCCATTGCCCTCGACCATGATAAAGTAATCGCTGACACCGTCATTTTCGAAAGACAATTCGCTTTGAACACCACAACTATCATCGTTAGAAACAATTTCATTACTGAGGTCACAGTTGTCAAACACGCGCAATACCGTATCGAAGTTGGTATTGACACTGCACAAAGATAGCGTGATTGTTTGCTGTGTTGCTCCATTGGCCAAAAACTTATAAAAGACGTCGTCTGAGGCATTGCCGCCAGAATCTGTCGCATTGGTTGTTGATCCGGTAACCGTTGTGAAACATTCAATTTCAATGGCGTTGCTGCACAAATCGTTGATGGCCGTGCTCTGGCCCAATCGTACCACAAAACCGCTTCCGGTATTGTCGATTCCGACAACGGTAGATCCATCAGCCGAAATCCCTAAAGGCAAGGCCAATGTCCGCCCCTGTAGATCCATTCCTAAACTTGTAGCCAGGAGGGTCAAATCTTGCATGCCATCACTGTCGGTGTAAATAAAGCCGTTACCCAATGTCGCTGGAGCAGGCCATGGGCGATAGAACCCCACTATGGTACTCCCATCATGAGAAATACTAGTTGTGGACCCACGCCATCCGTTTACGGGTGCGGGGCCAATATCACTGATTCCTGTGGATGAACTCCATCGGTAGGCCTGGTAATTATTATTGGAATTACCGCCTCCGCCAACCCAAATGCCGTCGCCCGAGATACAACCTGCTTCTGAGGCTAAGCCACCGCCGTTGTGGGTTAACAATTCTTGAACACCATTGGTCCAAACCGCCGCTTGACGAAATCCATTAGTGGCATCCTGCCATCCAGCTATAATAGACCCGTCTGCGTTGCACGCATTAGCTCTAGAGCTACTGCCCGAAACCGTACTGCCTAAATCGAACATTCCGTTGGCCGTGTCATAACGAATGGCGTGTGCTGAACCCGCGTTGACCCAGCCGAGTCCAACGACCGTAGAGCCGTCTGAAGACATGCCCCACGCAGAGCTTGTTGAGGATCCAGAAGACCCGCCAATACCACCATAAGACGTCCAGGTTTGCGCGGCAATTTCATAAACACTCAATTCACCTAAACCCGTTTGAGGATTGATGCGTGTCCCTGAAATAAGTGTGCCTGCTGCGTTAACCCCAGTTTGTCCGCCATAACCTTGAGGACCTACACCCCCAATGAGGGTCACCCCAGAAGAGGCGGTCCACATAAAGTGTTCGCTACCAACATCGCCCACCACAACTGTGCCGTCGGAATTGGTTGCGGTTGCGGTTGCACCGCTGCCTATGTCCGTATATTGTGAAAATAATTGTGACCCACTAAAGATGAGTGCCACGNTCGTAAATAGATATTTGTGTCGCATAGCAAAAATGATTAAGCAACTAAAAATACAATAAATGGATGAGACCATCCCATTCAGCTCAGTTAAACTATGGCGTCAATTTAAGCTGGGTCCTGCAGCACCCATTCGCCTTTTTGGATCAAAGGAATCGCTTGTTTGTATTTCAAACTTTTGGTTTGCCCATTCATCACATGCTTGATCGTGACTTTGTCGTTGCGATTGATTTTGGGTTGTTCGCGTGTGATGGTTTCTATGGGTGCCTGTCTTTGCTGGGTCTGCCCTGCGGCACGTGCCTCTGTTGAACGCTCGTCGAGGTTAGGAATTGTTTCTTTTTGCTCGCTGTATTGGGCCTTTTGACTGACTTGCTTGGCTTCTTGAATGCTTTGCTGTTGCTCTTGTGGCAATTCGCCTTTAAACAAAAAGGAAATCACATCTTTATTGACATTTTCAATCATCGACTTGAAGAGTTCGAAGGCTTCAAATTTATAAATCAGTAAAGGATCCTTTTGCTCATGCACCGCCAATTGAACACTCTGCTTTAGCTCATCCATTTTACGCAGATGCGTTTTCCAGGTGTCGTCAATAATGGCCAAAGAAATATTCTTTTCGAAATCCTGAATCAGACCGGCACCTTCTGTGCTGTAGGCTTTTTCGAGATCGGTAGCGACATTAAGGGTCTTGACACCATCGGTAAACGGCACTAAAATGCGTTTGAATTTATTGCCTTGGGTTTCGTACACGTTTTTGATCACGGGAAACGCCATCGCGGCATTGCGGGCCATTTTATCCTGGTAATGCTGGTAAGCTTCTTTATAGATTTTCCCTGTAATTTCTGGAGCACTCATGCGCTCAAATTCTTGGGCATCGATAGAGGCACTCATAGAGAAATAACGGATGAGCTCAAACTCGAAGTTTTTGAAATCGCCATCCAATTTATTGCCTTGGACGATAACCTCTGCAGTGTCGTAAATCATGTTGGCGACATCAACACGCAAGCGTTCTCCAAACAAGGCATTGTAACGTCTTTTGTAAACGACCTCACGCTGCGCATTCATCACATCATCATATTCCAAAAGACGCTTACGGATCCCGAAGTTATTTTCTTCAACTTTTTTCTGAGCCCGTTCAATGGATTTTGAAATCATCGAATGCTGGATCACTTCGCCTTCTTGTAGACCGAGTCGGTCCATCATTTTGGCGATGCGCTCGCTACCAAACAGACGCATCAGGTTGTCTTCTAATGACACATAAAATTGAGAACTTCCGGGATCTCCTTGACGGCCACTTCGTCCACGCAACTGACGGTCGACACGTCGCGAGTCATGGCGTTCTGTGCCAACAATGGCTAGACCTCCAGCTTGTTTGACGGCGTCACTGAGTTTGATGTCGGTACCCCGTCCGGCCATGTTGGTGGCAATGGTGACCACGCCACTATCTCCAGCTTCAGCCACAATATCGGCTTCTCTTTTGTGTAGTTTGGCATTGAGTACATTATGCTTGATACCGCGAATGGCGAGCATTCGGCTCAAGAGTTCTGAAATTTCTACCGAAGTTGTTCCGATCAGCACGGGACGTCCTGCTTGGGAAAGGCCCACGACTTCTTCGATCACCGCGTTGTATTTTTCGCGTTTTGTTTTGTAAATCTTATCGTCACGGTCATCGCGTGCAATGGGTCTATTGGTCGGAATTTCGACCACATCGAGTTTGTAAATCTCCCAAAGTTCTCCGGCTTCGGTTACCGCCGTCCCCGTCATACCGGATAGTTTGCGGTACATTCTGAAGTAATTCTGGAGTGTGATGGTGGCGAATGTCTGGGTGACGGCCTCAATTTTGACATTTTCCTTGGCTTCGATCGCCTGGTGTAGTCCGTCGCTATAACGACGGCCATCCATGATCCGTCCGGTTTGCTCGTCGACAATCATGACCTTGTTTTCCATCACCACATATTGGGTGTCTTTTTCGAATAGGGTATAGGCCTTAAGGAGTTGATTGAGCGTATGGATGCGTTCACTCTTGATGCCGAAGTCTCTAAAGAGTTCTTCTTTGGCTTTGGCTTCGTTTTCTTTGCTGAGTCCTTGTCCTTCGATTTTGGCGATTTCGGTGCCGATCTCGGGCATGACAAAGAAATCGGGTTGGTCGGCGCCAGACAGAAAGTTGACCCCTTTGTCGGTCAATTCAATTTGGTTGTTTTTTTCTTCGATTACAAAGTAGAGCTCTGCGTCAACTTTGGGCATCTCACGGTTGTTGTCCTGCATGTAGAAGTTCTCGGTCTTCTGCAAAATTTGCTTGACCCCATCTTCAGATAAAAACTTGATGAGTGCTTTGTTCTTTGGGAGTCCGCGGTATACCCTAAGTAGATAAAGACCCCCTTCTTTGGTATTGCCTTCGGCCAATAGTTTTTTGGCTTCTGCCAAAATCCCTGTCAGCTCTTTGCGCTGTTGCTCGACAATATTATTGATCTGGGGCTTGAGCTCGTTAAACTCGTGTCGGTCACCTTCGGGAACGGGACCAGAAATGATCAGCGGGGTCCGCGCGTCATCAATAAGGACACTATCGACCTCATCCACAATAGCATAGTGGTGCGGGCGTTGGACCAAATCGGTCGGGGCGTGCGACATATTATCACGCAAGTAGTCAAAGCCAAATTCGTTGTTGGTTCCGTAGGTGATATCTGCATTGTAGGCCTTACGTCGTGCTTCCGAATTGGACGGATGCAAGTCGATGCAATCCACGCGCATGCCATGGAATTCAAAAATAGGTGCCATCCAGGCACTATCTCGTTTGGCCAAATAATCGTTAACGGTCACCAAGTGGACCCCATGACCAGCCAAAGCATTGAGGTATACAGGTAGGGTCGCCACTAATGTCTTTCCTTCTCCGGTTTGCATCTCGGCTACTTTGCCTTGATGCAGGGCAATACCGCCGATGAGCTGAACATCATAGTGCACCATGTCCCAGGTGACTTGTTTTCCTGCCGCATCCCAACTGTTGCTCCAAACGGCTTGATCGTCTTGAAGGTTAATATAGCCCTTGGTCGCTGAGAGCTCGCGATCCATCGCCGTAGCGGTGACCGTGAGGGTTGTATTTTCTTTGAAGCGTTTGGCGGTTTCTTTGATCACGGCAAAGGCTTCTGGCAAAAGAGCGTCGAGACTTTGTTTTTCTACCGCATAGCGCGCGTCTTTGAGTTGGTCGATGGTGTGGTATAAGTCTTCCTTTTTGTCAATATCGGTTTCCTTGTCGATGTCTTGATACAGGGCCTGTATTTGTTGCTCAATCTCAGCTTGATCGGCTTTGATCTGGGCTCTAAAGGCCTCTGATTTGGCACGCAGTTCGTTTAGACTTAGCCCTGCCATGGCCGATTCGTGTTGTTTTATTTGTTGGACAAGCGGTTGCATGACGCTCAAATCCTGTTTGGACTTATCGCCGACAAAAACTTTTAATACACTATCTAAAAATCCCATGCTCGTGTGTTTATTTTACTTTTTCTTAGCAGAAATACTGCCATGAAAGCTATCACAAAAAAACGGCAAAAAACCACAATTTCAAAGGGTTTGTTGCAATAAATTGCGATTGGTTATGGTAAAAAAAAAGTCTCAAAGCAGTGACGCCAGAGACTTAAGTGTGTACGGTTCTAAACAGTACTAATATTCATCCTCATTCCACAGATAGTCTTCATCTGTGGGATAATCAGGCCAAATCTCTTCGATCGAATCGTAAGAGTCTCCCTCGTCTTCGATGGCTTGAATGTTTTCGACTACTTCTAATGGGGCGCCTGTTCGAATCGCGTAGTCAATCAATTCGTCTTTAGTGGCAGGCCAGGGGGCATCACTTAAATAGGATGCTAATTCTAATGTCCAATACATAACAGAATCCGGTTTTAATTTTTGCAAAAATAAATTTTTAACTCATACGGACAAGCAAAAACAAAAGTATTTAATCATAATTTAAAAGAACGACGTCAAAATGTTGACAAACAATGGATTAAGCGCCTGTTTTGGGCATGAATCTCACAACACTCAGGGCAACCATTTTATTTCGTCTGCCTGAAGGTCTTGAGACAACTTTCGTGCCAAGACAAAAAGGTAGTCCGACAAACGATTCAGGTATTGAATCACCAAGGGGTCGAGGGGTTCTAATTCGTTAAGCAGCGTGGCCATACGTTCTGTTCGGCGACTGACGGTGCGTGCGATGTGACAATATGACACAGTAGTGTGCCCCCCGGGCAAAATGAAATGCGTCATTTCGGGAAGGGTTGTGTTCATCTGATCAATAGCCTCTTCTAGGGCTGTGATATCTGTCGCACTAATCTTTGGCGTTTTGCTTGATGGGGCAGCGTCTTGACTTTTTGGGTTGGCCATTTGTGCCCCCACAACAAAAAGGTTTTGTTGGGTTTTAATTAAAAAGTCCTTATGGTTTTGATGGATGTCTTGATCGCGCAAGAGACCCAGATGGGCATTGAGCTCGTCGAGTGTGCCATAAGCCTCAATGCGCTGGTGGTGTTTGGGTACCCGTTTGCCGCTAAAGAGCGAGGTCATGCCTTGGTCACCGGTCTTGGTATAAATTTTCATGACGTTTTGTTTTTGGTGCTTTTCTTGCCTTGAAGCCCGTTTTTGAACCGGCGCTGTTGTCTTGCCCGACGCTGTTTTTGGACTCTGTGGTTATTCCAAACCACAACCACAAGTAATAAGAAGGCGAGGATACTCCAGGTCATGGGGTGGGGTTATTTAGTTCGGTCGTCACTCTCGATCACTCCGTCTCGTAAGCGGATGATGCGGTTGGTATGGGCGGCAATTTCTTCTTCGTGGGTGATGACGATCACCGTGTTGCCTGCCTTGTGGATGGTTTCGAAAAGTTGCATGATTTCCAAAGAGGTCTTGGAATCGAGATTTCCAGTGGGCTCATCGGCCAAAATAATAGAAGGACGATTGACCAGTGCCCGGCCTACGGCTACCCTCTGGCGTTGTCCTCCAGAAAGCTGGTTGGGTTTGTGGTCCATACGGTCCGAAAGACCAACGTCGGCAAGGACTTCTGTGGCACGCGCCATGCGTTCTTGTTTCGAAGCACCAGCATACACCATGGGTAAGGCCACATTGCCCAGAGCAGTGGTGCGCGGCAATAAGTTAAAGGTCTGGAATACAAAGCCAATTTCTTTGTTGCGGATTTCGGCCAGCTCATCGTCGCTCATGCTGCTGACATCAACACCATTGAGCATATAGCTCCCCGAGGTAGGCGTGTCCAGGCAGCCCAATAAATTCATTAAGGTCGATTTACCCGAGCCCGAAGGCCCCATTAGGGCGACATATTCGCCTTTTTCGATATCGAGATCTATCCCCTTAAGGACCTTTACAACCTCTTGGCCCAAAGGAAAATCGCGGGTGATGGATCTGATTTTGATAACACTACTCATGCGGATGATTTGAAGGGGAAAGGTACTTAAAAATATGGGATTTTTGAAGGCTCAACTGCGTGGTATTTTGTTAAAAAAGCAAAAGAAATGTTGTTTTGTGCTGCTTATATTTTGGTTTGAAGACCTCAAGCCCGTACCACAAAATGCTCCTTTGCCTGACCGGGTCGGAAAAAAATAAGGCCCCAATAAAAAGTGTCAATGCTTACGGTGACTGAGGGGTCTTGTTTGATGATTTCCCAGGCGTCAGCCATGTCGGCGCTCCAATGGATGTCATCAAATATCATGACCGAATGCGCAGAGCAATGCTGCTTTAATATCTCAAAATAGGCCAGTGTGGGGTATTTTTGGTGATTGCCGTCGAGATAAATAAGGTCGTAAGTCTCGTGGCTCAAGTTTTTGAGAAATAGGTCAAAGCGTTCTTGGATGATCGTTATGTTATGGAGCCCATAATCATCGAATCCTGTCCTGGCGCGCTGGGCCAATGCAGGGCAGCCTTCAACAGTGGTGATATGCCCTTGGGATTGTCCTAAAGAAAGAGCCGCTGTGCCGAGCCCCAAATGGGTGCCTAGTTCAAGACTATTTTGAGGTGTGAAATAATGCGCCAAGCGCAGCAGTAACCGTTGCCTAGATCTAGTGACCCCGACATGGCGGGCTAAGTGTTGCACAGAACGCTTGCCTGATCGGAACACGCGTGAGCCCGCACCAAAATCAGTTACCTGGAGATCGGTCGGGTCATTTTTGAGTTGTGCGCGGTAACGATTAAGGGTCGTATAGGCTTTTTGAGGCTTTTTGTCGTAAAAACAATTGGTCACCAAATCATAAACAAAGGGTGAGTGGATACCATGAGCATTTGTGGCTTTGGTCAAAAAGCGAAAATAGGCCCAGAAGGGATAAAGGCNTGTCTTGGTATGTGACCACCATAGATTCATNAGGCATCTATTTTGGCCGATAAGGCGAACCAGCGCTCAGTATT
>JGI26082J51739_10002339_pt1 | contig 11587 bp, 13 predicted proteins | sample SaaInl5LU_22_DNA_FD_51739 | JGI IMG/M metagenome (IMG submission 51739)
GACTACTCGGATTTACCCCGTCTGACAGAACAAGGCTTGGTCTTGCAGAAGTGAAGGCTAGGTCCAAACTAGAAGCGCTACAAGATAAGTGGGCAAGAAGCGGTCAAGAATGATTTATATAGTTACAGGCCCGCCCTGCTCAGGAAAATCAACGCACGTTAAAAACAATGCTGCAACTAACGACATTATTATTGACATGGACAAGATAGCTCTTTCAGTGTTACCAGAAGGAACGCTTGAATTTAGTTACGATGATAAAGTCCGTAGCGTTGCAGTAGCAGCAAGAAAAGCCGCAATCAAAGAAGCTGTCTTTCAAATGAAAGGCGAGAATCGGCGTAGCTTGTGGATTATACACACCGACCCAACCAGAGATCAGCGAGCGTCTTACAGAGCAATTAACGGTCGTATTATTGAAATAAACCCTGGCAAAGAGGTCTGCATTGAAAGGCTAAAAGACAGGCCCATTGAGGTTCAAGATGTAACCCGTGAAGTCATAGACAAATACTTTCTAAGCAGGTCACAGGTGGACAAAGAATGACCAGTTGGCCTCCTAGATGGCTAACACCTACACCTGAAGAAGCCTTAGCCGTTTCTCATGGTAAAAAAGCATCGGACTTCATAGACGCTTTTGCAGTAGTCACTAAAGACTCTGTAGGTGGTAAGGCTGGCGATCCACTGCGCCTTCGGGAGTGGCAACGCAGTCTGCTCATTGAGGCGTTTGCCGCAGACGGTGACGGCTTCAAGCACCGCGTCAACCTCGTAGGAGTTCCGCGTAAGAACGGTAAAAGCGCCTTGGCTTCCGGCATCGCGCTTTGGTCACTATTGACTGGCCCCAAGGGTGGCGAGGTCTACTCTTGTGCTGCCGACAAGGATCAGGCGCGCATTGTGTTTGGCGAAGCGAAGAAGATGCTTGAGAGCGACCGCGACCTTGCCGAGATGGCGAAGATCTACCGCGACGCAATAGAGATACCTGGCACTGGCTCGGTCTACCGAGTACTGTCTGCCGAGGCTTTCACAAAAGAGGGTCTGTCTCCGACCATGGTTATCTTTGACGAGCTACACGCCCAGCCAGACCGTGAGCTATTTGACGTTATGCAACTTGCTCAGGGTGCTCGAGGCAACTTGGCAACGATGTTCTGCATCACGACAGCCGGACAGAAGTCAGACAAGACTGGCATGGACTCAATTGCCTACAGCCTTTATCAGTACGGACAGAAAGTATCCCGTGGCGAGGTAGAGGACCCCAGTTTCTTTATGGCGTGGTGGGAAGCTGAAGCCGACTCCGACTACAAAGACCCCCAGACATGGCAAGACGCCAATCCTGGGTTTGGAGACATCAACGACGCCACAGACTTTGCCAGCACCGTCCTTAGAACCCCAGAAGCCGAGTTCCGTACTAAGCGTTGTAACCAATGGGTCTCAAGCAACCTGACTTGGCTTCCGTCAGGTAAGTGGGAGGAGCTAGAAGCAGAACGCGTCATAACTCCCGATGACGAAATCATTATTGGCTTTGACGGCTCTTTCAGCGGTGACGCCAGCGTTCTAGTCGGATGCACAATAGAGAAAGACGATACGCCTCCTCACCTGTTTCTAATCAAGGCTTGGGAGAAGCAACCGGACGATGACAACTCATGGCGTGTAAACATTACCGACGTAGAGAACGAGATTGTTACGTTTTGTCAGAACTTTCCCAAGGTGCGCGAGATTGCCTGTGACCCTTACCGCTGGCAACGCACAATGGCGTTTCTGGAGGAGGAGCGCGGATTACCTATCGTCGAGTTNCCGTCTACAAGCGCGGCTCGTATGGTGAAGGCAACCGCAAGATTCTTTGACGGAGTAATGGAAGCGAAGTTTACGCAGTCGGGCGATCCGCTACTTGCAAGGCACCTAGACAACTGTGCTCTCAAGATAGANAACCTTGGACCGCGTATTGTCAAGGAAAACAGGAATAGCAACCGAAAGATTGACGCTGCCGTAGCAGCAGTTATTGCCTACGAAAGGGCTACCGTGGGTAGAATGGAAGAAGTAGTGCCACAAGTATTTATATAGGCGGTTATGTTGGCGAATATTTTACAGATTTCAGGCGCAGTGCTAATTTCAGTAGGCGCTGCAATAGTCTGGCTACCACTGGGAATAATCCTAGCTGGTATTTCTTCAATCATCTTTGGAATTGCACTGGAGCGTAAGTAATGTTGAACAACTTTTTTGAAAAGCGCGCCATCTCATTCCAAACGGTGTGGGGTTCGGGCGACTTTATTGATACTCAGTCGCTTTCTGGCACTGCAATCAACTCTGAAACCGCAATGACGGTCAACGCGGTCTTTTCTGCCGTATCTCTAATCTCTGACACACTAGCAACCTTGCCAATGGACGCGTACATACGCACACAAGGCGCTAGGTACCCTCTGAGACCGCGACCAGCTTGGGTATTGAAGCCAGACGTAGACACAACCCGCGAAGCCTTCTACGGGGCTGCTATCGTCTCTCTGTTGCTAGATGGAAACACCTTTATCCGCGTTTACCGCAACCAAGGTGGGCAGGTTGTCAACCTAGTAGTGCTAAATCCGACAGATGTCAAGATCAAGCGCAACGGTCTTGGTCGAGTAATGTTCGAGGTCGAGGGCGAAAACAAGCTTCTCAGCACCGAAGATGTAATTTTCATCCCAGATGTCGTTAGACCAGGTAATCTGCGTGGAATTTCACGCGTAGAGGCCCTAAAGGAGAATTTCGGTCTAGCAAAGGCTCTAGAGAACTACGCAAGCAAGTTTTTCGGCTCAGGAACGCAAACTTCGGGCATCTTGGAGGTTCCAGGCAACCTAACCGCCGAACAGGCCAAGGATATGCAGCAGGCGTTCGATTCTCGCCACAAAGGCTGGTCAAAAGCGCACAAAACCGCAATTGTCACTGGTGGAGCGCAATACAAGCCAACTAACGTGCCAAATGACCAAGCTCAGTTCTTGGACAGCCGCAGAATGGCAGTTGAGGACGTTGCAAGGGCGTTCAACATCCCGCCACACCTTCTCGGACTACCTGGCACCAACACTTACGCATCAGTCGAGCAGAACAACATCGCGTTCGTCACTCACACCCTCAGACCTATCGCTCAGAAGCTAGAGGGCGCTCTTACAGGGCTTTTGGCGCAAGAGACGGGTAAAGAGGCGGCGTTCGTCAAAATCAGCTTAGACGGGCTTCTACGGGCTGACATGAACTCTCGTACGCAGGCTTACAGCACCTTGTTGCAGGCCGGCGTTTACTCAATCAATGACGTGCGTCGCTTCGAGGACCTACGACCAGTTGATGACCCATCTGCTGACACTGTTCGTGTGCCACTTGCAAACGTAAACGTGGATGCTGCCGACCTAAGCGCAATGAACCAAAAGGTCGAAATGGCACAAAAGCTCATTCAGGTCGGATTCGATCCGGCAGACGTAATGGCAAAGCTAGACCTACCTGCTTTTGATCACACGGGCAAGGATTCGGTCCAGCTACAGGCGGAAGGAGTGTAATGCCAATACATACACAGCACTTTACTCTCAGTAATGTAACCGCTACAAAGGTTTGTTCCGCAGATAGTCAGCCACAGCAAATTTGGGTTCACAACTCAGAACACTCGCATTCAGATCAGGTTTTTATTGGCAATGCAGCAGTAAGCGTTGCGACGGGGCTTCACATTCACTCTGATGAGACACTAAAACTAGACATAGACCCTGGAACTGAGCTATGGGCAATTTCAGACACCAACGGGTCATTGTTTCAAGTAATGTGCATAAAGCAGGACTAATGACAGAACAGGAAAACACAAATGGCGCTAATACCGAATGGCAGCAAGATGCCAGTAACGAACAAGAAGCCAGAGAGCTTCCAGAAAACTACCGACCAGCCCTTGAAGAAGGAGTCCCCGAAGGTAGAGCCTGTGGCAACTGTTTCTTCTACGACGAAAGCAGAGTCAACGACGCCGGAGACAAAGCCTACTGCGAAAAGTGGGACGACTTCGTTAGAGGAGACTACTACTGCAACGCTTGGCAAGACCAAGAAGAAGAACGCCAAGAAGTAAGAGACGTAAACCTGGCTCCTCCTGCCTACATGAGAGCAGCGGCTCGTAGAGGGCTTGCTTACTATAAAGACGGCAAGGGCGGAGACGGTCTAGTCGAAAAGACCATCCGTGAGGCTAGGGCCATGGCTGAAGGTTCAGTCAGCAAAGACAAGTGGATTCGTATTAGGGCATGGATTGCTCGCCACCTAGGCGACTTGGACAGCCCAAATGCAAAGCCAAGCTCAGAGAACTACCCCAGTGCAGGAGTCGTAGCACACTTGCTATGGGGATCGGGGCCATCAAAAGCCTCAGCCAGACGCGCCTTGGCTTATGCAGAAGGTGTAGTTAGTAGAATAGAAGAAGATAGCAAAAGAGAAGTGAAAGGCAACAAATTGTCAAAGATTGAACAGCGAGTCAATGCCGCTGGCTTTGAGATCCGCGAAGAAAGTGATGGAATGCACTTTAGCGGTTATGCCGCTTTGTTTGATTCGCCATCACAGCCATTGCCGTTTACAGAAAGAATTGCTAAGGGTGCCTTCAAGCGCTCACTGCGTTCTCGTAACGACATCAAGTTCTTGTGGAACCACGACTCAGGCGAGATCCTTGGCTCAACCCGCGCTGGAACCCTAAGCCTTAGCGAAGATGACCGCGGACTAAAGGTAGAGGGTATGCTACCTCAAACCTCACGCGGACGCGACGTTGCCGAACTTTTGAGGCGTGGGGATGTAGACGCAATGAGCTTTGGCTTCAGCGTCCCCCAGGGCGGAGACTCATGGTCAAGCGACGGCTCAGAGCGCACACTAAATTCGGTCAGACTTCACGAAGTTTCAGTAGTTGCATGGCCTGCGTACACCGCAACCGCTGGCACCGTGTCTGTTCGTAAGTTCCAAAAGACAGCAGAGCGCGCAGAAGTAGATGCAGAAGCATTGGCAGACGCATTGCTAAAGATTGAAGATGGTCTAAACATCACTAGCGAGGAGCAGGAGCTACTTAGTCAAGTAATCAGCACCCTGTCACCAGAGCCAGAGATAGAGGCTTCAGTCGAAACCGAAGTAGAATTAGAAGCAGAGCAAAAGCCTAGTGACCTAGCAATGCTTGAACTAAAGAAAAAGAAGCTACAGCTATTGGATAGGAAATAACATGGCAAGCAAAGATCAAATCAAAAAGGTAATCCTTGAGGTTGCCGGAAACCCAGAGTCGGGCGCGGTGTTCAACCTAGCCGACAAGTGGGCAGATGCAATTGTTGGCTTAGACGCTCCTGTAAGCGAAGGCAAAGTCGTAGAGACAGCCAAATTCGAAAAGCCAACAAAAGAAACCCGCATAACAAAGGCTGACGAGACTCGGTAATTTTTTCTACCGCATTCAGGCGGGTTCCCCCCAGAGTTATCCCCCTTCCTCTGGGGGTTTCCTTTACCCTGTGGAAAGTTCTTGTAAAATTGGAACATCGGATGTGAGTTAGCTCTGCCGTGTATGGTCAGCGTCAGCGCGACTTTTATATGTAAACAATTACTAAGGAGACTAAATGTCTGAGTTTATCAAATCTCAGCAAGAACTCCGCAACAACCTCATCATGCAGGTTCGTGAAGTCATTGACTTCGCTGAATCAGAGGCTCGCGGACTTGACGCTGAAGAACTATCAAAGATCAATGCAATTGAAGCCGACATCGCAAAGGCTGACGAGACAATCAGCGCTGCTACTCGTAACGAGTCACGTAGCGTAGAAGCATCTGCTGCTGCTAAGGGCTTTGTCCCAGCCGTAGCTGAGGAGCGCTCGGCAACCGACATCTTCCGTGCACTTGCCCTAGGCGAGCAGCGTGGACATGAGTTCCACAAGCGCGCGGCTCTAGTTCCATCTACCAACACCGTACCAAAGTCGTTCTACGACCAGGTATTCGATGTTGCACGTGCCGCTGGCCCAATGCTAGAGGTACCAGAGATCATCCAGACCACATCAGGCGAGGACCTCACCATCCCAGTTTTGACTGCCTATTCTGCAATGACCCTAAAGGGTGCAGGCGCGCAGCTAGACGACGTAGAGCCTACCTACTCAAGCATCACCCTTGGAGCCTTCAAGTACGGTGGAATCATCCAGGCAGCTTCAGAGCTAGTATCCGATGCAGGATTCGACCTAGGCGCGCACCTTGCACGTCAGGCTGGTAACGCAATCGGTTACGCAGTAAACGCTGCTCTAACCACTGGAACCGGATCTTCACAGCCAAACGGTATCGTTACCGCTTCTGCTGCTGGCGTTACCGGAGGCACTGGAGTTGACGGCGCGTTCACCGCTGACAACCTCATTGACCTTATCTACTCTGTAGACGGTGCAACTCGTCGCAAGCCAAGCATGGCTGTAATGGCTAACACCACCTCAATCGGCGCTATGCGCAAGTTGAAGGAGGAGCGGGAACTACCTATACAACATCTCTCAGGTTGGACCAGGAGGTCAGGACACATTCGCTGGCTTCAACGTAGTTGAGAACCCACACCTAGACGACGCAGGAATTGACGCTAAGTCAGTTATTGCTGGTTCTTTGGACAGCTACAAGGTACGTTTGGCTGGTGGCCTTCAGGTCGCATCGTCAACCGACTTCGCTTTCCAGAACGACTTGACCACATGGAGATTCACCATGCGTCTAGATGGTGACCTAACTCACTCATCTGAGATCAAGCACTTCGTTGGTGGCGCAAGCTAATCTGACGAACTAAGTCGAGGCCCCCATAGTTATAGGTTGCTATGGGGGTTTCGCTTTGTCTAAATAACACTCAGAGGGTGATGAAGGTAAACTATAAACATGGCGATTACTGACGGTATACAACTCTTGATGAGGTAAAGGCGATTCTTCGCATTACCGACAACGTAGATGATGCACTCTTGGAGACTTGCGTAGAGGCAGCGTCTCGTCAAATTGACACTCACTGCGAGCGAGTCTTTACTCCTACTACTGCAACCCGCGTGTTTACCCCAAGCGACTCTTACCTTGTGTCAATAGACGACCTGTCTACCCTGACATCTCTAAAGACTTCTTCTGCCGCAGACGGCACCTTTGACATCACTTGGACTGCAACTGATTATCAGCTAGAGCCACTAAACGGTCTTACTGGTAGCATCTACAGCCCGTACACACGCATCCGCGCAATTGGAGACTACCTGTTCCCAGTTGTCAATGACGAAGCGACAGTGCAGATTGAGGGCGTATTCGGTTACGGAACCTCTGTCCCTGTAGATGTAAAGCAAGCTTGCAACCTTATAGCAGTTCGCCAGTTCAAGCGCTACGACAGCCCACTGGGCGTAGCTGGATTCGGTGACATCGGTATCGTTAGAGTTAGTCGTGTAGACCCTGACATTGAGGCGCTACTCGGTCCTTACCGCAAGATGAGGATGGCCTAGTGGCTGACCTAACAACTATCCGAACTCGGATGGCTACTAACCTGGGAACCATTAGTGGCTTACGGTCTGCTGCTGAGATCCCCGACAACCCCACGCCTCCTATCGGCATTATCAACCTAGAGAGCGTTGATTACGACGGTGCGATGCAAGGCGGGTTGACCACATACAACTTCGTTGTAACTGTAATAGTTGGGCGAGCAGCCGAACGAGAAATGCAACGGAAGCTAGATGCCTATTGCCAGCCGACCGGACCTCAGTCCGTGAAAGTTGCGATAGAATCAGATAAGACGCTTTCTGGCGAGGTGTACGATCTTCGGGTCGAGCGCTCAAGTGGAATGGGTTCTATAACCGTAAACGATCAGAACTATCTGGCGGCTGAATTTACAGTCACCGTCTTTGCATAAGGAGAAAATAATATGTCAAAATTTGTTGTAACNNCAACAACCGTAACCGTTGGTGGGACNGATGTTTCATCATCTTGCGCTCGCGCAGAACTACAGATCAACGCATCAGAGGTCGAGACAACCGACTTTGGTTCTGCTGGGTTCGTAGAGGTAATCGGTGGACTAAAGTCCGGTACCGTTTCCCTAGACTTCCACCAGGACTTCGGCGCAGCAGCAGTATCCGCTCTATTCCAGGACCTAGTGGGAACCGTTGTTCCAATCACGCTAGTTGCTGGTAACGGAACCGCTGCAACCGCAGAAACACCGCTATATTCATGCAACGCGCTTGTCACAAGCTTTACACCTGTGAGCGGCGCAGTGGGCGACTTGGGAACCTTTTCAGTATCGTTTCCAACAAGCGGCGCAATCACTTACGCAACATCATAATAAAAAGGAAATAAAATGCGATTCAACCTATTGATCAAATTCGCGGACGAAACCGAAAAGACAATCACTGCCAGCACTGCTGACTTGGTTGCCTTCGAGGACAAGTTCAATATTTCAGTCGGAAAGCTTGCTACTGAGCAGCGCCTAGGGCACTTGTTGTTCCTAGCGTGGCACTCAGAGCAGCGCACCAAGTCTACAAAGCTTGGCTATGACGAGTGGCTCAACACTGTTGAAGGTGTAGGCGAGAGCGAGTCTGACCCAAAATAAAGGGTCTTGGTGACAGTTCTGCTCACTGGTATATCGCTGGTATGGCAGTCGAGACAGGCATCTCGCCAAGAGAACTTATGCAGCTAGACGATCGGATGCTGTGGACTATGTACCGATGGATGGTAGCAAAGAACACAAGCAAAAACTAAGGAAGCCCCCTCTCCGGAGGGGGTTTTCTAGTTGCGGTAGAATTGACTCTATAGATAGGCGGTTTTCTTGGTTTTTCCAGCAGCGGGTGCGGCGATTATTGCAAGGGCTATGGCCTCTGCAAGAGCAGGCTATGCTGCAAGTGGTGCAAGAGGATCTTTTCAGGCCGCAACGCTAGTAAATTCATCAGGTGACAAGGGCGTCTTGGAGCTTGCAAACCTACGCGAGCTTGAAAGAGAACTGAGAAACATTGGCCCCCAGGCTTTGCGTCAGTTCAAAAAAGACGCTAAAAAGGTTGGAAAACCTGCCGTCACTTCAGTGCGCAAAGCATTTAGAGATGTAGGCGATCGAGGACCCCTAGGGGCACCGAAGCGCTGGGGTCGCATTTACGACAAGATGTACACAAGGGACGGGCGTGGACGCCTAAGCTGGACAACATCCCGCAAAATTGGCGGACGCTCTGGTATTGATGTCAACTACAAGAACAGAAAAGAAGGCAAGGCTCTGCGCGATATGCAGGCAGCCAAGGACGGCACTGTTTCTNTTGTTCGGGTAAGAGTAAGAGCACCCGCATACATTGTTGCCGACATGGCGGGCAAGAGCAAGAGGGCCGCTAAGACAACCGGAACATTGTCGCGGGAGTATGAAATAAACTTGTTCGGTAGAGGCGTTGTTACAAGACAACACCGCATAAACTCTAATAACGTAGACAACTGGCTTTCTGCCCTTGACAGCAGAGCAAAAGGCGGAGCAAGCAAGCCTTCTCGTTATGGGTATCCTGCGCTGGAAAAACACAGCCCTAGGTTCAAAGCAGACGTCTCGCTTGTACTGCGAAACGCTATATACGACATCAACAGGAGGCTTGAGAGCTAATGGCACTTGCACCTATTCTTATGCCGATTGTTTCGGTATTCAAATCTCAAGGCATCAAATCAGCGCAAGGCGCTGTAGCAGGTCTTAGCAAGAACTTCGGTCAACTTGCAGGCACCCTGGGTAAAGCTGCTGGTGCCTTTGCTGGGTTTCAGGCGGTTGCAAGCGGTCGTTCTTTTGTTATCGAATCGGTTGAGGCTGCGCAGAAGTTTGAGCGAAATATGCTCGCTCTGCAACAAACGTTTGAGACGGCCACTCCAACTATTGAGCGTTTCACAAAAGAGGTAGAAAACTACGGTCTTTCACAACAGCAAGCTGCTCAGGCATCTGTATTCCTAGGTTCGGTACTAAAGCAGTACGGATTCAGTGTAAGCGAGTCTGCTGACCAGACGCAACGCCTAGTAACACTTGCTCAGGACCTTGCAACCACCTACGGCTATGACGTACAGGATTCTCTACTAGCCATCACGGCCCTGTTCCGTGGTGAGTATGACCCGATCGAGAAGTTCGGTGTCGCCATGAAGCAGAACGAGATCAACGCGTATCTCGCGGCTCGGGGACTCGGTGACCTAACTGGTGCAGAACTGGCAAACGCTCAGGCAACTGCTCGTCTAGAACTATTGTTTGAGAGAGCCGGAGACTCAGTAGGAGCCTTCACACGTGCCTCAGACACGCTGTACGGCTCACAGCAGCGTCTAAATGCCGTCATGGGCAATCTACAGGTTGCGTTCGGTTCTGCCTTCCAGAAGCCTCTGGCGGACGTAAACAACGCACTTGCAAATGTTGCTCAAGACGGTGGAGAGCACCTTGTAGACATCTCTGGGGAACTTGGCTCGGCAATTGAAAGCCTTGCTCCGCTACTTGAAAGCCTTGGCGGGTTACTACTTAGCCTTCTCGGACCACTTGAGCAGATTATTGCAGTTGCAGGTGGAGCCGCTGGTGCTCTAGGCAAGGTTCTTGCCCCGCTTATAGACATCGGCACGGGAGCGCTTGACCAAGTAAACATTGTCCTAGACGACATTGCACTTCGATTCAAGCAAATAGACGAAGCTTCACAGCTTAAGCCTGGTCAGCAGACTTTGCTAGATAGACTCCTTGACCCAAGTTACGAAAATACGATTATTCCATTCCTTGCGAATCTTGACGCTCAGATGGACAAGCTCTGGACCAAGATGGAGAGCCGGACCAAACTTGGCGAAGCGCTACTGTTTGACGGAGTGCAGGCAACCGAGGCACGTAGAGACGCTTCACTTGTAGAGCGCATTGCTTTCCAAATGGAGCAAGCAGCCTTAGCCGCAGAAGAAGCAGGCAGAAAGACAGCGTTTTACAACGACAGCCTCAGAAGCCTAGGAATCAATGCCAAGGATGCTGAAGGCAACCTAATTGGACTTGCTGGCATCTTTGTTGAGATTGACACTGCCGCTAGACAAAGCGAAGCAGGCGCAGCGCTAGAAGAAATTGGATTCTCAGCAGCGCAGATTGAGAACATCATTACGCGCCCTGACTGGGAGCAGATTTTCAATGACATTGCTCGGCTTGCAAAGATTGCCGCGCTTGACATTAGCAACTCTATGTCGGTTACAGCCGTTGCCGGATACTACAATGCCGTAGCCGCACTACAGAAGTCAATCAAGACTGGATTCGGTGCGAACGCAACCTCGTCTGGCGGTAGTGGAAAAACAGAGGCAACTGACTACGTACAAGAGTTCTTTGACACTCTAAAAGACGAGACAATGAAGCAGACCGCAAGGTTGCAGCTTCAGCAGATGACAGGCTCTAAGGGTCTTATCGAAAGAATCCTGGGTGCCGAGGACTGGCTAAAGATTTGGACACAAATCAAGCAGGGCGTCATCTCCCTAAAGGACCTTGAGGATCAGTTCTACAGAACTGCCGCAGGTGCACAAGAACTCGCAGATGCAGCAGAAGAATGGCGCGAGTACGAAGAAGCCGTGCAGGCCGTCAAAGACAAGCTTGCTGAGACAATCAAGTCAATCAAGGANCAAGCTGCCGATCTAAAACTCAGCTTTACCGACCTACTACTTGCATTTGATG
>JGI26082J51739_10002342_pt1 | contig 11581 bp, 8 predicted proteins | sample SaaInl5LU_22_DNA_FD_51739 | JGI IMG/M metagenome (IMG submission 51739)
GGTAAAGTTGAGTTACGGCGATGCAATCCTCACTTCTGTGACGGAGGGACCTGATCAAACTCAGATGCTTCTCGATATTCTAGTGTTTCAATCCACGCTCCTGTGAAGGAGCGACGCGATAATTCAACTGGCGCGCCCCACAGTTCGCGGTTTCAATCCACGCTCCTGTGAAGGAGCGACTGCGCGCCATAACATCAGCAAACGCAAGCACAAAGTTTCAATCCACGCTCCTGTGAAGGAGCGACCAGATTTGGCACGGCTTCGCAAAAGATGGCGAACTCTTGGTTGGAGGCGGCTTGTTCGAAGGTGCCGTCGGCGACGTTTAATCCGTCGACGAGGGCTTCGACGCCTTCGTCGTCAATGCTGTCGGTGTATTTGGTTTCGAAGCGTTTGCGGTAGTCGAGGGCGAGGTTGCGGGCGGTGCGGAATAGGTAGGAGCGCGGCTGGCGTATTTGATCCCAGTCTTTGACTTGGCAGACGCGAACGTAGGTTTCTTGCACGATGTCTTCAACTTCGCGGGGCGGCACCATGCCCATGACGGCGCGGGCGAGGCTGCTGCGCAGTGCCATAAATACGCTGTGAATGCTGTCTTTGCTGTTCACTGGTTGGTCTTCATCCATGATTTTGTCGTGAGCCCGGACAGTAGTAGACGACTTGGCCAGGCTTTTCCCCCAGAGCGGTTCCGTGAATGGTTAAGTTATAGCATATGGGGATGCCGACGATTGTTGGCTTTGGGCGCTAGTGTGGGAATTGGGTGCTTGATGTTGGGTGTTGGGTGCTTGATGTTGGGTGTTGGCCAGTCGCTCCGTGGGGTTAGCTGGGAGGCGACTGGGGTGTTTTGACGGGGGTTGTGTGTTGACGGGAGTTGTGCGGTGACTGGCGATTATTTCTGCTGAAAAATTCGCATTGAGCGAATCATTTCTTTCTTGGACCAGGCAAACCAGAGGCTTGGTAATAGGCGGAATACGAGGTGGGCTTTTTGCCACCAGCTGGGCACGATAATGAGGGCGTGATTTTTCGCGACTTTGTCGATGGCCTGGCGGGCAAACGCTTCGGGGGCCATGGGTTTTAGGGCAACCCAGAATTTTTCGGCTTGCTCTTTGGTGATGCCTGAGCCGAGTTTGCCAAATTCGCCGCCGGTTAAAATGGGGGTTTGAATGGCGCCGGGGCAGAGGGCGCTGACGCGCACGCCGCGGTATTCGGCTTCGATGCGCAGGGACTGGGAGAGGCCTGCGACGGCAAATTTACTGGTGCTGTAGGCGACGGCGTTGGTGGCAGGGACGAGGCCGGCCATGGAGGCGGTGTTGACGATGTGGCCGAAGCCCTGCTCGACCATGAGGCTGTAGCAGGCTTGGACGCCGTTGGTGACGCCGCGCACGTTGACGTCCATGGTTGTGTCCCAGTCGCTGACTTGGTATTCATGGGTCATGCCGCCGACGGCGATGCCGGCGTTGTTGAACATGTAGTCGAGTCGGCCGGTTTTGGCGACGGTTTCTTCGACGAGGNCTTTTACGGCGTTGTAGTCGCAGACGTTGAGTTCTCTGGCCCAGGCGTTGCCGCCGCTGGCTACGATGCTGGNGGCAAGTTCTTCGGCGAGGGCGATTTGGCGGTCGGCGAGGACGACGGTGCAGCCGCGGCTGACGAGTTCGAGGGCCATGGCGCGACCTATGCCGGAGGCGCCGCCGGTCATGATGGCGGTGGCGTCTTTAAAGATTCTCAGTTGGTTGCTCATGCTTGTGCGCCTCGTGCTTGTGCTGGATAAATTTTAACTGGGACGCCGTTGAGGGCTGCATTGCCGCTGGCTTGGTCGATAAGTTTGTTGTCGGTTAGGTCGTTGCAGCTGACGCCGTCCTGCTCGGTGGCGATACTTAGGCTGACGCCTTTGCGTTTGTGTCCCCAACCATGGGGCAGGCTGACGACGCCGCGCATAACTTCGTCGCTGGCGAGTACTTGGGTTTGCACGCTGCCTACGCGGGACTCGATGCGCACCTGTGATTCGTGGGTGAGGTTGCGGGCGGCGAGGTCGTCGGGGTGCATGAGCAGTTGCCAGCGCGGTTTGCCTTTGACGAGGCGATGGGCGTTGTGCATCCAGGAGTTGTTGCTGCGGATGTGGCGGCGTCCGATGAGCAGGAGTTCGTCTTTGTCGGTGGCCGCTGGGGTGTTTTCAAGGCGGGCGATGTCTTGTCGCAGGTAGTCTGCGAGCAGTTGTATTTGCCCGTCGTGGGTGCAGATGCGCTCGGGGAGGCTGGGTTCGAGGCGTCCAATGTCGATGCCGTGGGGGTGCTGCTTGATTTTGTCGAGGGTGAGTGCGAGGGGGTGCCCTGCTGCGGCGCTGTAGGGGCCGCGCTGTATGCCCATGTCGATTAGTTTGTCTGGTGAGGGCAGCGGCTTGAGCTCTATGCCTTTGCGCGCGGCGATGGCGAGGCCGAGGCCGTTAAAAATTTCCCAGTCGTGCAGTGCGCCCGGGGCGGGTTGGAACACGGGCTCGTTGAAGCGGGCGGTGTTGTGCACGGCGAGGCGGTGAAACGCGAGGTCGTAGTGGTCGTGTTCGAGGGCGCTGGTGGGCGGCAGAATAATGTCTGCGTGTTGGGTGGTTTCGTTGATGTAGAAGTCGAGACAGACCATGAAGTCGAGTCCGCTCAGGGCCTCGTCCATTTTCTGGCCGTTGGGTGCTGAGAGTACGGGGTTGCCGGCGGTGGTGATGAGGGCGCGGATCTGCCCTTCTCCTTCAGTGAGCATTTCTTCGGCCATGACGGTGCTGGGCAGTTCGCCGGCGAATTCTGGCAGGCCACTGATGCGGCTGTGGAAGGCGGCGAAGTGGCCGGCGCCGGATTCTCCCGGTTTGACGTAACCAAAGGCTGGGGATGGCAGCATGAGGCCGCCGCGCACGTCCAGCGAGTGGGTGAGTATATTGATGATTTGGATGGCCCACTGACAGAGGGTGCCAAACACTTGTACGGAGACGCCCATGCGGCCGTAGCAGACGGCGCCGTCGATGGTGGCCATGTCGCGGGCGAGCTGGCGAACTTGGTCGGCGGCGATGCCGGTGCGCTGTTCGGCGAGTTCTGGGGTGAAGGGTTGGCTGAGGCTGCGTACGTCGTCGAGTCCGACTAGGAGGTGGCTGAGGTGGCCGGTGTTGACGAGGTTTTCTGCAAATAATGTGTGGATCATGGCCATGAGCAGGTAGGCGTCGCTGCCGGGGCGTATAAAGAGGTGCTGGTCGGCTATTTCGGCGGTTTCGCTGCGCCGTGGATCGATGACGATAAAGCGGCCGCCGCGCTGCTGAATGGCTTTGAGTCGCTTGGGAACGTCGGGGACGGTCATGATGCTGCCGTTTGAGGCGAGCGGGTTGCCGCCGATGATCAGCATGTAGTTGGTGTGGTCAATGTCGGGCACGGGTATCAATGACTGATGGCCGTACATCGTAAATGAGGTTAGGTGGTGCGGTAGCTGGTCGAGGCTGGTGGCGGAGAAGTGCGTTTTACTCTGCACGGCTTTGCGCAACACGCTGGCGTGGGTCATGCTGCCATAGTTGTGGACGTTGGGGTTGCCGGCATAAAAGGCGACGCTGTCTGCGCCGTGCTGCTGTTGGACGGCGACAATTTTTTCCGCAACGGTGGCAAAGGCTTCGTCCCAGCTGATGGGGAGCCAGGTGTCTCCGACGCGCTTGACGGGCTGCCGCAGTCGATCGGGGTCGGTGTAGATGTCTTCCATGGCGGTGCCCTTGGGACACAGATATCCGCGACTGAGGGGGTCGTTTTTGTCGCCTTTGATGGAGAGGACTTGGTCGCCCTGAGTTTTTATCTCAAGGCCACAGATGGCTTCACATAGGTTGCAGGCGCGGTAGTGGGTTTTTATCTCTGCGGGCATCTTCTACTCTCCGGTATTTAGTGCCTAGGCATAGTAACCGAAATAGTTGCGGGGCCGCTGTTAAAGTTTGTGGATGGGCGGTCTAGTCTGCGGTTAGAGGCTGTCGTTGACGCGGGCGCGCAGTTCTTTGCCAGGCTTGAAGTACGGTACATATTTGCCGGTGAGATCGACGGCGTCGCCGGTCTTTGGGTTGCGGCCAACGCGTGGGGCGCGATAGTGGAGGGAGAAGCTGCCAAAGCCACGGATTTCTGTGCGCTGGTTGTTGACCAGTGCTTGGGTCATGCGCTCTAGAATCATTCTTACGGCGAGTTCAACGTCCTTGGGGGGGAGTTGGTCTTGGCTGGCGGCAATTTTTTCGATTAATTCAGATTTAGTCATGCTTTTTTTCGTTGTTTTATTAGGGGTTGGGGGTTTCTGCTGAATATCGTCCGTGACCGCGATTACTCGTTGATTTTATTGAAGTTTTAAATTTATACAAGCAAAAGATGGTGGATTAGAGTTTTGTGCATAAAAAAAGGGTGGCAAAGCCACCCTTTTTCACTTACTCAACTGAACATTACTTGTCCATTTGCGCCTTGATCAAATCACCAATAGTCGTTGGTGCGGCAGTTTCAGCTTCGGTCTTGCGGTGAGCTTTCACTACTGCTTTTTCGTCTGCAACGTCTTTTGCCTTGATAGACAATGTAATTGCGCGCGTTTTACGATCTACGTTAATGATTTTGGCTTCAACTTCTTGGCCTTCTTGTAACTCATGGCGAGCGTCTTCGACTTTGTCGCGACCCAGTTCTGAGCCCTTCAGGTAGCCTTCGATGCCGTCTGCCAAAGTGATAATCGCACCTTTGGCATCAACTTCTTTGACGGTACCAGTGACGATAGCGCCTTTGTCGTTGTCAGTTACATAGTTGTTGAATGGGTCGTCGGTAAGCTGCTTGATACCCAGAGAGATGCGCTCGCGCTCTGCATCAATGCTGAGTACAACAGTCTCAACTTCTTCGCCTTTCTTGAAGTTGCGAACGGCTTCTTCGCCAGTCTCATCCCAAGAGATGTCAGACAGGTGAACCAGGCCGTCAATGCCGCCGTCCAGACCAATAAAGATACCGAAGTCGGTGATCGACTTGATCTTGCCAGATACTTTATCGCCTTTGGCCATAGTGGTTGCGAAATCGTCCCATGGGTTGGTGTGACACTGCTTGATACCCAGAGAGATACGACGACGTTCTTCGTCGATATCCAGAACCATAACTTCAACTTCTTGGCCGAGGTCAACGATTTTAGATGGGTGAACGTTTTTGTTTGTCCAATCCATTTCTGAAACGTGTACCAGACCCTCAACGCCATCTTCCAACTCGGCGAAACAGCCGTAGTCAGTGAGGTTGGTGATCTTGGCTTTACAACGAGCGCCTTCTGGGTAGCGCGCTTTGATGTCGCCCCAAGGATCTTCGCCCATTTGCTTCATACCCAGAGATACGCGGTTACGCTCGCGGTCAAACTTGAGTACTTTAACGTCGATTTCGTCGCCAACACTGATCATCTCTGATGGATGCTTGATGCGCTTCCAAGACATGTCGGTGATGTGCAACAGGCCATCAATACCGCCGAGATCAACGAACGCACCGTAATCGGTAAGGTTCTTGATCACGCCCTTCAATGATGCGCCTTCTTCGAGGTTGGCCAGTAATTCTTCGCGCTCGGACGAGTTTGCACTCTCCATGACGGCGCGACGGCTAACAACGACGTTGTTGCGCTTAGGGTCGAGCTTGATAACTTTGAATTCGAGTTCAATGTTTTCGAGGTGGGTGATTTCGCGCAATGGGCGAACATCAACCAGTGAGCCTGGCAGGAAGGCGCGGAGTCCGCGAACTTCAACTGTAAAGCCACCTTTAACTTTGCCGCTGATAATACCGATCACAACTTCGTCAGCTTTATGGGCTGCTTCAAGTTCGATCCAAGATTCTGCGCGACGTGCTTTTTCACGTGACAGGCGTGTCACACCGAAACCGTCTTCTACGGCTTCTAGGGCAACCTGAACTTCGTCGCCGATGGAGACTTCAACTTCGCCTTTGTCGTTGTAAAACTGATCAATGGCAATAACGCCTTCGGACTTGAGTCCAGCGTGAACAGTAACCCAGTCTTTATCGATATCGATAACTACGCCAGTGATGATGGCGCCGGGGTTCATTTCGACGGTTTTTAGGCTTTCTTCAAATAGGGATTCAAAACTTTCGGACATGGAAAATACCTGAATATTGACAGAGATACAGCAGGATGATGTTGTCTGCGCTGCTCTCTTTTTTCCGCGTGGCCAGTTTACGCGGGTCGGTTAAATTAAAGACATGCAACAATATTCGCTGGCGATTGCTGCTCTGCCCATTGGTCTAAACTACATCTACTTCGTTTACTGCGTGGCTTGATACTTGTTTTAACACTTGCTTTAACACTTGCTTTAACACTTGTTTTAACACGTGCCTTAAAGCATCAGCCGTCTCTTCTGCCTATCTCTTGTCGGAGAGCGCGGCCTAAGAGTGTGTGGAAAATCCTTTCACAGTGAGGAGATTTAGCACGGTATCCGTCACTTCTTGAATGGACAGTGAGGAGGTGTCTATATTGATCGCGCCGGCTGCGGGTCGCAGTGGCGACGATTCTCTCGTCATGTCGCGTTCATCTCGCGAGCGTACCTGCTCTACGAGGGCGGGCAGACTAACATTTTCACCCTTTGCAATCAACTCTTTGTAGCGCCGGCTGGCGCGCTCTTCAGCGGAGGCGGTGAGGTAAATTTTGACCGGCGCGTCGGGGAAAATAACGGTGCCCATATCGCGCCCATCGGCGACTAACCCTGGCGCGCGCGCAAACAGCCGCTGGCGTTTGAGCAGCGCTTCGCGAACTTCGGGGTATTGCGCAACTTGAGAGGCTAATGCGCCGGTCTCTTCGGTGCGCACTTCACGAGTGACGTCTTCCCCTTCAAGCAGAATGGTGAACTCGCCGCTCTTGGTGGTTTTAAACTCAACATCCATATGCTCGGCGAGCGCCGCGAGGCTTTTAACATTGGTGACGCTGACGTGGTGGCGCTGGGAACAGAGGCCTAGCAAGCGGTATAGCGCGCCGCTATCAAGGTAGTGGAAACCCAGTTTTTTCGCCACGATGCGACTGATGGTGCCTTTTCCAGCACCACTCGGGCCATCTATGGTGATGACCGCTACGTCTTTTGGCTTGTGCATATTAATGCCCTGCTACTTCTGGGGTGATCTGTAAGCCTACGCGGTGCGCTAAGGCGACGAAGTCAGGGAAGGATGTTGCAACGTTGTTGCAGTCCTGCACGAAAATTTCGTCTTGCGCGCGCAGTGCTGCAATGGAGAACGCCATGGCTATACGGTGGTCGTCATGACTATGGACCACGCCGCCACCTATCTGACCGCCCTGTATGCGGATGCCGTCTGGGGTGGCTTGGGCGTCAATGCCTAACGTTAGCAGGCCGTCAGCCATGCTCTGAATGCGGTCGCTCTCTTTTACTCGCAACTCTTCTGCGCCGGTAAGTACGGTTTCGCCCTTGGCGCAGGCGGCGGCAATAAAGAGTACGGGGAATTCGTCGATGGCGAGGGGTACTTGGTCTTCAGGAATCACNATACCGCGCAACTCTGCATGGCGTATGCGAATGTCGGCCACTGGCTCGCCGCCAACTTCGCGCTCGTTGGACAGTTCGATAAGGGTGCCCATCTGGCGCAAGATGTTGATCACGCCGATGCGTGTGGGATTGACGCCGACATGGCGCAACATAATATCGGAGCCGGGGGTGATGGCTGCGGCAACCATGAAAAACGCTGCGGAGGAGATATCTGCGGGGACATCGATTCGTGTGGCAGTGAGTGCGCCGCCGCCACGGAGTGAGGCTTTGCTGCCGTCGGTGGTGACGTCGTAACCGAAGCCGCGCAACATGCGCTCGCTGTGGTCGCGGGTAGGCGCTGGCTCAACTGTGGAGGTCTCACCGTCGGCGTAGAGTCCTGCTAGTAAGACACAGGATTTGACCTGCGCGCTGGCCATGGGCATGACGTAGTGGATAGCTTTGAGCTTGTTGCCACCTTTTATATGCAGTGGCGGTTTGCCGCCGGGTGCCGTTTCAATGACTGCACCCATTTCGGTGAGTGGATTTGCAACACGGGCCATTGGCCGTCCGGTCAGGGAGGCATCGCCGGTGAGTTCGACATCAAACGTTTGCCCCGCCAATAAGCCGCTCAACAGGCGCATGGAGGTGCCTGAATTGCCCAAGTAGAGGGGCTTGTTCGGTGCTTTTAATCCGTGCAGACCGACGCCGTGAATGACTACGCGGCCTTGGTCTGGACCTTCAATAACCACGCCCATGTCGCGAAACGCTTGCAGTGTGGCGAGACTGTCTTCGCCTTCAAGGAAACCTGTCACTTCGGTCATGCCCTCTGCGATAGATCCGAGCATGATTGAGCGGTGGGACATTGATTTGTCGCCGGGTACACGAATGTCGCCCTGCGCAACTCCCCCTGGGGAGACTCTGTAATTAATTGTTTTTTCAGACATGGGTTGTTCTAACACCTTGCTTTCAATAAGTTTGCCAAAATGGTTTCGCGCGTCGCGAGCGCGGGTGAAAACGTCCATCAAGTAGGTTTCGTCGCCACTGTCGATGGCGCCGCGCAGCTGGTTAAAATCGGCCATTACTTGGTCGAGCACGCTGAGTATTGCGTCGCGATTGGCCAGTGCAATGTCGCGCCACATAACGGGATCGCTGGCGGCTATGCGTGTAAAGTCGCGGAATCCTCCGGCTGCGTAGCGGAAAATTTCGCGATTTTCCCGCATATTGGCCAGTGTGTCGACCAGCGAGTAGGCGAGAAAGTGCGGTAAGTGGCTGGTGGCGGCAAGTACTTCGTCGTGTTCGCGAATGGGCATGCTGCTGACGGCGGCGCCGACGGACTGCCAGAGTTTTTCGACGAGGTTGATGTGCTGCTGTGCGGTGTGCTCGTGGGGTGTCAGTATTACACGATGATTGACAAAGAGATCGCTTTTCGCGGCGGTGACGCCACTTTTTTCTGAGCCAGCAATCGGATGTCCGGGCACAAATTGTGGCGGCAGCGCACCGTAAATCGTGGCGGCGGCCTGGACAACGCTGCCTTTTACACTGGCGACATCGGTAATGGTCACGTCGCTGGATAGGAGGTCGGCGCAGTCTTGCAAAATAGCTGGGACGGTGAGCGTTGGTACGCCAATCACGACTACGTCGCCTGCACCCAAGCTGTCTGCGATGGCGGCGAGACTCTCTTCGGCGCGATCAATAATGCCGCGCTCTAAGGCGAGGTCTAGGGTGGATGTGCGCCGAGATATGCCGACAACTTCGATGGCGAGACCTTGCTGGCGCGCCGCCAACGCGAGACTCGAGCCGATAAGACCGAGTCCGATAACCACCAGTCGTTTGACAACTGGCTGATTTGTCTGCGAATTTTCCAGCATCAGCACTTCACTTTAATTTAAATNGGTAGCGGGCTCACTTAGAGCACGCCGCGAGGATAGGAGCCTAAGATCTTGATNTCGACGACCTGTGCGGTCAACTCTTCGAGCACTTTGATGGCGGCGGGATTTTCCAAATGTCCGGCAAAGTCGATAAAGAACACATATGACCATTTGCTGGTGCGCGAGGGGCGCGATTCCAGTCGGGTCATATCGAGGTTGTGGCGTCTGAAAGGTTCGAGCAAATCGTGCAGGGCACCCGGTTTGTTGTGCACGGACACCACAATAGATGTTTTGTCGTCACCGCTGGGGGCGACGTAATCATTACCAATAATTAAAAATCGGGTGGAGTTGTCGGGGCGATCTTCAATTTTTTCATAGAGCTTTTCGAGTTCGTAGAGCTCACAGGACATGTCGCCAGCGATGGCTGCCGAGTTCCACTCTCCTTTGACCCGACGCGCTGCTTCGGCATTGCTGCTGACGGCGACGCGCTCGATACTGGGGTAATTGGCGTCGAGCCACTTGCGGCACTGGGCGAGCGACTGGGCNTGGGAGTAGACACGGGTAATGGTGTTCTTATTGGTGTTGGGGCCAATCATAAAGTGGTGGTGAATGCGCAGTTCAACTTCACCACAAATCTTGACGGAGGAATCGATAAAGCTGTCGAGGGTGTGATTAATCACGCCTTCGGTTGAGTTTTCGATGGGCACAACNCCGTAGTTACAAGAACCGGCGAGAACATCTCGAAAGACGTCGTCGATGGCTGTTTTCGGCACGGTAATCGCGCAGTCGCCGAAATGCTTGAGGGCGGCTGCTTGGGTGAAGGTGCCTTCGGGCCCCAGAAAGGCAACTTTAATGGGNTGNTCAAGAGCCAAACAGGCNGACATAATCTGTCGGAATAAGCGTGCCATTACTTCGTTGTCGAGGGGCCCGGTATTCTTTTCCATGACCGAGCGCAGCACCTGTGCTTCGCGCTCCGGACGGTAGTAGGCGGTGTCGCCCTGCCCTTTTTTAACCAGAGCTACCTGTTGCGCGCAGCGTGCGCGAGCGCTGATGCCTTCCATAATCTGCTGGTCGAGGGCATCTATCTGCTTTCTCAGCTCAAGGAGTGGGTTTTTGTCAGCCATGTTGCACCTTTAATCTATTCTTCAGAGCCATCGGCTGGTGTCGCGTCATCAGCAATTTCTCCGGCCAGAGCATCTTCTAAAGGTAACTCTTCTTCTGGCTCGGCGATACGCGCCAAACTCACTAAATTTTCGCTGTCCTTTAAACGAATAATGCGCACACCTTGGGTGTTGCGGCCAACCACGGANACTTCGTCTCCGCGGGTTCTCACCATGGTGCCCTGATCTGAAATAAGCATGATCTCGTCGCCAGAGAACAGCTGGGTTGCGCCTACAAGTGGGCCGTTTCGATCGCTTGCTTGGATGGCGATCATGCCTTTGCCGCCGCGGCCTTTGGTTGGGAATTCGGTCACTTTGGTGCGTTTGCCATAACCGTTTTCACAAACTGTGAGCAGGAAGCCGTCTTCTTCTGGCACAACCATGGAGATCACTTTGTGCTCTTCAGGCAAGCGCATGCCGCGCACACCGGTGGAGACGCGACCCATGGCGCGAACGTCAGTTTCAGAGAAACGCACGGCCTTGCCTTCGCTGCTAAACAGCATAATGTCCTTGCTGCCATCAATAATGGCGGTGCCAACCAGATGATCTCCGTCAGCCAGATCGACAGCCCGCAAGCCGACGCTGCGCGGCCGTGAGTACTGGTCGAGCGAGGTTTTCTTAACGGTGCCGTTGGCGGTGGCCATGATGACAAACTTATCGGCGCTGTAGTCTTCGACGGGCAGAATGGAGCTAATGCGCTCGCCTTCGTCTAACGGCAGTAAGTTGACCACGGGGCGGCCGCGCGAATTGCGGCCAGCAACGGGAATCTGGTAGACCTTGAGCCAATACACTTTGCCTAAATTGGTAAAGCAGAGAATGGTGGCGTGGGTGCTGGCAACGAGCAGGTGCTCAACAAAATCTTCATCTTTAACCGCTGTCGCGGATTTGCCCATACCGCCGCGACGCTGCGCTTGATAGTCGCTGAGTGGCTGAGTTTTGGCGTAGCCACCGTGGGAAATGGTCACGACGCGGTCTTCTTCGGTGATTAAATCTTCGACGGTGAGGTCGTGCTGCGATTCAATAATTTCTGTGCGGCGGGCATCGCCAAATTCAGTGATGACGGCTTCGAGCTCTTCGCGAATCAC
>JGI26082J51739_10002344_pt1 | contig 11574 bp, 10 predicted proteins | sample SaaInl5LU_22_DNA_FD_51739 | JGI IMG/M metagenome (IMG submission 51739)
GATTATTTTCCAGAAATTAAAAAACTAGAAAAACAAGGTGAAGAAACTGTTTACGACGGTATTGTTTCTTGGTTTTTTAATGCAGAAGAAGATTTTGAACTGTTAGAAGAATACACCGAACAACAGTACAAAAATGCCTTAGACAAAATAAAACCTTTAAACGACTTTTTAAAAGAACATCAACCCAATATGAATGATGCTGATACTTATTTTATGAAAGAATTTGTGCTCTGGGCTTTGGTAGAGTTTAGTAAATTAAGCAAACAAAGATTTACAGAAGGCACACAGTTTAAAGACCCTTATGGCAGTTTTATTAGTGGATTATAAGCTAAAAAACGAAATCATAAAAACCTCAAAATTTATTTTGAGGTTTTTTAAAATAAACAATTTTTAACTTTTTAGTTTTTTTACCCTCAATCTTTAAGGATGAGCTTGATAATGTTGCTTTTTTACAATTACAAAAACGGAGTTTTTGATACTTTACAACTTAAGTAACTTTACTTTTCTTGGTTTTTCTCGAAAGAAAACACACAATCAATAAATTTTTATCTCCAAATTTTATTAGGAAACATAACCATGCTTTCATGTCCATTTTCTCCAACTGAAGCAACACCAAAGAAAAAATTATCTATTACAATACCTTCTAGAGCGAACTCTGTAGTTTCTACATATCTAGAATTGTCCCAAGTTGGTGATGTTGTGTCTCTCCAATAAATTTTATAACCTTTTGCCCCTTCTACTTTACTCCATTTTAATCTTACATTTGCTTCTACAATACCTCCAATAGCAACTTCTTTAGGTGCAGCTGGTGCCCAAGCTAAACTNGCTAAATTTATGGCGTTTACTGCTGTTAATTTTTTAGCATACGGAAAGTTTACATGCTCAAAAGTATCACCATATTTTATACCATTTTCGGTTCTAATATCTTGGTGTTGTTGTGTATAGTTTTCATGAGCCTCCATAATTCTAATACCTGCAAAACCTAAATCGTTAAAAGGTCTGTGGTGCCCACCTCTACCAAACCTATCCAACCTATAAATCATCATCGGATTCATTTCTGGCATATATGTTTTNGTTGTTTTATGCACATATCTTGCTAATTGTCTTGAAATACCATCAACTTCACCACCGTAAAATCTNCGCATTCTTCTTTGTCTTTCTGTTTCGNTTGCAGGAACTGGTTCACTAAAAATNCTAAAAGAACGATTGTCTATAACACCATCTACACCTTCAATGTTTCCAATCATATCATTATTTAAAATTCCAATAATATCCCATCCTTTTTCTTTAGCGTATTTTGCTAATCCTGCACCACCAAAAAGACCTTGTTCTTCACCCGAAAGACCTACATAAATAATACTACTTTCAAATTTATATTTACTTAAAACTCTTGCCGCCTCAATAGTACCTGCCATACCAGATGCATTATCATTGGCTCCAGGTGCATCTTTTGTAAAGTTAGAACCATCACTATTTCTAGAGTCTATATCTCCACTCATAATAATATATCTATTTGGATATTTGGTTCCTTTTTGTATTGCAACAACATTTACAACATAAGCATCATGAGGTACTCTTTTACTCATTTCTGTAGTTACCAAATCTTTTTGATAAAAGACATTAATACATTGTTACAATCACTAGAAATCTTATCAAATTCAGACTTTATCCAACGTCTTGCAGCACCAATACCTCTTGTATTAGAAATGGTATCAGAAAAAGTGTTTCTGGTGCCAAATTCTGTAAGCGTTTTTACATCTGCTTTAATTCTATCTGCTGAGACAGCATTAATAATATCGTAAATTTTACTGTCTGTTTGAGTAAAACTAACATTTGAAATTAATAAAATTAAAAAAGTAATTTTTTTCATTGGTTTAAATTTTAGAGACTAAAATACAAAAGAAAAAAGAGAATAGTTGTTATGTAACCATTCTATTTTTATATTTAACAAGAGATTAAACCTGTTACTCTTTACCTAAACTCTTTGATAGTTTAAATCCTACTAATAATGATACACTTCTGAATAAGAAAATTTATTTACTTGAAATTCTACCAAAAAACTGGCTATGCCAATTAGATAGTTTATTTTTTGATTCTTAATCTTTAAATTTAAGGGCTGTTAATATTTTCACCCCTGTACTCTATAAATTTTATAGATGCATTTATCAATAGAAAATACGGTCTTTGTTTGACAATTATTTCAATCCTTAGTATTTTTACCTAGAAAAATTTTAACAATAAAAAGTTATACATCTATAATGAAAATCATTATCTCACCTGCAAAATCTTTAGATTTCGAAAGCAAAGTACCTACAACTTTGCATACACAACCTCGTTTTTTAGAAGAATCTCAAAAATTAAATAAAAAACTAAAAACACTATCCAAAAACAAGCTTTCTAGTTTAATGTCTATTTCTGATGATTTAGCAGCTTTAAATTATGATAGAAATCAAAATTGGAAAATACCATTTACAAAAAAAAATGCAAAACAAGCTATTTACGCATTTACAGGCGCTGTTTTTCAAGGAATTGATGTAAACTCTTTAGACGAAGATAAAATTCCTTTTTTACAAGACAAATTAAGAATTTTATCGGGTTTATATGGTTTATTAAAGCCTTTAGATTTAATACAACCTTATAGATTAGAAATGGGCACAAAAATAAAAGTAGGTAAAAAAGATAATTTATACCAATTTTGGGATGATGCTTTGGCAAAATCTTTAAATGAAGAACTAAAAGAAGACGAATTACTAATTAATTTAGCAAGTACAGAATACTTTAAAGCATTGCCTAAAAAAGTTTTAAAAGTGCCAATGATAACACCTGTATTTAAAGATTTTAAAAACGGACAATACAAAACCATTATGACCTATGCTAAAATGGCACGTGGTTATATGGTTAGATATATTGTAGAAAACAATATAGAAACCATAGAAGACTTAAAAGGATTTAATATAGAAGGTTACGGTTTTTCTGAAGAAATGTCTTCTGGTAATAATTTGGTTTTTACCCGTTAGTCTTCATAGAAGACATTACCCACATGTGTGGTGCTGTAACGGCAAACAAAACAGCAAATAAGCTAGAAGAAAAAAGCTTTAACGACGGTGTTAAAAAGTAAAGTAATAAAATACCTACTGCACTAATTACCCAAAACAAAAGAGCCTTTTTAATAAATTTTAGAATTGTTTGCTTATTTACCTCTCCAGATAAAAATAAAACTTGATGTAGTATAGATGGTAGTGAATGCCAGAGAATAAAATAAATAGCAAAGCCAAAAATCAAAGAGGTCGTTTTAAAAACCAAAAAAAGAAACATTAAATAAAATAATTCTTTCATAATTGTTTTAATAGAAATTTGTTTTTTGAAATAAAAGTAGATACTCATTAGTAAAAACAAAAGCCCACTAATCAGTAAAATTAACTTTACAAGGAAAGGACTAAAAGAAACACCAACTAAATCTATCATTATTTCTTTTAGCTGTATTTCCGAATTATAAAAAAGCATTGCAAATACAATTAAGCCATAAACAAAAAAATAAAAGTAGCTTTCAATACTATTTTGTTTTATTTTTTCTGAAAAATGTTCCTCTCCAAAATGAAAAGCACTAATTATAATAAAGATAATTATTGCTAAAAAAGAGTTCAAAAAGAACAATAAAACACATAAACCAATCATAAATAGATAGATAAGTAAATTTTTATTAACATTTTTATTTGATGCAAAATTTCTCTTAGAAAGAATTAATAAGTCATTGGCTCCGTGAAGTATACCTATTGTTATCACTAGGAAAAACGCAAATGAATCCTCTACAATTTCTCCGAATTGTATCCCAAACCAGAACAGTAAAAATGTAAAAAATATCATAAAATTTTGATAATGTGTAAAAATTTCATCTCTCATATTACAAATATATCATTTTTATATTGTAAGTTTGTTATATCTTTATTAAAAAAGACTAAACAAAACTAATACTAACTTAATTATTTTTATTATGAATTTTACAAGTTTTTTAGCTGTTTCTAAAATGGCCCCAGACGATTATGTAGGTTTTACATTTTTTGTAGGATGTATGGCTATGATGGCTGCATCAGCATTTTTCTTTTTATCAATGAACAGTTTTGATAAAAAATGGAGAACCTCTATTCTAGTTTCAGGTTTAATTACATTTATTGCCGCTGTTCACTACCTTTACATGAGAGATTATTGGGCTGCTAATGCAGAATCACCAACTTTCTTTAGATATGTAGACTGGATTCTTACTGTACCATTAATGTGTGTTGAATTCTACTTGATATTAAAAGTAGCTGGTGCTAAAAAATCATTAATGTGGAGAATGATATTATTTTCTGTGATAATGTTGGTAACTGGTTATGTAGGAGAAGTAATTGACAGACCAAATGCTTGGTTATGGGGATTAATTTCTGGAGCTGCCTATTTTGCAATTGCTTACGATATCTGGTTAGGAAGTGCGAAAAAATTAGCTGTAGAAGCTGGTGGATCAGTATTAAAAGCTCACAAAGCGCTATGTTGGTTTGTTTTAGTTGGATGGGTTATCTATCCTATTGGATACATGGCAGGAACACCTGGATGGTATGAAGGTATTTTTGGTGGTTTAAATCTTGACGTTGTTTACAACATTGGAGATGCAATTAACAAAATTGGTTTCGGGTTAGTAATCTATTCTTTAGCTACTGAAAACTCAAAATAATAATCGTTCAAACGACAATCAAAACCCAAAAACGTATAGTTTTTGGGTTTTTTTATATTAACAATCTGCCATTCTAACTGTAACTGCCAAACCACCTTCAGAAGTTTCTTTGTAATTTTTATTCATGTCTTTTGCAGTTTCCCACATTGTATCAATTACTGTATCTAAAGGCACTTTTACATCTTTNGGNTCGGTTTCTAAAGCCATTTCTGCAGCGTTAATTGCTTTTATAGCTCCCATGGCATTTCTTTCTATACAAGGTATTTGCACCAAACCACCAATAGGATCACAAGTTAAACCTAAGTGATGTTCCATCGCTATTTCTGCTGCTACTAAACATTGTGCTACTGTACCACCTAACAATTCAGTTAAAGCAGCTGCAGCCATAGCAGAAGAAACACCAATTTCTGCTTGACAACCACCCATTGCTGCAGAAATGGTGGCGTTTTTCTTAAAAATGCTACCAATTTCGCCTGCAGTTAATAAGAATTTTTTAATATGTTCAAAATCTGCAGTATGATTTTCAATCACCAAATAGTACATTAAAACTGCAGGAATTACACCTGCACTTCCATTTGTTGGAGCTGTTACAACTCTTCCTAAAGAGGCATTTACTTCATTAACAGAAAGTGCAAAACAACTTACCCATTTTAAAATTTCTCTAAATTTCACTTCTGTATTTCTTATAGCAGCAGTCCATTGTTGAGGATTATTATAAACACCATCTTTTATTAATTTTTGATGCGTTTCGTAAGCACGCCTTTTCACATTTAAACCTCCTGGAAGCTTGCCTTCTGTATGACAACCTATGTACATACATTCTAACATGGTATCCCAAATTCTACACAATTCTTTGTCTATAAATTCTGCTGAATTTAATTCGAGCTCGTTTAACAAAACAATTTCAGAAATGGTTTTATGTTCTTTCTCACAATACTCTTCTAACTGAATGGCTTTATTTATAGGGAAAGGAAAATTCTTTTTATAAATGTTTAATTCTTGTTCTAAATGGTCGTTTTCTTGAACAATAAATCCACCTCCAATAGAAAAATACGTTTGATTAGAAATTTCTTCACCTTTTAAAAAACCCCTAAAAGTAAGACCATTTGGATGAAAAGGTAAAAACTCTCTATTAAAAATAATTGAATTTTTATAAAAAGGGATGGTTTTACCTCCTTTAAAAATAATTTCTTCTTGGGTATTAATTCTATCAACAATTATAAAAATATCTTCTATAGGTATATATTCTGGATCTGCCTCACTTAAACCTAATAAAATAGATAGATCTGTAGCATGTCCTTTTCCTGTTAAAGAAAGTGAACCATATAAATCTACCTTTATTTCATCAATCAAATCAAATTTATTATTTGCTCTAATTTTAGAAATATAGGCTTGTGCGGCTCTCCAAGGACCTAAAGTGTGCGAGCTTGATGGCCCCACACCAATTTTTAGCATATCAAAAACACTTATAAATTGCGACATTGTTAAAATTAATCAATTTATTTAATGTAAATGTAAAAAATACAACTAAATAAGCTTTATTTTTTTACATAATTTAATAATACCTTATTATTTCATTCTGTAAACTGACTTTTTTCAGATTTTTCAATTAGCATATCGAAAGTTATAGTACTATATTTTATTTTCAGACTTTCCAATTCTTTCTAAAACCTCTTCAATACCTTCGTCNAATTCTTTAGCTTTAAANCAAGAAACAGTTTCTANAACTGCNTTAAAGATTAATGCCTCTAAAACTTTGGTTTCAGCAGTTAATAATTAGATATTAGAACGCAGGTTTTTACTTTCCATAAATTGCTTATTTAAAACCACTTTTTCGTTAATTATCTGCATAAAGTTTTAAACTTTTAAAATCAATCAAAATATTATTTAAACTTAAGTAGTAATTTCAATAGATAAATTTAAAATATTGTTATTTCTTTAAATAAATTAGACGAAAATATGTCAACATGTCACATAATTTTTCATTAAAAAATAAAAAAACTGACAATTTTCTATAAAAAAGTAGATGGCACACACTTTGACTATTTGTAAACGTAAAATTGAATTAAAAAATTATTAAAATAAATATTATGAGTAAAATAATTGGAATCGATTTAGGTACAACCAACTCTTGTGTTTCTGTAATGGAAGGTAANGAGCCAGTGGTAATACCTAATGCTGAAGGAAAAAGAACAACACCATCTATAGTTGCATTTGTAGAAGGTGGAGAACGTAAAATTGGAGACCCTGCNAAAAGACAAGCGGTAACAAACCCAACAAAAACNATATACTCTATTAAACGTTTTATGGGTAATAAGTTTTCTGAATCTTCTAAAGAAGTAAAAAGAGTTCCTTATAAAGTAGTAAAAGGTGATAATGATACACCAAGAGTAGATATAGATGGTCGTTTATATACGCCACAAGAAGTTTCTGCAATGGTGTTACAGAAAATGAAAAAAACTGCTGAGGACTACTTAGGCTCAGATGTTGCTGAAGCTGTAATTACAGTTCCTGCATATTTTAATGATGCACAAAGACAAGCTACAAAAGAAGCCGGAGAAATTGCTGGTTTAAAAGTTAGAAGAATCATAAACGAACCNACTGCAGCTGCTTTAGCTTACGGTTTAGANAAGTCTAATGATGATAAAAAAATTGTTGTTTTTGATTTTGGTGGTGGTACACATGATGTTTCTATCTTAGAATTAGGAGATGGTGTATTTGAAGTATTAGCTACTGATGGTGATACACATTTAGGTGGAGATGATGTTGATGAAAAAATAATCAACTGGTTAGCAGAAGAGTTTAAAGCTGATGAAAACATGGATTTAAGAGAAGATCCAATGGCTTTACAACGTTTAAAAGAAGCTGCCGAAAAAGCTAAAATTGAATTATCTTCTTCTTCTTCTACAGAAATTAACTTGCCNTATGTAACTGCAACTGCAAGCGGNCCAAAACACTTGGTAAGAACTTTGTCTAAATCAAAATTTGAGCAATTAATTGATGATTTAGTAAAAAGAACCATACAGCCTTGTGAAACTGCTTTAAAAAATGCAGATTTATCTAAGTCTGATATTGATGAAATAGTTTTAGTTGGTGGATCTACAAGAATACCTGCTGTACAAGAAGCTGTAGAAAAATTCTTTGGAAAAACACCAAGTAAAGGTGTAAATCCAGATGAAGTTGTTGCTTTAGGTGCTGCAATACAAGGAGGTGTTTTAACGGGTGATGTAAAAGACGTTCTTTTATTAGATGTTACACCATTATCATTAGGTATTGAAACAATGGGTAATGTATTCACAAAATTAATTGATGCAAATACAACAATACCAACAAAAAAATCACAAGTATTTTCAACAGCAGTAGACAATCAACCTTCTGTAGACATCCATGTATTACAAGGTGAAAGAGCAATGGCTGCNGACAATAAAACAATTGGACGTTTCCAATTAACAGATATTCCACCAGCACAAAGAGGTGTACCACAAATTGAAGTAACCTTTGATATTGATGCAAACGGAATTATTAAAGTTTCTGCAGTAGATAAAGCTACAGGAAAATCTCAAGATATTCGTATAGAAGCATCTTCTGGTTTATCTGAAGAAGAAATCGAAAAAATGAAGCAAGAAGCAGAAGCAAATGCAGATGCTGATAAGGTTGCAAAAGAAACTGCTGAAAAAGTAAATGGTGCAGATTCTATGATTTTCCAAACAGAAAATCAATTAAAGGAGTTTGGTGATAAATTATCAGCAGATAAAAAAGAACCTATTGAAGCTGCTTTAACAGAATTAAAAGCTGCTCATGAATCTAAAGACTTAGCACAAATAGATACTGCTATGGAAAAGATAAATGAAGCTTGGAAAGCTGCCTCAGAAGAAATGTATGCTGCACAAGGTGGTGCAGATGCCGGTGCACAACAAGCACAACCAGAAGCTGGTAATGCAGATGAAGGTGATAATGTAGAGGATGTAGATTTCGAGGAAGTAAAATAAGTCCAATCTCTGAACCTAGTTCAGAATATATATAAATTGAAAACGCAATCATTAATTTGGTTGCGTTTTTTTATGACTTTTAACTATTTTTACCAAAAAATGTTTTTGAAAACTTACAACCCAACCAACTTTTTTAAACATACTTTTTGCGAGTTTCAACAAGTTGATGATTTTCAATTTCCAGAAAACACCTATTACAAAAGTAAATCTAACAGCATCTATTTTTATACAGAAAAAGGCGTGTATAGAAAATCGAATCATTGGGGGCGTGTTGCCAATTGTAGGTGGAGATTGATAGCTAATAACAATTATAAAAACCAGCAATTTGTAATTGGTTTTGCAAAATGGGCAGACTTCTACCCTATCAATTCATCAGAAAAAATATTTTTCATTAAAGTTGATTTTGAAGCTAAAAAAACCACAATACAGCCAACAAAAGAAGAAACTAATCATTATTTATTTACATATACCGAAGCTCAAAAAAGAATAAAACAAATAAATCATTTACTTAAAGATGATAAATGGGCAAATTATTTTGACTTAAAAATTGAAGAATTACGCTTTAATATTATTACTGAATTCATAAATTCGGATATATCACTTCAGGAAATTAAAAGTAAGTTTAATTAAAACCTAATCAATNCAACACGNTATNAATCTTTGAAATCTGTTTTATTTTTCGCTATTAATAAATTCCTTTTTAGTAAATTTAAAANNTATAATTATTGATGATGATTTTGCTACTTTAGCAACNGTTTTAGAAAAACAATAATTACAGCTATTTTTAATAGAAAACCCTTCACAACATGAAAAAATTAATCTTAATTGTAGCCATTATTTTGGGGAGAATACTTACAACAAACGCACAAGAAAAAACCTATAATTTAACCATTAATATTACTGGCTTAAGCTCTAATAAAGGCAACGTTTTGGTTGCGTTATATGATAAAAAAGAAGCTTTTTTAAAAAAAAGTTTTAAAGGTGGCATTGCAAAAATTATAGATAAACAAACAACGTATATTTTTAAAGATATTCCGAAAGGGGAATATGCTGTTTCATTTTTTCATGACGAAAACAACAACAACAAAATGGACACCAATTTTATTGGAATCCCAAAAGAAGATTATGGGTTTTCTAACAACACAAAAGGTTTTATAAGACCACCAAAATATAATGATGCGAAGTTTCAGTTAACTAAAAACAAAACCATCAACTTAAACATCTAATACAGGTTATTACCGATTAACAATTAGCTTGATCACCAATCTTTTGCACCCAATTATTTACCTTGTAATTGGCACAAATAAAATGGTGTTTCGCTATAACAGTAGTCTTTTCTATTGATTAGCCAACCCACCAACTACCATTATAATATATTCGCAGTAGTGTTAAACTTATTTGTTACCAACTGGCGGTTTTAACAAATAACGATGTTCGTCTATCTATTTTTCATCTTTAAAATTGATTCTTCCCAAAAATAAAAAACTCTAAATTTAGAAATAATTTTAAATTCTAAGTTCAAGTAATAAGTGCAACAGATAAATTTAAACACTTGAAGTTTTACCTCCAAGTGTTTTGGTTAAAGACCTAAATTTGTCTTGGATGAAAAAATATAAGCAATTAACCTTAGCACAAAGGTATCAAATAGAAGCGTTGTTACAAGCAGGAATAACACAAATAGCAATAGCAACTCAATTAGGTGTTCATAAAAGCACTATTAGTAGAGAATTAAAACGAGGTACTGCTTTAAGAGGTAGAACATCTGGGAAATATATAGCCACCAATGCTGAACGCAAAACAAGAAATAGGCATAAAGATAAGTTCAAAAGAATATTATTAACAGCTGAATTAAAATCTTCTATAAGTGCAAAAATGATAGTAGACAAATGGAGTCCAGAACTTATCTCCAAGAAATGGAATCAAGAAAATATTCCAACAGTCTCACACGAAACTATCTATAAATGGATATGGCAAGCCAAACATACAAACACTAAAGAAAACAAGCCTTATAAGGAGCTTTATAAAGAATTAAAACACGGAAAAAGAAGACAAAAAAGGGGAAATATAAAGGACACAAGAGGAGTCATAAAAGATCGCGTACACATCTCAGAACGTCCAGCAGTTATTGAAAAAAGACAACGAATTGGAGATTTAGAAGCAGATTTAATGATGGGTAAAGATCATAAGTCAGCACTATTAGTACTTACTGATAGAACAACTTTAATTACTACGATAGATAAATTAACAGGAAAAACAGCTAATGAAGTGACTTCTGCAATTAAAAAAAGGTTAAGTAGGTTTAGTTCTAGTTACATTAAATCCATCACTTTTGATAATGGAAAAGAATTTGCTGGACATAAAGAAATTGCAAAAGAATTTAACGTAAAAACATACTTTACAACACCTTACACTTCTCAAGAAAAGGGAACTGTAGAAAATAGAATTGGAGTAATCAGAAGATTTTTCCCAAAGAAAACAGACTTAAGTAAAATCTCTAATCAAAGAATTAAACAAGTAGAATTATCAATTAATAACAGACCTATTAGAAAATTCAATTATCTTAGTCCTATTGAAACTCTAAATAATAAGTTTGTTGCACTTATGAGTTGAACTCAGCATTTGCTAACTAAGATAAAAAAATTATTTCTTTAATGTTTTTTTAACACGATTAGAGATAGCTGTTAAAGTTTCATATACAATAGTTTCTGAAACTGTGGTAAAATCTTGCAACATCTTTTGACTGTTAAAAACAATAACTTCATCACCTTCTTTACAGTCTATTTTGGTAACATCAACCATAATCATATCCATACAAACATTACCAATAATTTTTGCTTTTTTATTGTTGATGAGTACATAGCCTTTTTTATTTCCCAA
>JGI26082J51739_10002354_pt1 | contig 11554 bp, 8 predicted proteins | sample SaaInl5LU_22_DNA_FD_51739 | JGI IMG/M metagenome (IMG submission 51739)
GGATAGGAAACCACATGAGATTTGTTATCACCCGAGAAGCCCTGATTAAGCCGCTACAGTTGGTAGCGGGTGTAGTCGAGCGTCGTCAGACCTTGCCGGTACTGTCAAACATATTGATGGTGGCAGAGGGCGATCAGCTGTCACTGACCGGTACTGACCTTGAGGTTGAGCTGGTAGGCCGTGTGCAACTGGATGAGCCAGCGCAGGCTGGTTCGGTGACAGTTCCCGCTCGTAAGCTGATGGATATCTGTAAATCACTTGCTGACGATGCTCGCATTGAGATGGAAGTGGTTGGGCAGAAGATGGTGATCAAGTCAGGTCGCTCAAAGTTCTCGCTGTCGACGCTTGCGGCCTCTGAGTTTCCAAATGTAGAAGATAGCCCGCAGACGCTGGAGCTGAGCTTGCCACAAGCAGAGCTACGTCAGCTAATCGATAAGACTGGCTTCTCTATGGCGCAGCAAGATGTACGTTATTACCTTAACGGCATGCTTTTGGAAGTGAGTGAGGACTCACTCCGCGCGGTCGCAACTGATGGCCACCGCTTGGCTACATCACTGAGTGATGCCGAGGTTCCTGTGGGTACGCAGCATCAGATCATTGTTCCACGTAAGGGCATTCTGGAACTGGCTCGACTGCTCCAGGGTGGTGATGCAGCGGTCACACTGGTGATCGGTGCGTCGCACATTCGTGCCAACGTGGGTGATTACACATTTACCTCGAAGCTGGTCGACGGTAAGTTCCCGGATTACCAGCGCGTGATTCCAAAGAATGGCGATAAGATCCTTCTAGGAGACCGTCAGGAGCTGCGTCAGGTATTCCACCGTATCGCTATCCTGTCGAATGAAAAATACCGTGGTGTGCGTCTGACGCTCTCTGACGGCTATCTGCAGGTCATGGCGAACAACCCGGAGCAGGAAGAGGCGGAAGAGACCGTTGCTGTGGATTACGAAGGGCCAAGCATCGATATAGGCTTTAACGTCAATTATTTGCTAGACGTGTTGTCGATCCTGCACTCTGATGTGGTTAAGTTCACGCTGGCCGATGCTAATTCCAGTGCGTTGGTTGAAGGGTTTGACGACCCGAACTCCACTTACGTCATCATGCCCATGCGTATGTAATCTGCTCGGGCCGGGCGCACTATCACAAGCGCTCGGCCTAGCTTCTCTCCAGCGATGCGTATTCAGCGCTTACAGCTTACTAATCTCCGCTCTCTCACCTCGCTTGCTCTAGACGCTTCGCCAGAGATCAATCTGGTGCACGGGGCCAATGGTAGCGGCAAAACCAGTGTGCTGGAGGCGATTCATCTTCTGTCGCTCGGGCGCTCATTTAGGACGCACCAAGCACGTCACGTTATTACCGAGGGTTGCGCTGAGGCCACGAGCTTTGCGCAGCTGTGCGACGAGCAGGGGGCTTCTGCCGGGAATCTCGGAGTATCACGCTCTAATCAAGGCGAGTTGAGAGCCCGCTTTCAGGGCCAGGATATAGACACTGCTGGCCTCGCTGCACTCATGCCGGTGCAGGTGATCGACTCTGAGGCTTTCAATTTACTGGACGGTTCGCCCGCCACTCGTCGTCAATTTATCGATTGGGGCGGATTTCACCACTCAAATCGATTTATTTCTACTTGGAGAGGCTTTCAGAGGGCCCTAAAACAACGGAATTCTCTGCTCAAATATGGTAGAATCGACCGATCAGTTTTGGAGGTGTGGAATCGAGAATTTCTCTCGTATTCTGAAGAGCTTACGAAGCTCCGCCAGGCTTATGTCGAGGCGTTAATTCCCCAGTTTCAGAGAATTTTGACCGCCCTTATTGGTGAGGGTGTGGGTGGACTGGATGTTGAACTGCGTTATTCACGGGGTTGGGACCGTGAGCGTAGTCTTGAAGAGCTCCTCGACGTCGGCTTCGAGAGAGATCAGCGTCAGGGTTTCACTGGCTATGGTCCTCAGCGCGCTGATCTGCGCTTTAGAGTCGGTGCGCGCAGTGCCGCCGAGCATCTGTCTCGAGGTCAGAAGAAACTCACCGTCAGTGCGCTTAAATTGGCACAGGGGCAGGTTTACAGCGAAACAACTGGCAGACGTTGTATCTATTTGATCGACGATCTGCCCGCCGAGCTTGATGCGCGGCATCTGGGTAAGTTCTGTACTTACCTCAAAGCGAGTGGCAGTCAGTGTTTTATCACCTGCGTCGACCCTCAGTTGCTGTTGCAGCTCTGGGGGGCATCGGAGCAGGGAAGACTGTTCAAGCTAGAGAATGGAAAACTCACGGCCAGCGAGCCATTTGGAGATTCAGAATGAGTGATGAGAGCCAAAACTACGACTCTTCCAGTATCAAGGTCCTGAAGGGTCTGGATGCGGTACGTAAGCGTCCCGGTATGTATATAGGTGATACCGATGATGGCAGCGGCCTGCACCACATGGTTTTTGAGCTTGTGGATAACGGTATTGATGAGGCCCTGGCAGGTTTCTGTTCAGAAGTAGGCGTCATTATTCATGCTGATGAGAGTGTTACGGTTAGTGACAACGGTCGTGGTATCCCAACAGACCTGCACCCAGAAGAGGGCGTCTCTGCGGCTGAGGTTATCATGACGGTACTGCATGCCGGCGGTAAGTTCGATGACAACACCTATAAGGTCTCTGGTGGTCTGCACGGAGTAGGCGTCTCCGTTGTGAATGCACTTTCGACGGATCTACGTCTGACTATCCGTCGCGCCGGTGAAGTGCATGAGCAGGTTTATCATCACGGTGTCCCGGAAGAGCCGCTCAAGGTTATTGGACAGACTGATTCGACCGGTACCATCGTTCGTTTCCACCCATCACCAGAGACGTTCACCAACATCAAGTTTGAGTACGACATCCTTGCCAAGCGTTTGCGTGAGCTTTCGTTTCTCAACTCCGGTGTGCGTATTCGTTTGAAGGATGAGCGTGATGGCCGCGAAGAGGTGTTCGAGTATGAAGGTGGCTTGGCCGCGTTCGTTGATTTCATGAACACTAACAAGTCGCCAGTGAACTCATTTTCCACTTCAATGCGATGCATGAGAACGGCGTCGGTGTTGAGGTAGCGCTACAGTGGAATGACTCCTTCCAGGAGAACATCCAGTGTTATGCAAATAACATTCCGCAGCGAGACGGTGGTACCCACTTGTCGGGTTTCCGTGCTTCGCTGACACGCTGTTTGAACGGCTATATCGAGGCTGAACAGCTGAACAAAAAAGGTAACGTCAGCACTAGCGGTGACGATAGCCGCGAAGGTATCTGTGCCATTATCTCAGTCAAAGTTCCCGACCCTAAGTTCTCATCACAGACCAAAGATAAGCTAGTCTCCTCTGAGGTTAAGACGGCTGTAGAGCAGTTGATGGCGCAGAACTTTAACGACTACCTGTTAGAGAATCCTCAGGACGCGAAGGCGGTCGTGCAGAAGATGATCGACGCTGCGCGTGCCCGTGAGGCTGCTCGTAAAGCGCGCGAGATGACTCGCCGTAAAGGGGTGCTCGATATCGCGGGTCTGCCAGGTAAACTTGCAGATTGTCAGGAGAAAGATCCGGCACTCTCTGAACTCTACTTGGTGGAGGGTGACTCGGCGGGTGGTTCTGCGAAGCAGGGCCGCGATCGTCGTACTCAGGCGATTCTGCCGCTCAAAGGTAAGATACTTAACGTTGAGAAGGCGCGTTTCGATAAGATGCTGACCTCGGCAGAGGTGGGTACGCTAATCACTGCGCTGGGTTGTGGCATTGGTCGCGAAGAGTTTGATGTTGAGAAGCTGCGTTACCACAGCATCATTATCATGACCGATGCGGACGTGGACGGATCGCACATTCGTACACTGCTGCTCACCTTCTTCTTCCGCCAGATGCCTGAGCTGATTGAGCGTGGCCACATCTACATCGCTCAGCCACCGCTCTATAAGGTTAAGAAGGGCAAGCAAGAGCAGTACCTCAAAGATGATGAGGCGATGGATAACTATCTGCTGCAGGGCGCACTCGAGGGTACTTCACTCTACCCATCAGAAGATGCTCCAGCGATCTCCGGTACTGCGCTTGAAGATCTATTCAACCGCTACCGTAGCGTAGGCGCTTTGATGTCCCGCTTGGGACGCGTTTACCCTGAATCAATACTCCGCCAGCTACTATTTATGAACAAGCTTGAGCTCGATGCTATGGGTGATCAGGTGCACGTAGAAGAGTGGTGTAAAACTCTCCAGTCTCAGCTTGATGCGCTGCAGGAGAGTGGTTCAGAGGTGTACACGGTTGTACCAGAGCTTGATCGTGAGCACAGCCTCTATGTGCCTAAGATCTCGATCCTCCTGCACGGCATCAGCGATGATTACCGCTTGGACGTCGACTTCTTCCGTTCACGTGATTACGGCCAGATCTCGGCGTTAGGTGCTGAGCTGCAGTCTTTGCTGGCAGATGGCGCATACATCACTCGTGGGGAGCGTCGTATGGAGGTGAGCGATTTGGGAGTGGGTATCAACTGGCTGATGGATCTCGCACGTCGTGGCAGTAGCTTCCAGCGCTATAAAGGATTGGGAGAGATGAACCCCGAGCAGCTCTGGGAAACCACTATGGATCCAGATGCTCGTCGTATGCTACAGGTGACTATCGATGACGCNATTTCTGCGGATCAGCTCTTCACTACACTGATGGGNGATGAGGTAGAGCCACGTCGTAACTTTATCGAGTCTAACGCATTGAACGTCTCTAACTTGGACGTTTAGTTTGGTATTTGGTTTCACGTGAAACAAAAAAGGCGACCTGTTGGTCGCCTTTTTTATTTAACCTAAACAGCTTCGTCAGGAACAAGCAGGTTCTTAATTGCGTTCACAAGAACCTCACCCGAGACTGGCTTTTGCAGCTTGAGGCTGATACCGAAGGCTTCGGCTAGGCTACTGAACCCCGCGTGGCCGGACGCGACGATGATAGGTATGCGCGNGTCAATCTCACGTATCTCGNTGATTCCACTTATTCCCTCGTTCTCTGAATCCATCACTAAGTCGGTCACTATCAAGTCAGGATGTGTCCTGTGATAAGTATCGAGCAGGTTTCGCGAATCCGGAAGTGGGTAAATAGTGGCNTTGGGAAAGGCGTGGTCTATAGCCTGCTGATAATCAGCCTGAATTAGAAACTCATCTTCGACAATTATTATGGTGTAGCCTGACATTATAGGATCTCACATTGGTATTGGCCTCAGTATAGACCCGATACGACCAGAAGGTGGTGACGGCGCATTAATTACTGACGTTCTACAACTGTTTCACGTGAAACCTTTAGGCCTTGAGGCGCCAGCATAAGAAAAGCCAAGATATAAGCGTAAAAAAACCCAGCAATTGCTGGGCTTTTGGGGGCATTACTTACCTTAAGCAAGATGGGAAATATCAGCGATACCGATGAATTGCTGACGGAGATTAGCGAGTATGGCCAGGCGGTTCGCTTTCACAGCCTCATCATCTGCCATCACTCGGACCTCATCAAAGAACTTATCGATCGGCGTCCGCAGGCTCGACAGCGCATTAAGTGCGCCTTGGTAGTCCGCATCTTCAACCTTAGACTCAACCTCGGCGCGCAGTGTCGATAGAGCGCTGTATAGAGCCTTCTCCGCATCTTCTTGCAGCAAAGCTTCGTTGACGCTGGAATCTATATCGCCTTCAAGCTTGCTGAGAATATTGCCAACGCGCTTATTACCAGCAATCAGTGCAGCAGACGCCTCTTGCTCAGCGAAGCCTGCAACGGCTCGAGCTCGGCGAACGAAGTCAAGCGGCACGCGCGGTTTGAGTGCGTGGACTGACAGATACACCTCAGCGCTGATGGATTCCTCTTCAAACCAGAAGCGGAACCGTTCTAGCATAAACTCAAAGACACTCTCGGCTGCATTATCAAGAGCTGGTAAGTCAGAGTAGTTCTTCGCTGCCACAACGAGAAGGTCCGCTAGATCGAGTGGTAGTTCGTGCTCAACCAGAATGCGAAGAACACCCAGGGCAGCGCGACGCAGCGCGAAGGGATCTTTAGAGCCGGTAGGGGGTTGGTTAATAGCAAACAGCCCCACCAGCGTATCGAGTCGGTCTGCCAGTGCTACTGCAATTCCGCTCTTAGTTTGCGGCAGATCATCACCGGCGAACTTTGGCAAGTACTGCTCTTGAATTGCCACAGCGACTTCGTCAGCTTCACCATCATGCAGGGCGAGGTGGTAGCCAATTAGACCCTGGAGCTCGGTGAACTCATAGACCGTGTCAGATAGCAGGTCACACTTCGCTAGTTGCGCTGCACGAGCCGCATATTCAGAGTTGCCACCAATCAAGCCTGCAATGTGCTTGGCTGTCGCCTCAATACGAGCTGCTTTGTCGTAGACAGTACCGAGCTGGTTTTGGAATACAACGCTCTTGAGCTTTTCTAGACGTGCAATCAGTGGCTGCTTCTTATCAGTTTCAAAGAAGAACGCTGCGTCAGCGAGACGAGGGCGGATGACCTTCTCGTTGCCGGCAATAACCTGCTGTGGGTCTTTGGATTCGATATTGGCAATGGTGATGAAGTAGGGCATTAAACCGCCTTGCTCATTAACAAGGTGGAAGTACTTCTGGTTCTCTTTCATTGAAAGAATCAGAGCTTGTTCAGGCACTTCAAGGAAGCGCTCTTCAAAACGACCAGTTAACGCGACTGGCCACTCATTGAGTGCACAGACCTCATCAAGCAGATCCTCATCAAACTCGACTATCCCGCCGATCTTAGCAGCCTGCTCCAGAACCTGAGCGCGGATCATCTCACGGCGTTCTGCGAAACCAGTGACCACGTAGCCAGTGTTACGCAGGGTAGGTGCGTACTCACTAGCGTTTATGATCTCGATCTCATGATCGTAGTGGAAACGGTGACCGCGGGTTTTGCGGCCAGATTTGATATCNAAAAGCGTACAGTCAACGACTTCGTCTCCGAAGAGCGCAATAACCCACTTAACCGGGCGCACAAANTCAGTACGGCTCGCGGCCCAGCGCATACGCTTAGGGATTGGTAGCTGCTGCATCGCATTCTGTAGCATCTCAGGCAGTAGCTCGGTCGCTGCACGGCCTTTTTCGGTCCCGCGGTAGACGTAGTATTCGCCTTTGTCGGTNTGTTCGATGCTGAGATCGGCCAAAGTTACACCNCANGAGCCAGCGAAGCCCATCGCCGCCTTCTCAGGGGCTTTGGCTGAAGGGCCGGTGCGTTCGATAGAACGATCAGGCTGCTCTGTGCTCAACTGCTTAACCAAGAAGCCAAGGCGACGCGGTGCGGCGTAGAGTTCAATTCCTTCAAAGCTCAGTTGCGCCGCCTTGAGTTGTGTCTCAATCGACTCACCCAGAGCGTTGGATAGCATCTTNAGTGCCGTTGGCGGTAGCTCTTCAGTACCGAGCTCAAATAGAAAATCACGTGTACTCATNACTCAGCTCCCTCTAGCGATGCCAAAACTTCTTCTCGGATGCTCGCTTCNGCCAACGGGAATCCGGCTGCACGACGTGAATCAAAGTAACCCTGAGCAACACCTCGAGCCAGTGTACGAACCCTTAGAATGTAACGCTGACGTTCAGTGGCTGAAATCGCATGACGGGCATCAAGCAAGTTAAAGGTATGTGAAGCTTGGAGAACCATTTCGTAGGCTGGTAGCGGCAGTTTGGCCTCTAGCAGTTTGTTGCATTCGCGCTCATAGTGTTCGAAGTTTTCAAACAGCTTGGGTACATCAGCTTGTTCGAAGTTGTAGGTCGACATCTCTACCTCGTTCTGATGGAAGACATCGCCATAGGTAACAATACTGCCATCGGGAGCGCGACTCCAAACCAAGTCATACACTGAATCCACTTCCTGGATGTACATCGCCAGACGCTCTAGCCCGTAGGTGATTTCGCCCGTTACTGGGTAACACTCTAGGCCACCGGCTTGCTGGAAGTAGGTAAATTGTGTCACCTCCATCCCGTTGAGCCAAATTTCCCAGCCTAGTCCCCAAGCTCCGAGAGTCGGTGACTCCCAGTTGTCCTCTACAAAGCGCACATCGTGCGTCAGGAGATCAAAACCAAGATGCTCGAGTGAGCCGAGGTAGAGCTCCTGGAAGTTGTCCGGGTGCGGCTTCATTACGACCTGAAACTGGTAGTAGTGCTGCAGACGGTTAGGGTTCTCACCGTAGCGGCCATCAGTTGGACGGCGGCTAGGCTGCACGTATGCAGAGTTCCAGTTCTCTGGGCCGATGGCACGCAGGAAAGTAGCCGGGTGGAAGGTACCCGCGCCTACGTTCATATCAAGCGGTTGAACGATGACACAACCCTTCTCTGCCCAGTACTGCTGCAGAGCAAGAATCAGTCCCTGAAAGGTCTTTACATCCGGTTTAGCGATGTCAGTCACGAGAGTGTCCCTCGGAGGTCAAAATAAATGCGCGATTTGCAAAAAAATTAGCGCCGCATTATACACGAAAATTCGCTAAAAGCGGCTTAGATATAGGGAGATAGCGCCTAACGACGCCAAAAAGCGGGTGTGAGGAGTACGAGAAGAGTGAATACCTCTAGGCGGCCGAGCAACATTGCCAACACCAGGATCCATTTTGCGGTCTCATTGATGTTGCCGTAGTTCTCAGAAACATCGCCAAGGCCTGGGCCGAGATTGTTTAGTGTGGCACCTACTGCCGACCAGGCCGTCACCTGATCCAGGCCGGTCGCCATCAGTGCGATAAGCATCAGCACAAAGACGATCAGGTAAACCGAGAAGAAGCCCCATACAGCCTCCAGCACCTTGCTGGAGATCGGTCTACGGCCAAGCTTAACCGGCATAATGGCATTGGGATGAATCAGGCGCACGATCTCGCGATACCCCTGTTTGAGGATCAGTAGGATGCGGATCACCTTCATGCCGCCGCCGGTCGAGCCAGCACAACCGCCGGCGAATGCCGCGACAAACAGCATGAACGGCAGCATCGCCGGCCAGTGGGCAAAATCGGCCACAGCAAAGCCTGTTGTTGTTGCGATAGAGACCACCATAAATACCGATTTTCGCAGCGACTCGAGCGGCGGATAGGTATCGGTAAAGTCGAGTACAAAGAGTGTCATCAGTGAGACGCTGATCAGAATGAATAGGTAGAACTTAAGCTCTGGATCGGCCAGGTAATGACTGAGGGTCCTCTGTCTGAAGGCGGCAAAGTGCAGGCCAAAGTTAATGCCCGATAGCATCATAAAAAACACACAGATCGATTCAATCAGTGCGCTGTCGAAGTAACCGATACTCGCGTCATGTGTCGAGAAGCCACCAATGGCTACCGTTGCGAAGCTATGGCTGATCGCATCAAAGAGGGTCATGCCTGCGGCCCAGAAACCCAGTGCACAGGCTATCGTCAGTGTTAGGTAGATGTTCCAGAGCGCCTTGGCAGTTTCAGTAATACGCGGTGTCAGCTTAGAGTCTTTTACCGGTCCCGGAGTCTCTGCGCGGTAGAGCTGCATGCCCCCGATGCCTAGCATTGGCAGAATTGCAACGGCCAGTACGATGATACCCATGCCGCCCAGCCACTGAAGTTGCTGGCGGTAGTAGAGTAGGGATTTGGGCAGCTCATCTAGGCCGGTAATGACGGTTGCACCAGTGGTGGTGAGACCAGAAACCGCCTCGAAGATAGCGTCGGTAAAACTCAATGCCAGGGCATCGGCAAAGTGCAGCGGCAAAGCGCCGAAGAAGCTCAGTACGCTCCAGAACAGCACAGTAATTAGGAATCCATCACGGGTACGCAGCTCTTGGCGCACACGCATCACCGGTAGCCAGATAAAGAATCCTGTCAGCAAGGTGATTGCAAAGCCACCGATGAAGGCATTGAGGTTGCCGTCGTCGTAGTAGAGCGATATCAATGCGGGTGGCAGTTGCGTGATGCTGAAGATCATCAGCAGTATGCCTAGGATGCGGAGGATTACCCGAAAGTGCATGTGCGGCTCAGAAGAAGTGCAGGCCGACGGAGAAGAGTTTCTCGACCTCGGCAATCCGTTTGTTATCAACTAGGAAGAGGATGACATGGTCACCATCCTCGATCACTACATCATCGTGGGCGATCAGCACCTGATCATTGCGTACGAGTGCGCCGATGGTGGCACCCTCCGGTAGCTTGATCTCCTCAATCATGCGGCCAACTACTTTAGAACTCATCCGGTCACCGTGGGCTACGGCCTCAATCGCCTCCGCAGCACCTCGACGTAGAGAGTGCACGGCCGCCACATCACCGCGGCGAACATGGGTTAGCAGTGCGCCGATTGTGGTTTGCTGCGGAGAGATAGCGATATCGATGACGCCGCCCTGTACAAGGTCAACATAGGCAGGGTTATTTATTAGCGTCATAACCTTGCGTGCACCCATGCGCTTGGCCAGCATCGAAGCCATAATGTTGGCTTCATCGTCGTTAGTCAGCGCACAGAAAACATCGGTNTCTTCGATGTTCTCCTCGAGTAGTAGTTCGCGATCAGAGGCGCTGCCTTGGAGCACAATCGTGTTATGCAGATCACGCGCCAGTTGATGGCAGCGATTAACATTGCGCTCAATGATTTTGACCTGAAAATCATTCTCAATTGAGTCGGCTAGACGGGCACCTATATTGCCACCACCGGCGATGATGATGCGTTTATAAGGGTTGTCGAGGCGTCGCAGTTCGCCCATTACCGAACGTATATCTTTGGATGCGGCGATAAAAAAGACCTCATCGTCAGCTTCGATTACGGTCGTGCCTTCAGGAATAATCGGTCGATCTTGGCGGAAAATCGCGGCAACACGGGTATCCACATTNGGCATGTGAGCGCGTAAAACCGCTATCTCTCGTCCCACCAGTGGGCCACCGTAATAGGCTTTGACGGCTACCAGTTGGGCGCGCCCATCGGCAAAGTCGAGTACCTGCAAAGCTCCAGGGTGCTCGATCATACGTTTCACGTGTTGTGTTACCAGCTCTTCCGGACTGATCAGGACATCAATAGGAATGGCAGTGTCCGCGAATAGTTGGCGGTTGTTGTAGAGGTAATCCTGTTCGCGCACACGGGCGATACGCTTAGGCACCTTGAACAGGCTGGTGGCAACCTGACAAGCGATCATATTGATCTCATCAGAGTTGGTGACAGCGATAAGTAGATCGGCGTCACGTGCGCCAGCGCGCTCGAGCGTACTCGGCTGAGAGGCGGGCCCCTCAATNGTGCGAATATCTAGGCGGTCGGCCAGCTCGCGCAAGCGCGGCCCGTCTGTATCAACAACGGTTATGTCATTGGACTCGTTTGCCAGGTGCTCCGCGAGTGAACCACCAACCTGACCTGCGCCGAGAATAACGACATTCATCTGTTGTCTACGCCTCCTGCGCTCGCTCTAAACGAGCATAGAAAAATCCATCATGACCCTCTAACTGCGGGAAGAGCTGTCGACCAAACTCCCGCTCTACGCCCCAGTCTGCCTCTATTGGAACTAAGCGAGCATCGGCAGTTTGCTTGATAAACCGCTCAACGATTCGCTCGTTCTCCTGTGGGAAGATCGAACAGGTCGCATAGAGCAATGTACCACCCGGTTTGAGCATAGCCCAGAGATTATCTAAGATCGCGAGCT
>JGI26082J51739_10002355_pt1 | contig 11551 bp, 10 predicted proteins | sample SaaInl5LU_22_DNA_FD_51739 | JGI IMG/M metagenome (IMG submission 51739)
TTTGCGTGGTCTGTCCCCAAACACTTCAATATGGCCACAGGGTGTTCGCGGCGATGGTCGCAGCGTCAGGACGCCTATTACCGCACCGCCGTGATCGACCAAGCGGTTGGGAGCGATGATCCGCTGGGGAGTACCCACCGTTATAGCTATGACGTGTTGCAGCGTGCCGCCAACCGCTTGTCCAACGCATTGGTGGCTGCGGGCGTTCAGCGCGGTGACCGGGTGGCCATTGTGATGCCGCAGCGGTTCGAGACGGCGGTGGCCTACATTGCCCTGTTGCAGATGGGTGCAGTGGGTATGCCGTTATCGCAGTTGTTTGGTCCGGAGGCGCTCGCATTTCGTTTGCAAGATAGCCAAGCGGTGGGCGCCATTGTGGATGCCTCCACGGTAGATGGTGTCCAAGCCGTCTGTGGCAGTGTCCGGATATGCGGGTACTGGTTCATACCGACACCCCCGCACCTGCCTCGGTGCCAGAGCGGGTGCAACCCGTGGCCTGGGCGGACGCGCTAGCGGCGCAGGTAGACAGCTTTACGCTGGTCGACACCTTGGCGACCGATCCGGCGGTGTTGATCTACACCAGCGGGACCACAGGCAATCCCAAAGGTGCGCTGATTCCGCATAGCGCGTTGCTGGGTAACTTAACGGGCTTTGTGTGCAGTCAAAACTGGTTTGGCTACGACCCAGCGGGCCGGGGCTGTGATGCGGAGGGCTTCCCGGAAGAGCCCAGTCACGATACGGTTTTTTGGAGTCCCGCCGATTGGGCGTGGACGGGTGGGCTGATGGACGCCTTGTTGCCTTGCTTGTTTTTTGGCCGGCCCATTGTGGCGTATGCCGGGCGATTTTCGCCAGAGGCGGCATTCCAACTGCTAGAGCGCCACCGGGTCACCCACAGCTTTTTGTTCCCGACGGCACTGAAGGCAATGATGAAGGCCTATCCCCGACCCAAAACCCAGTTTCACTTTGAGCTCCATGCGCTCATGAGTGCAGGGGAGGCGGTGGGTGACGCCGTCTTTGAGTGGTGCGAGAGGGAGTTGGGCGTGGTTGTGAACGAGATGTTTGGGCAGACGGAGATCAACTACATCGTCGGTAATTGCGCCATGAATAACCAGCGAACCGATGTGGGGTGGCCTGCCAAGCCGGGCAGCATGGGTAAAGGCTACCCTGGCCATGTGGTCGATGTGATCGACGATGCAGGCAAGCGCTGCGGCGACGAGGTTATTGGCGAAGTAGCGGTGCTGCGGCAAGGTCATGACGGCCAAAATGACCCGGTGTTTTTTCTTGGCTACTGGAATAACCCCGAGGCGACCAAGAAAAAATACACGGGTGATTGGTGTCGCACCGGTGATCTGGCGCGTCGTGATGCGGATGGCTACCTTTGGTATGCTGGCCGCACGGATGACATGTTCAAAGCGGCTGGCTACAGAATTGGCCCCGGGGAGATCGAGAACTGTTTGGTGAGACACCCCAGCGTGGTCAACGCTGCTGTGGTGCCCAAGCCCGATAAGGCGCGTGGCGCGACCGTGAAGGCCTTCGTGGTTTTGTCGCCTGACGTTGCCGCACAACGTGCGACGTTGGAGGCCCAGGTACGCCAAGACTGGGACGCGGTGTTGACCGTGGAACTGCAGTCTTATGTGCGCGGAAAATTAGCGCCCTACGAATATCCCAAGGATATTGAGTTTGTTGATGCCTTGCCAATGACAACCACGGGGAAGGTGCAGCGGCGGGTGCTGCGGGTGTTAGAAGAAGAGCGCGCCCAGCAGGCGGGCGCAGGTTTGAAGTAAATCAGGAGGGGAAGCGTATGAGTGGAAATCAGCGAACCGGATTGGCGCGGTTAGGTCAGTCAAGCTTAGAAGTCGGCCCGATTTGCTTGGGCACCATGACGTTTGGTGAGCAAGTCAGTGAAGCCGATGCCCACGCGGTGTTGGACCGCGCGATTGAGTGCGATGTCACATTTTGGGATACGGCTGAGATCTACTCGGTGCCAACCAAAGCAGAAACATTCGGGGCCACCGAGACGATTATGGGTAATTGGTTCGCCAAGCACCCAGGGCAACGAGACAAGGTAGTGCTCGCAACCAAAGTGGCAGGGCCCTCCCGTGGCATGCCTTGGATTCGCGGTGAGCAGTGTGGCCTTACGGCGGCTGAAATCGTGAGTGCCTGTGAGGGTAGCTTGCGCCGCCTGCAAACGGACGTGATCGACTTGTATCAAATCCACTGGCCTGCCCGCCACGTACCTGCTTTTGGAGAGATGTATTTTGACCCGGCAAAGGACAAGGACTGCGCGCCCATCATGGAGCAGTTGGAGGCGATGCAGCGCTTGGTCAAGGCAGGCAAAGTGCGTGAGATTGGGTTGTCTAACGAAACGCCATACGGACTGCACGAGTTCGTGCGTTTGGCCGAGGTTCACAATTTACCGCGCGTTGCAACCGTGCAAAACCCATTCAACTTGTTGAACCGGTCGGTTGAAAATGGTTTGTCTGAAAGCCTCTACCGATTGGGCGTTAGCTTGTTGCCCTATTCCCCTTTGGCATTTGGCTTGTTGACCGGCAAATACGACGATACCGGACTGGTGCACGATGGCGCACCACAGGGGCGTTTGGCCATCTATGAGTCGGTACGTAAGCAGCGCTGGGGACGTCCCCGCGCGCTGGATGCGGCGCGCCAATACAATGCGCTGGCCAAGGCGCAGGGTATGACACCGCTTGAGTTAGCGCTCGCGTTTTGTCATGCCAAATGGGTGGCAACGAGCACGATCATTGGTGTGACCAGCGTGGCCCAGTTCGATGCCTGCCTAGCCGGTTTTTATAAGCCACTTGACGAAGCGACGCTTGCGGCCATTGACGCGCTGCGGTTTGAGTGGGGCGACCCTGCGGTCTAACAACGAGCTAACGATTGACCCCTATGGAACTATCTCAATCCACGCTGTTGCCCGTGTTGCTCGTCGGCGCGGCCTATTTGCTGGGCTCACTGGCTTTTGCTGTTTTGGTGAGCCGAGTAATGGGCTTGGCTGACCCGCGGACTTTCGGTAGCCAAAATCCTGGCGCCACTAACGTGCTGCGCTCTGGGAGCAAGGTGGCGGCGGTTGCGACTCTTTTGTTAGACGCGCTTAAGGGCTATGTACCCGTCGCGGTGGTGCTGGCTTACGGCACCAACGTGTCGTGGGCTGGCGACGCGGTTGCATGGGCATCGTTGGCTGGTTTGGCGGCTTTTTTGGGCCATTTGTATCCTGTGTTTTTTCGCTTTAAAGGCGGTAAGGGTGTGGCGACCGCAGTCGGTTTTTTGTTCGGTCTAGAGCCGGCCTTGGGCCTGGCNTGCCTNGCCACNTTNTTGATCGTTGTTTATTTCAGTCGCTATGTGTCGCTGGCCTCGGTTGTGGCGGCGGTATTTGCACCTTTTTACTGGCTGTTCGGTCACGGCGTCGTGTGGCAAGCCGGTGCTGTGTCCGTCGCCTGTCTTGTTGTGATGGCGGTGATGCTTATTTGGCGGCATCGCGCTAACTTGGCGCGTGTCATGGATGGCAGTGAGTCTAAGCTGGGTGCCAAGAAAACGTAAACTAAACCACTATGCAAACCCCATCGAACGAAAATACCCGCCTTAGCGATACACCTCGCGCTAGCACTAGTACTAGCGCTAGCGCTAGCGTTGAGTCAGAGCCTGCTGCAGGCTCTCCCAAGGAGATCATCCGCCACCATGTTGGCGCCCGCCTGAGTGAGTCTGCGGTGTATGGCGGTGTGGTCTATCTCGCCGGTATGGTGCCCGAATCGGGGGAGACCGATATCCAGGGGCAGACCCGTGATGTGCTGGCACAAATTGATAGGCACTTGCAAGAGGCGGGTAGCGATAAGACGCGGCTGCTGCGTGTGGAAATTTTCCTAGCGAACATTGCTGATATTGGGGCGATGAATGTGGTCTGGGACCAGTGGGTGAGTGCGGGCAGCGCCCCACCCCGCGCAACCGTTGAGGCCAAGCTGGCGAACCCCGCTTACAAAATCGAGGTAGTCGCCACCGCCGCGGTGAAAGCCTAAGCGCTTAGTCGCGGAAATTGTCGAAGCTCAGTGGCAGGTCTGGGATTTCGGACTTGATCAAGGCCATGGCCGCCTGCAAGTCATCGCGCTTGCCCCCCGTGATGCGCACGCTGTCACCTTGTATGGCGCCTTGCACTTTCAGCTTGCTGGCTTTGAGTACTTGTTGAATTTTCTTACCGTCCTCTGTGGCGATACCACTGCGAACCACGATCACTTGCTTGACGCGGTCGCCGCCAATTTTCTCAATCTTGCCCACATCAAGGAAGCGCACATCGACACTGCGCTTGGTCAGCTTGTTGCGCATGATGTCGTCAATCTGCCCAATCTGAAAGTCGGCATCACCCGTTAGCGTGATTTCTTTTTCTTTCAGTTCAATGGCGGCCGAGGTACCTTTGAAGTCAAAGCGGTTGCCAATTTCTTTTGCTGTTTGATCGATGGCGTTACGTACTTCGACCAAATCGGGTTCCATGACGGTGTCAAATGAGGGCATGTTGCGGGCTACTTTCCTAAGTTCGGCGTGCGAACTGGTCATAAAAGCTGGGGTGTGCGGCAGGCGACGTTGGTCGGCAGGCCTCCAGGCTGTTGATAAATAATGCGACAATTTCCATATGTCTCAGCCCCCGATATTAGTGCAGAAAAACGTCTCCTTGCAAGCCTTCAATACGTTTGGCATTGCAGCGCGTGCGCATGAAATGCTCGTTTTCCAAAGTGCCGATGCCGTGCAAAGTGCCGTTACACAGGGCCTGTTACGCGATCGAGCGCATTTTGTATTGGGTGGCGGCAGCAACATTGTGCTGACAGCCGATGTGCGGCAATTGGTGTTGAAGGTGGAGATTTCGGGTATGTCGCTGGTGAGCGAAACCGATAAGCACTGGATTGTGGAGGTGGGAGCGGGGGTCAATTGGCATGATTTCGTTTGCTGGACGGTCGCGAATGGCTGGCCAGGCCTAGAGAACTTGGCCTTGATTCCCGGCGTGTGTGGTGCGGCGCCTGTTCAAAACATTGGCGCGTATGGCGTGGAGTTGCAGGATAGGTTTCACGCCTTGGATGCGGTGGATTTGGAGACGGGACGCGCCTTTACCTTGCAGGCGGCGCAGTGCGGGTTTGGCTACCGTGACTCGGTTTTTAAGCACGAACCCGCGCATGCGGGCGCGATGGGGCTAAAGGGGCGGGCGCTGATTACACAGGTGCGCTTTGCGTTGCCAAAGCAGTGGCGCGCCGAGCTGGGCTATTTGGATTTGCAGAAGCAGGTGAGCGCGACGGGTATTACCGAGCCTGACGCGCAGCAGGTACTTGACTGGGTGGTCTCGATTCGTCGGGCAAAACTACCTGACCCAGCGCTCATTGGCAATGCAGGGAGCTTCTTCAAAAATCCTACCGTGTCGGAAGAGCAGTGCGCCGACATTATTGGCCGTGAGCCCAACCTCGTGCATTACCCTTTGGCGGATGGGCGAATCAAGCTGGCCGCCGGTTGGCTGATCGATGCCTGCGGCTGGCGGGGCAAGCAAATTGGCTTGGCCGGTGTTTACGAGAAGCAGGCCTTGGTCTTGGTGAACCGCGGTACGGCCTGCCCAATCTGTAACGGGGGGCGAGGTCATGACCTTGGCCAAAGCGATTCAGACCAGTGTGTTCGAGCGCTTTGGCCTCATGCTAGAGCCCGAGCCAGAGGTGATCTAGGCGTCGCGCTCGCTGGCGGTTATTTCTTTGTAGCGTCTTGGTCGTTGGATAGTTTGAACATCTCGCCACCTTCGCCCAGCGCGACCAAACCCGATTTGGCGTAGATGCCCAACTTGTCCCGCGTGTCCACGATATCGAGATTACGCATGGTCAGTTGCCCAATACGGTCTAGCGGTGTGAACATTGACTCGCCACGCTCCATCGTCAAACGCTCTGCCTGATAGGTGAGGTTAGGCGACTCGGTGTTCATGATGGTGTAGTCATTACCACGACGCAACTCTAGCGTTACCTCGCCCGTGATGGCGCGGGCGATCCAGCGCTGCGCGGTTTCGCGCAACATGATGGCCTGTGGGTCAAACCAGCGACCCTGATAAAGCAGGCGCCCCAAGCGCAGGCCACTCACGCGGTATTGCTCAATGGTGTCTTCGTTGTGAATGCCCGTGACCAAGCGCTCATAGGCAATGTGCAGTAACGCCAGCCCGGGGGCCTCGTATATGCCGCGGCTCTTGGCTTCAATAATGCGGTTTTCAATCTGGTCGCTCATGCCCAAACCGTGGCGGCCACCAATGCGATTCGCTTCCAGAATCATCTCGACAGGGTTGTCAAAGGTCTTGCCATTGAGCGCAACGGGTTGGCCTTCTTCAAAGCGAATGGTTACTTGCTCGCGCTTGATGTCGACGTCGTCGCGCCAGAAGGCCACGCCCATGATGGGCTGCACAATGTGCATGCCGCTCGCGAGGCTTTCCAAATCCTTTGCCTCGTGCGTCGCGCCCAGCATGTTGGAGTCGGTTGAGTAGGCCTTTTCCGAGGACATTTTGTAGTCAAAGCCTGCGTTCTGCATGAATGCAGACATCTCGGCGCGGCCACCCAACTCGTCAATGAACTGCTGGTCTAGCCATGGCTTGTAAATGCGCAGTGAGGGGTTGGTAAGTAACCCGTAGCGGTAAAAGCGCTCGATGTCATTGCCCTTGTAGGTGCTGCCGTCGCCCCAGATGTTGACGTCGTCTTCACGCATGGCGGAGACCAACATGGTGCCCGTTACGGCGCGCCCGATGGGGGTGGTGTTGAAGTAGGTCACGCCACCCGTCGAAATATGGAATGCACCGCTTTGCAACGCGGCAATACCTTCATTGGCTAATTGCAAGCGGCAGTCGACAAGGCGAGCCGCCTCGGCGCCGTAGGCCATGGCCTTGCGCGGAATGTCATCGTAATCAGGCTCGTCAGGCTGCCCTAAATTGGCTGTGTAGGCATGAGGCACAGCACCCTTTTGACGCATCCAGAGCAGAGCGGCGCTGGTGTCTAGGCCGCCAGAGAATGCGATGCCGACTTTTTGACCGACGGGTAGGTTTTGAAGAATGGTTGCCATGGGGTGTAACGAGCTAAAAATAAGGGGCAGGCAGGGGCCAACAGCGCCATGCCACGCAACCCAATATTGTAGAGGACAGCGACCGACCCGACGCCCTGCGTCAGCAGCGGGCTAGGGCAAGCGGTTTTGCCAGTCGTCTGGGCTAAAGCCAACGGTCACGGCGCCGTCCGGCCAAGTGACCACCGGCCGCTTGATGACGCTGGGCTGCGTGACGGCGAGCTGTAGGGCGCTCGCGGCATCGGTGACACCGGCCTGTTGGTCGGGTGGCAACTTGCGCCAAGTGGTGCCTTTGCGGTTAATGAGTGTGTCCCAGGCCACGTGCTCAAGCCATTGGGATGCCTCCGCAAGGGGAACACCTTGCTTCTTGAAATCATGAAACTGCACGTCAACGCCTTGCGCGTCTAGCCAGACGCGTGCCTTTTTTACGGTGTCGCAATTGGGTATGCCGTAAACCGTGACGGCGATAGGTGGGGGTGTTGTTTGGGTGACCATGACGCTATTTTGCCTCGCCCGCAGCGGGTTTTTCTGTGGCTCGGGCTTACAAAGCGCCGTGCGACTGAGACAATGGGGTTTATAGCGGTGCACGCACAAGACGCCTGAAGCCAGCCACTCGCCACCTCTACATTTTTCGAAACCGCCCTACAGCCTATGACCCTCTCCCCAGCCCTCCCAAGCAGTTTGTCCGACTGGCTGGCGCATATTCAGTCTATGCACCCCTCGGAGATTGACATGGGGCTTGCGCGCGTGCACGACGTGGCAGCGCAACTACCTGAGCAACTCAAGATGCCTTGCCCCGTGATCACGGTCGCGGGCACCAATGGCAAGGGGTCTACCTGCGCCATGTTGGAGGCCATATTGGGTCAATCGGGTTACCGAACCGCTTTGTACACCTCGCCGCACTTGGTGCATTTTGAGGAGCGTTGCCGTTTAAATGGTGACCATGTGCAAAGCCCAGCGCTGTGCGAGGCATTCGTGGTCGTAGAGACCGCTCGTCAAGCCGCAGGTGGCGTCCCGTTGACCTACTTCGAGTTCACCACCTTGGGGTGTTTATGGCTGATGCAGCAAGCCCGGCCAGACGTCATCATCTTAGAGGTGGGGCTGGGTGGTCGCTTGGACGCGGTCAACGCGGTGGACACGGATTGCGCCATTGTCACCAGCATTGACATTGACCACATTGAGTTCTTGGGCGGCACGCGTGAGGCGATTGGCCAAGAAAAGGCGGGCATCATGCGAGCGGGTAAACCGGTCATCGTGAGCGACCCCATGCCACCCGATAGCGTGCTGGCGTATGCCGCCGAGGTGGGCGCAGACCTTTGGTTGGTGGGTCGCGACTTTAACGTTTCTGGCGACAAGCAGCAGTGGGGCTGGGCAGGGCGTGGTCGGCGCTACGCTGGCTTGGCGTATCCCGCTCTGCGTGGTGCCAATCAGTTGCTCAACGCCGCGGGCGTGTTGGCGGCGCTGGAGGCGCTACGCCCGTTGCTCCCGGTGCCCGCGCAGTCGATTCGGGCAGGACTCTCTTTGGTCGAGCTTCCCGGGCGTTTCCAGATCGTACCTGGTGAGCCGACGCTGATCTTGGACGTCGCCCATAACCCACATGCTGTTGCCACCCTCGTGGCCAACCTCGATGCCATGGGGTTCTACCCCGCGACCCATGTGGTGTTTGGGTGCATGGCCGATAAGGACGTGGCGGCTATTTTGGCCAAGCTAAGCCCCTTGGTAGACCACTGGTACTTCAGCGATCTGGCAACCCCTCGGGCCATGCCGACCGAAGCCCTCATGGCCTTGGTTGCGGCGGCACCTGGGCGCAACAAAGGCACCACGGCGGCGTTTTCTTCGCCTCAAGCTGCCCTCGACAACGCTGTGAGCAAGGCGTCACCCACTGATAGAATCTTGGTTTGCGGATCATTCCTCACCGTGGGGGGTGTTTTACAGCAGGGCGTGCCGCGCCTGCATGCCAAGCACCTGGGTGCGAACGGCGCGTAAAAAGCGCTAAAGACACCTCTTTAAGCGAAATTCGAAGATGGTTTATCTGTATGTTTAAGTCCCGAAAAGAAGCTAGAACAGGCCGTAACGACAGCGTTGAGACGATTCGTCGGCAGGCACAGTACCGTCTGGCCGGGGCTGCGATGTTGGTAAGCGTCGCGGTGGTCAGCTTCTCCTTGTTGTTTGATACCGAGCCACGCACCTTGGGCGTGGATATGCCGATCGCGATCCCGACAAAAGACAAAGTTCAGCCGGTTGTCGGTAAGCAGGTGGCTCAAGCAGAGGCCAAGTCGGGAGCGCCCTCATCCGAGGGTGTGATCGATGAGGACAGCGCGGAGGCGAGTGCCCAAGCTGCCGCTAAGTTGGCCGCACAAGCCGCACAGGCAGCACAAGCTTCACAAGAAAAGCAGGCCGCTGCAAAGCTGGCGGCAGACAAGGCGGTAGCCGAGCAAGCGGCGAAGCAGCAGGTGGCGCAGGTGACTGCGAACGCGGAGAACACCCGCGCACAATCGATTTTGGATGGCAACGCGGCCAGCGCCGCGCCGGCTGCAAGTGCCAAGCCGCCCCGTTTTGATTACCCAGACGACGGGCGTCGTCGTGTGATTCAGGTGGGTGCTTTTGTTGAAAACAGCCGCGCGCGCGCCCTGCGCCAGCGGCTGTTGCGCAACGGTATTGAGACGCTCGTAAATGTCGCTACTGTGAAGGGTGAGCGATTGATTCGTATTCGCGTCGGGCCATTCACCAAGGCCGCCGAGCTACAAACTTATATCGACAAAATCAAAGCCTTGGGCCTCGATGCCCGTGTGCTGACCTACTGAGCAGATGCCCGTGACATGCTTGCTTTAACCGACGCTAAGGCCTAAGACATGTCCGTTTGGAGTTCACTGGATACCGCGTTTGCGGCCCTGTTGCTGGGCTCCTTGGTCTGGGGATGGTGGCGTGGTCTTGTCTACGAAGTCTTGGCAATTGTGAATTGGCTGGTTGCCGCCGTGCTCACCAGTTGGCTGGCGCCTATGGTCGCTGACGCCATCCCATTCTTAGCGGGTACTGGCTTGCTGGCGGTCGCCGTTCGTTACGTTGTGATTTTTGTTGCCTTCATTTTTGTAGGCGGCTTTCTCGCCTCTGTCATTCGACGTTTGATTGCTGGCTCTGGGCTGCGTCCGGCTGATCGGTCGCTAGGCGCTGTCTTTGGGCTCCTGCGTGGGGTCGTGGCGCTGTTTGTCATTGTTTATGCCGTGACCGCGTTTGGCTTCCAAAGCGAGACGTGGTGGACCAGCTCGATTGTTGCGGATTTCTTGAATAGCTGGCTGCAGCTGCTCAAACCGATGTTGCCGGAAGGCCTAGAAAGGTTGTTACCTTAAATGTGTGGAATTGTTGGCGTGTTGAGTCGCGCACCCGTAAATCAGCTGATTTACGATGCACTCCTTCTTTTGCAGCACCGTGGGCAAGATGCGGCCGGTATTGTGACGCAAACGGGACGAAAGTTTTATATGCACAAGGCCAAGGGCATGGTGCGTGACGTTTTCAGAACCCGCGACATGCGCGCGCTGCCTGGCTCCGCCGGTTTGGGACAGGTGCGCTACCCCACGGCAGGCAACGCGGAAAGTGAGGAGGAGGCGCAGCCGTTTTACGTGAACGCGCCGTTTGGTTTGGTGATGGCTCACAACGGTAATCTGACCAACGCCCATGCGCTAAAGGCTGAATTATTTAACACTGACCATCGCCACATCAACACCGAGAGTGACAGCGAGGTGCTGCTCAATGTTTTGGCACATGAGCTAGAGAACGCCACGCGCGGTATCGAGCTTAAGCCCGCGGATGTGTTCGCGGCGGTGCGTCGCATGCACAAGCGCCTCAAAGGCTCTTATGCGGTGGTGACCTTGATCGCGGGCCATGGCCTGGTTGCGTTTCGGGACCCCTTCGGTATCCGTCCCTTATGTTACGGGCAGGGCGATGGCACGGTGATGGTGGCCAGCGAGTCTGTGGCGCTTGAAGGGACAGGACATCGCTTCGTGCGTGATATCGATCCGGGCGAGGCGATCTTCATCGATGCCAACGGCACGGTGCATGCGGAGCAGTGTGCCGATTCACCCAAGCGATTCCCTTGTTTGTTTGAATATGTCTATCTTGCGCGCCCCGATTCACAAATCGACGGCGTATCGGTCTACCAAGCACGCTTGAACATGGGGGAGACCTTGGCGCAGCGTGTCATCTCTATGGTGCCGCCGGATTTGATTGATGCGGTGATCCCGATTCCCGAATCTTCGCGACCCAGCGCCATGCAGTTGGCGCACATGCTAGGTAAGCCGTATCGTGAAGGGTTTGTAAAAAACCGTTACGTGGGTCGTACCTTCATCATGCCCGGCCAAGCAGTGCGTAAGCGTTCGGTGCGTCAAAAACTGAACGTGATCGGCTCCGAGTTCAAGGGCCGCAACGTTCTCTTAGTGGACGACTCGATTGTGCGTGGTACGACCAGCCGTGAAATTGTGCAAATGGCCAG
>JGI26082J51739_10002364_pt1 | contig 11518 bp, 8 predicted proteins | sample SaaInl5LU_22_DNA_FD_51739 | JGI IMG/M metagenome (IMG submission 51739)
GTGATGCCTCGGGGTTATTTTGGTCATCTGAGTGCTCGTGTTGATCGCTCATGCGTCCTCCGTCAAATCTATTAATGTATCGTCATAACTGTTTGTTGGATTATTAATGGGGATAGATCCAATCCCTTCAAGGGGACTAAGAGAATTTTTGTTATATTTTTTAGGTTTTATGCTAATGTGTGATTATTCGTGACATTTAATTGAACAAAAGGGTCTTCAATTCCATGTTTACCGGCAGTGTGCTAGGACTCATCCTAGTATTGTTCTTATCATTCTTATTCATTGTCGCTCTTACGGGTGAAAGGCTAACAGTATCTGATAGCACTCGACATTACATCTTTAGCTTAGCACTTGGTATTCATTGTACGACTTGGGCAATATTTGGTACCGTTTCCCAAGCATCTCATTTTGGTTGGAGTTTAATCCCCACCTATCTGGGCATGATGTTGGTCATGTTTATAGGTTTTGCAGGTCTCAAGCAAGTTGCACAGCTCAGTATTCAACACAATATTGCGTCACTTGCCGATTTTATGAGTTTCCGTTTCAAGCAATCTTTTGGTTTACCTGCTATTGTGACCATAGTATGTGTTTTGGGTGTCATCCCATATATATCACTGCAACTAGATGCAATATCAGCCACAGTAACACTTTTACTACCTTCATCAACACTTGTCACAGATCATATTAATTGGTTTGTCGCACTATCAATGGCTGCATTTGCATTGTTTTTTGGGACACGTAGTAAATCACTGTCACCTAAACATCCTGGACTATTACTATTAGTCGCATTTACTTCCCTTGTAAAAGTCATTGCTCTGTTAAGTATAGCAATATGGGTATGCTATGGATTATTTGATGGCGTTTATGATGTATTGATTCAGGCTGCTGCACACCCGGTAGCCAGTCAAGCGCTTACCACACCTGCAGCTTGGTATACTTATAGTGTACATGTTTTTTTAGGGGTGGTTTCCATGTTTTGTTTACCACGCCAGTTTCATATGACATTTGTTGAACTACCACAATTACAAGCACTTACAACAGCCCGTTGGGTTTTACCAATATATTTGTTATTAATGAGTGTCGGTGTATTACCAATTGCACTAGCAGGAAATATGTTATTGGTGGATGAAGCTGTATCGTCGGACATTTTCACCTTAGCTTTACCTTTGTATATGAATCAAACGGGGCTGACTATAGTGGCATTTATTGGTGGTTTAGCAGCGGCAACAGCAATGATCATTGTGTCTACATTAGCATTAGGGATCATGATAGGTAATCATATCGCTAGTCCATTGTATGTATTTTTAACTCGTCATCAAACACGAAAAAGCTCACCAAAGCATTTGCAGGGACATACCATTTTGTGGTTCCGACGAATAACCGTAGGCGTCGTTTTATTTGCCGCTTACTTTTATCATATTCACGTATCGCAAACGATGCCATTAGTTAACTCGGGATTTATTGCGATGGCCTTAGTTGCGCAACTTTTTCCAAGTTTTGTGCTAACAAATATTTTACCTCGCCCGACAGTGACTGCTGCATTGTCAGCGATCATTACTGGAAGTATGATCTGGTTTATAATGATTTTGTATCCTAATATTTATCCAAATAACATTACTCAAACGTCCTTATCTAACGCACAGCTAAATCATGGTCTGGTTATATCACTTTTGGCCAATATCATAATCTACATTAGCTTATATGGATTATATCGATGGCGCGCCGGCAAACGTCCATCTAATGTGTCAACTCAAGATGAAATGACAAACTTTTTTATTCGTAAAATTGAATTGCATCGTTTATGTCGTCGTTTGCTACCCGGGCGAGATATCGATAATTTATTCGGTCAACTACAGGATAATGATTATGTGCCTAATTCATTGTTAGCCAAAGTATTAGNATTGGTGGCTAACCAGGTCGGTTTTGCAACCGCTAAATTATTGTTTAATACTATTTCAGATACCCCTGATACTGGTTTTGAAAAAGGCGAATGGGTCAAACAAACACAGGCATTAACCCAAGCAAAAGATTCAGCTATCCGAGAAAATGTGTTAAAAACGCAATTTTTAGCCGCTGCTGGACATGATTTAATGCAACCTTTTAATGCAGCCCAATTATTTGCCGCAATGCTTGCTGAGAAAAATACTAATCCTGAGCTATCAGATGCTACCTCCGGACTAATTCAATCTTTGGAGAATGCTGAAAATTTACTGACGATGTTATTGGACATGAGTAAATTAGAATCGGGTGTTATCACCCCAAATCACCAATCATTTATGATTGATGAGGTGATCAAACCTTTAATCGCAGAGTTTTCTATAATCGCAGAAAAAGCCGATGTTCACTTAAAGTATATTCCTAGTCGTTCTGCAGTCATTTCTGACAAGCTTTTACTTAAACGAATTATCCAAAATTTATTAGCTAATGCTATCCGTTATACCAGCTACCAATCAGTTTCTAACAAGCAACGTGTAACCATTGGAGTCCGCCATCACACAGACACGGTTGATATATGGGTATGTGACACTGGGCCAGGAATTCCCGCAGATAAGCAGACTGATATCTTTGCTGAATTTACCCAATTACATCATTCCTCACAAAAACTTGGTTTGGGACTAGGATTAACTATTGTTGATAAAATGGCGCATCTCCTGGAACACCCTATTAGTCTGGTATCTGAATTAGAAAAAGGGACACGCTTTAGCATCACACTCCCCAAAGTATCAAAAGATAGTATTTATCAGCGTTTTCTTTATCAACACAAAAATAAACGAAGCCTGTCTAATATAGCTATTGAGTCTAATTTGTCCATGCTTNTGATTGAAAACGANAGCCAAGTTGCTCAGGCTATGCTTGCNCTTTTCACTCATTGGCAGTTTTCTGTTACATGGATCAAACAACGGTCTCAACTTAATAAATTAAGCAAAGAAGCACTTATTAAAATNAANGTTGTGATCTGTGATTATCATTTAGATTTTGGTGAAACAGGTATTGANTGGTATCAAGATATTCAACCTAAATTGCCACCACAACATATTGCAATATTAACAACAGCGGATAGAAGTATAGAGATACGNGAATTATCAAATAAATATGGTTTACTTTATTTACCAAAACCCATTAAACCCATTGCTCTAAAACATCTGTTAAATCGTCATCAATTTAACTTAATTTAATGAAGTATGAGTGAAGAATCTATTCTTCCGATACCTCTGTCCAATGTTTAAATAGCACCCCCGCTTTAGTGCGGTTAATTACGTTTAACTTCTTAAGCACTGCTGATGCATGCTGTTTTACCGTTGATTCAGAAATGACCATCTCATGGGCTATTTGTTTGTTTAATAACCCTTCTGACATGTATTGTAAAACTTTGAGTTGGTGAGGCGTGAGTAATGCTAATCGAGCTGCAAAATCTTCATCTTGTACACCGGTCAGTGCGTCATAAGCATCAGAATGAGGCAACCAAGTTTCCCCAGATAATATTTGTTCAACTGCTGAAGCGATAGTATCTAATGACGCTGATTTAGGTATAAAACCGACCGCACCTAACTTTATCGTTCGATGCATCACAGCTATAGACTCTTGAGCTGAGACAATCACAAATAAGGTATTGGGAAATTGATGTAAGCACGACACTAAACCGTTTAAACCTTCATTACCGGGCATGTTAATATCCAAAAAAGTAATGTCAGTACCAGGATGGTCTTGTAAATAACCGATAGTCGAATCTAAGTTCGCTGTTTCTGCGATACGCTGATCAAATATGGGCGTTAATGCTTGGATTAAGGCACTGCGAAATAATGGGTGATCATCTGCGACCAATGCTGAAGGTAAGTCTTGAAAAAACATACAAATAATTCCTGTTATAACTATTCATCTAAGAATAATACGCCACATCACCATGACATAACTACGTTATCAAGTATAACAATATATCATGCAAAACTTATCACTCACTGCTATTGTCAGCTTAATTAAGGATAATAATCCTAATAGAATAGGTATTGAACACACTTTTTCATTAATTTACCTAGAACTTCTATATATTTATATACATTTTATTGTTAAAATTTTTAGTAAATACAGTGCAATATTACCGTTAGTCTATACCCACTTCATCATATATTGTGCACAACACTTTCAATACATTAGATATTATCTAATCAAAAAAGGATTACTCAAATGGCGATGTTTGGGACTAAATTTATGCCTGAAATGGCATTAACCAACTTTAATAACGGACAATGGTCGAAAGCCGAGCACGTCAGTGCTGATAGCATTTCAATGCATCCCGGCGCCCATGTACTGCATTATTCGAGTACCTGTTTTGAAGGCTTAAAAGCATTTGCGCATTCCGACGGTAGCGTAAATATTTTTAGAATGGATCAAAACTTAAACCGTTTTGAACAAAGCAGCCAACTACTATCATTACCGGCGATTGATAAAGCACAAGTCGCAGACATGATTACCTCAATCGTACACCAATACAAATCTCAAGTGCCACAGCCACCAGGGTCAATGTATATCCGTCCGACTCATATTGGTACTGAAGCTTCTATTGGTAAAGCGGCAGCACCGTCTTTAAGTTCGCTGCTTTATGTTTTGTTATCGCCTGTGGGTGATTATTTTGCCGGCGGTGCAAAACCACTTCGTATTTTATTAGATGAAGAGGGTGTCAGATGTGCGCCGCATATGGGTATGATAAAAAGTGGTGGGAATTATGCCAGTGCATTAGGTCCTATTCTTGCGGCAAAAGACAGTGTCCAAGCTGACCAAATACTGTTTTGTCCAAATGGGGATGTCCAAGAAACGGGAGCTGCAAACTTTATACTAATTGATGGTAATGAAATCATTACCAAAGCACTAGATTCGACATTCCTGCATGGCGTAACGCGCAACTCTGTTTTAACAATAGCAAGAGATTTAGGTATGACGGTCAGCGAACGAGATATTACTGTTACAGAATTATTAGAAAGAGCGAAAAGCCCCCATGTAGAGGCGGCTCTTTCTGGTACTGCAGCAGTGTTAACCCCTGTTGGTACCTTTATTCATAATGGTGTAGAGCATAAAGTAGGAACTGGTGACGCTGGTAAGACAACACTCAAGCTACGTCAAACACTAAACGACATTCAATGGGGCAAACAAGCTGATACCCATAATTGGCTCACTAAGATTTAATGATTTCACTTATATATTTAATAGCTCAAATACAAAAAAGCGCCTAACATAATTGTGAGGCGCTTTTTTTATACGTTATCAATTGTTAGCTTAGAAGCGATAGCCCACTTTAACATGAACTGTCGCAGGGTCACCATAATACCCAATCAGCGTATTATCGCCACCTAATCCAGGCGTATATAAACTCACATCAGTTGGATCCGATGGATCAGGTGTGACGAACTGATATCCACCCACTAAATATTCTTCATCCGTAATATTTTTAAAGTGAATTCCACCATACCAATCTCCTTCATTACTCTCCCAATTAATACTGGCATTCAATAATCCATAGCCATCTTGATTTAGTAAATTATCCTGTTCAAATAATGAATAATCACTGCGATAATAATAATTCGCATTAAATACTAATGGTCCAAAGGAGGTGTCCACCATATAATTTAGAGCAAGGTTTATAGTGCGTTCTGGCGTATTAGAGATATCAAACCTGTCAGAAATATCAATCACAGCATTATCTGGGGTCGTTTCAATAACTTCATCGAAGTCACTTGAGATAAATCCTAGCGCCACATCTAAAGTAAGATTATCTAATGCCTGATAAGAAATTTCAGCTTCAATACCATTGGCAGATGATGAACCAACATTACCTAATATCTGTTGTAAATCAGTTGAATTTTCACCCGGCAGGACCGAGATATATTGTCTATCCTTATGATCTAAATTAAATACAGTCACGTTTGCACGTAAATTATCATTCCACTCGCTTTTCATTCCAAGTTCATACGAGTCAACTACTTCAGGTGCCACAGCAGGTTCATTGATTGTTGCACGTGGATTAAAGGTACCCGATTTAAATCCTTGACCATATGAAGCAAAAAACATTAAATCGCGATTTGCTTGATATTCCACACTGATTTTAGGCGTAAAACGTGACCAACTTTCTGATTTTGGTGCATCTAATACACCATCACCGTCTGAATCGGTTCCTAAAACTTGTGGAACTAATTCACCTTCTGGACGCACATAACCAGGATTCCAACCACTATAAGGATATACGTTATCAAACACTAACCCGTTGTTGACAATGGCGGTTTTCTTTTCGTCCGTGTAACGCGCACCCACTGACATTGACCATTGTTCATTAATCGCAAAGTTTGCTTGTGTATATAACGCCCAGCTTTCTGAATTATTACACCCAGTCACTTCACGGGTTAAACCTGGAGTTGCAAACGCTGTGCGTCCAAGCACACCTAAAATAGCATTAAAATTACCACAGCTCTCTCCATCATAAAGGTATAAACCAGACACAAGAGAATAATCCCCATCCACGTAATTTGCTTGTATTTCATGTGTAGTATTTTCATCTTTGTACTCTGCAGGCACATCGAAAATATCTAAAGGCGTGTTATCAAAATCAATATTCGTCGGCGAGTAGCCTTCACGGGATGACCCAATATATTTCAACTCTAATTGATCATTCACATCATAACGAACAAGTAAACTCAACCCATCTAATTCAACTTTATTAAACGTGGGTAGACTGGTATATGAATCATAAACACTATTCGGTACTGGCGCGTCGGTTAGTAATGATGGAAGTAATCGATAACCGCCTTTTGCGTTTGAATCATCTGTGGTTTTATCCCAACTAAGTCGGAAAAATAAATCCTCACTGGCATTAAACTCAATATCGAGTCTCGCTGCCATTAAGTCTTTGTTATAATTTTCTAAATCTTGATTATCTAAAGCCGAAATGAGATATTCACCAAAACCATCCCGATTGAGTGTGGCCAGGCCAAAGCCAATATAGAGCTTATCTTCGATTAATGGGGCTTGACCAGTAATTTTAAGATCTTGCTGACTGTAAGAACCAAGAGTTGCTTCAACATTTAGCGTCGGGTCACCCACCATGTCTTTGGTAATATATTTGAGTGCACCACCGATAGTATTTTTACCGTATAACGTACCTTGAGGNCCACGTAAAACTTCAATTCTAGATACATCGAGTAAATCTAACACTGCACCTTGTGGTCGTGCGATGTACACATCATTGACGTAAATCCCCACACCAGGTTCATACCCCCAAAGTGGGTCTTGTTGCCCTACTCCCCGAATAAACGCAGTGAGTGTTGAATTTGTACCTCGAGAATTTTGTAATGTGGTATTGGGTGAAAACTGTTGGATTTCGGTGATGACCGATATGCCATTTTCAGAGAGTTCTTGTGCTCCGATTGATGTAATAGCAACAGGGACTTCTTGAAGTGATTCGACCGTTTTGCGGGCAGTTACTTCAATTCGCTCAAGACCACTGGCCTTTGAATCTTGGGCAAATGTCGGAAAAGCAACTATACTGGTCATTAATGCGCTTGATACAGCCAACGCACAGAGATTAGTTTTATAATTGTGTGTTNTTGTAGTGTTCATATTATGTGTCCTGGTTAATAAAATGTTTATATCTTGTTAACATTGAGCAGTCANAGCAAACTCTAATAGATNCAATTAATTATATCTGTAGTACCATCGTACTATTGGCATACAGTTNAATTAAACGCATCATTTCTGCACTCCTGTTACATCTGCAGTCACAGATTTTTAACATCTTTAATCGTTATAATGGGTTAAAACTTCACAGGATTTTTACTATGCTAAGTATCTTTGGTCTCGTCGGTGGTCTGGCGTTATTGATATATCTCACATTGAAAGGAATGAATCTTTTCATTGCAGCACCTTTATGTGCTTTATTTGTTGCTTTAACAAATGGTTTACCTATATTTTTAGGCGATGGCAATTTTGTTGAAACCTACATGTCTGGATTCACGGGATTTATTGCAGCTTGGTTTTTTATGTTTTTACTCGGTGCATTATTTGGGAAATTCATGGAAGACACAGGTGCAGCCGACTCATTATCACGTTGGATTATTGACAAGCTGGGCTTTCAGCATGCTGTATTCGCTGTGGTAGCAGCATGTGCGATCCTGACATATGGTGGAGTTAGCGTATTTGTTGTGGCTTTTTCAGTCTATCCGATGGCATTAAGCTTATTTAAAGATGCTAATCTGCCACGACGCTTTATCCCCGCCACGATGGCTTTTGGTTCAGTGACATTTACCATGACCTCCGCTGGATCCCCTGAAATTCAAAATTGGATCCCTATTAAATTCCTTGGTACTTCACCTTTTGCCGCTTGGGAAGTCAGTTTAGTTGTCGCTGTTTTTATGGCGTTATTTGGATATTGGTGGTTAAAAAAATTAATTTCCAAAGCAGTAGCGAATGGTGAGTGTTTTATTACTAGAGACGATGATCCATCNGTCACCAAGCGAGATTTACCTCATCCTTTTACCGGATTTATTCCACTGGCAGTGGTGTTGTTACTATCCTTTTTACTCCATGAAACTTTAGCTCAGCTAGCACTAATTATTGCTCTTGGAGGTGGTGTGATAACTATTATGTTAATGAATTTCAAATACTTCACAAATATGGCCAAAGCGGTCAACTTAGGAACAACAGGCGCTTTGTTAGCTATCGGAAATACCGCTGCAGTAGTGGGTTTTGGTTCAATCGCGAAAACAACAGAAGCGTTTAACCAAACAGTCGAGATAATGACACATTTACCAGGCCATGAATTAATTGGCGCAGCTATTGCAGTGAGTGTGATTGCAGGCTTAACTGGTTCTGCATCAGGTGGTCAAGCTATTGCATTACCGCTAGTCGGACCGCATTATCTCGACCAAGGTGTTGATCCAGAAGAGCTACACCGCATTGTATCGATTTCATCCGGCGCACTCGATTCTCTACCACATAATGGGTATGTCGTTACTACGATCCGTGCTATTTGTGGAGAAACGCATCAAGCAGCGTATGGCCCTATGGCAGCACTCACCGTCGTGGTACCTTTATTAGGGCTAATTATGGCTATTACATTATTCGTGATCTTTTAATAATTTTAACATCTGCTGAATAAGAGAGTTATATGAAACAAATTGAGTATATGAATTTTCGCGTCATGTGGTTACTTCGATGTAGTATTGCTTTTGTTATTTGCCTACTACTCTCTAGCTTTACTAATTTAGTGTATGCTGAATCGCCTCTTTTAACTCAAAAGCAGCGGCATGTCATCGACACATTCACCACCTATAACGGCGCCACATTAAAACAGGTTCAAGTTGGCTGGGAAAGCTACGGACAACTCAACGCTGATAAAAGCAATGTTATTCTTATCACTCATTATTTTACAGGTAACTCTCATGCTGCCGGCAAATATCACCCTGATAATACCAACACTGGTTATTGGGATAGTATTATAGGCCCAGGAAAAGCCATTGATACGAACCAGTATTTTGTTATTAGTGTAGATAGCCTAGCGAATTTATCAGTATACGACCCGAACGTCATTACTACTGGGCCTGCCACTATAAATCCCGATACTGGCAAGGCTTATGGATTAACATTTCCAGTAGTGACTATGCGTGATTTCGTAAATGTACAAAAATCAGTTTTGGAAAGTTTAGGTATTCAACAATTACATGCTGTAGTCGGCGCATCTATGGGTTCAATGCAAGCCATTGAATGGGCTAGTGCCTACCCTAAATGGGTCAACAATATTATCTCGATAATTGGCTCCGTTCATTCAGATGCATGGACTACCACAGCCTTGGAACAATGGGCCATCCCCATTAAGCTTGATCCATTATGGCAACAGGGAAATTATACTAAGGACAGTCGTCCCATGGCTGGGTTGACCGCATCCTTAATGTTTATCACACAAATNGCTTTGCATCCTGAGTATATAAATCAAGTCGGCGCTGAACTATCTCACTTTGCATTAGAAGATAAGCCATTGAATAACATCCTCTCTGATCATGCGATTACTGCATGGTTACATGATAGAGCAGCATCGAGAGCGGCAATGATGGATCCTAATCATTTATTGTATTTGGTGCGCGCATGTCAGTTATTTTTAACCGGACATGGCCAATCGTTAACGGAGGGCCTAATGAATATTGATGCCAATGTGTTATTTATCCCTGCGAATAATGACTTATTACTGATGCCCTATCACGCTCGTGACGCTTATACACAATTACGGAAGCTCAATGCAGAGAAATCATCATCTCATCGGATTCAATATGCGACTTTGAACGGACCTTTAGGACACTTAAATGGGATATTAGGTATCAACCAACACGCCCAAACTATTTCACAATTTTTAGCAAGGAAAGACTAGGATCATGAAAACATCTATATTTGTATTACTCAGTGCGACAGTCCTTGTCATGATTCAAGCGTGTTCGGGTTCAGCAAAGAAACCTACCTTAAATTATAATCCTAATACCATTACTGTTTCTGGATTATCATCTGGCGGCTATATGGCTACTCAATATCAGATAGCCCATTCAGATAAAGTCACAGGAGCAGCGATCTTAGCTGCTGGTCCCTATTTCTGCGCTCAGGGCAGTATTGGTACCGCATTAGCTCGGTGTGTGACTAAAACAGATAGTGAAATTGATTTATCTATGTTGTCAGAGCAACTGGATTTTTATGCCAACTCATCATCTATAGCCCCGTTATCATATTTAGCAGATCATCATATCTGGCTAATGCATGGAACTAATGATAAGACAGTCAACCGCCTTGCAGCAGATGCATTATTTACCCAATACAGCCAATATGTGGAAGCAGAAAATATCGTTTATATCAACGATAAACCCTTTGGCCATCAATTCCCTACTTTAGACCAGGGCACAATGTGCGGTGTNTCTGANTCGCCTTTTATAGGCGCATGTAATTATGATGCTGCCGGTGAATTACTCACCCATATATTAGATAAACCTTTGGCACCAAAGGCAACTGCACTTTCTAGTAAAGTTATGGCTTTTAATCAAATAGAACATGGCGGAGAAGCTGCGAATGGACTAGCAGAGGAAGGTTTTATTTATATTCCTTCCTCCTGCCAGTCCGGTGAAAAATGCGATTTGCATGTGAGTTTCCATGGCTGCAATCAAAGTACTGAATTCATTGGGCAAGACTATGTTGAACACATTGGATTAAATGAATGGGCGGATACAAACAATTTGATCATTTTATATCCACAAACGAAACGTTCTATGTTCGCACCACTTAACCCTCAAGGCTGTTGGGATTGGTGGGGATATAGTGATAAGGAATATGCGACTAATAAAGGAACGCAAATTCAAGCGATAGAAGCTATGATAAACTCTTTCACATCTACACATTAAAGAAAGAATTACCCATATGCATATCTATGTCGACGCTGATGCCTGCCCTAACTTAATTAAAGACATTCTTTTTCGGGCAGCGCAGCGCACTAAAATTCATTTAA
>JGI26082J51739_10002376_pt1 | contig 11491 bp, 9 predicted proteins | sample SaaInl5LU_22_DNA_FD_51739 | JGI IMG/M metagenome (IMG submission 51739)
GAGTGAATTTTTACTTAAAAACAAATGGATTTCAAGAAAAATACAGGGCAGAAAATGTAAAACAAATGGTGAGAGTTGGTAATGTAAAACCAATTGATTTGGCACTTTATTTGGAAGATGCTAATGCCATGCTTTTTGATACTCCAGTAATTGGTGCTGAGGTTTTTAAAACTACAAATGGAGGTAAATCTTGGAAAAAAACACACACAGGAAATATTGACGGATTGTATTTTTCTTACGGATATTATTTTGGTGAAATTCGAGTGGACTTGCAGGATGTAAATAAAATTTATGTGTTGGGTGTTCCCATTTTAAAATCAATAAATGGAGGCAAAACATTTGTAGGTATTAACCGCGAAAATGTTCATTCCGATCATCAAGCTTTGTGGGTAAATCCAAAAAAACCAGGACATTTATTGAATGGAAATGATGGGGGTTTGAATCTTTCGTACGATGATGGGGAAAATTGGGCAAAACTAAATGATCCTTCTGTAGGACAATTTTATGCAGTGTATGTTGATCGTCAAAAAGATTATAAAGTCTATGGTGGTTTACAAGACAATGGAGTTTGGGTTGGAAGCCACAATACCCGAATTGACAAACGTTGGCATCAATCAGGACAAAATCCGTTTGAATCCATTATGGGTGGAGATGGTATGCAAGTTCAGGTAGATGAACGAAATCCAAACATTGTTTACACAGGATATCAATTTGGAAATTATTTCAGAATAGATAGAAAATCAGGCAAAAACACCTACATTCAACCAAAACATACATTGGGTGAAACTCCTTACAGATTTAATTGGCAAACCCCCATTTTACTCTCAAAACACAATCAAGATATTTTATATTTAGGAGGCAATAAATTGCATCGCTCTTTGAATCAGGGTGATGATTGGGAGACTATTTCTGAAGATTTGACAACTGGAGGCAAAAAAGGAAATGTTGCTTACGGAACATTGACAAGCATTTCTGAAAGTCCATTTCAATTCGGATTGTTATACACAGGTTCTGACGATGGTTTGTTGCATGTCACCAAAAACGGAGGTGGTTCTTGGGAAAAAATTTCGGACAATTTGCCTCAAAATTTATGGGTTTCAAGAGTGATTGCTTCAGCACATCAAAAGGAGCGTGTTTATGCAACCTTAAATGGTTATAGATTTGATGATTTTACATCGTATGTTTATGTATCTGAAGATTTCGGAAAAACTTGGAAAAACATTGGAAATTCCATTCCGACTTCGCCAGTAAATGTGATTAAAGAAGATCCATCAAACGAAAATATCTTATATGTTGGTACAGATAATGGTGCTTATATTTCTTTTGATAAAGGCAATTCTTGGGAAATTTTCAACAAAAATTTACCCAATGTTGCTGTGCATGATTTGGTGATTCAACCAACAGCAAAACACCTGATATTAGGAACTCATGGTCGTAGTTTGTACAAAGCTGAAATTGGAAATCTACAACTGTTTACGAAAGATTTGATGAATAAAAAATTCCATATTTTTCAAATGGAAGGAATTCAAAAAAGAAACAATTGGGGTTCTGCAAGAAATGATTGGTCTGAAGTATTTATTCCAGAATTGAAGATTCCTTTTTATGCCAAAGGATCAGGAAAAACGAATATTGAAGTTTTGTCAAATGAAGTTGTTGTAAATACAATTGCTGTAAATATTGACAAAGGATATAATGAAGTTTTATTGGATGTGTCTTTTTCAGATAAAGGAAAAAAAGCCTATGAAGATGCTAATAAAAACACCAAATTAGAAAAAGCAAAAAATGGAGTTTTTTACCTCCCAAAAGGAATATACACTTTAAAAATTGGAGATGAAAAAGCAACGTTTGAAATCAAATAAGATAAATACTTGATTGGTTTTTAAGGCCTGTCAAGTATTGGGAATTAACTATGAAAAAAACGCTAATTTTTATCTTTTTTTCAATTTCAATTCAAGCACAAACTGACATCAAAAGTTTTTTTGCACTTTCAGAACCCAAAAAAAAATGGGTTTTGTTGCATTTTTTAAAAGCAAAAAAGGCTTACGAAATTTCTGTTGAAGTAACACACATTGCCGATTCTATTGGCAAAAATAACGGTTTAGATGGTGATGGCTCGGGAGGTCAACTAGATGCGTTTAGGCATGCATATTGGATGGCAAGATTACGCAAAGAAATAGGAAAATCGGCTGCAAAATCTTTGGGGAAAGCTCATGAAAAAGAAAACTACTTAATGTTTAAAAATCAAGAATTAGAAGACGGAATTGCACCTGATGAAATCTCTTCAATAATGGATTTTTATAATAATGAACAAGGCTTGTCACTGATTTCAAAAAATAGCGATATTTCAAAATCAGGCTTAATTTACAGAGTGATAAATGCCATTCATGAAGGACAAATGAAAATCATCAAAAAGGATGTAATTGGTAATTTTTTAACATGTGATGGGCAAAAAATTTCAATAGATTCTTTGAAATGGAAATGGAAAAATAACAAGTGCTTAGTGTCTTCAAATCAAATTCCTTAAATTTTATTTAAAATTGTTCTAAATACTTTCGAAAACGTTGTAATTTCTTTGAAAAGCAATTCGTTTCGCCGTATTTTTGTCGTCAAAATTTTAACTAAACTACAATGAGCGGATTTTTCAAATCGTCAATAGGAAGAAAAGTAGCGATGGCACTTTCGGCTTTCTTCTTAATGATTTTCTTATTGCAACACCTTTTTATCAATACGTTATCGGTTTTTAGTCCAGCGTTGTTCAATGAAGTTTCTCATTTTATGGGAACAAATCCTTTGGTTCAATTCGCTTTACAGCCTGTATTGATTTTTGGAGTTGTGTTTCATTTTGTGATGGGTTTTATACTCGAAATCAAAAACAACAACGCAAGACAAACAAAATATGCAAGAAACAATGGTGCTGCCAATGCTACTTGGATGAGTAGAAATATGATTTGGAGTGGTGTTGTTATTTTAGCATTTATTGTATTGCATTTTATCGATTTTTGGTTTCCAGAAATCAATACCAAATTCATCAAAGGCGATTGGTCAGGAACCATGGAAGGGGTGGAAGGTTTGCGTTATTATGAAGAATTAACACACAAATTTGAAAGTCCAATTCGGGTTGGAGCTTATGCTTTAGCATTTGTGTTTTTAGGATTGCATTTAGCACACGGATTTACTTCTGCTTTTCAATCTGTAGGAGCAGCAACCTTACGAAAAAAACTTGAAAACGTTGGTAAAGCTTATGCAATCATTATTCCTTTAGGATTTATTTTTATTGCATTTTTTCACCATTTTAACCATTAATCTTACACTATGACTTTAGATTCTAAAATTCCAAAAGGCCCATTAAAAGATAAATGGACTGATTATAAAAACAAAATCAACTTAGTTAACCCTGCCAACAAACGACATATTGATATTATTGTGGTTGGAACAGGTTTGGCTGGAGGTTCTGCTTCTGCAACATTGGCAGAATTAGGCTATAATGTAAAAACATTTTGTTACCAAGATTCTCCAAGAAGAGCGCATTCAATTGCAGCTCAAGGGGGAATTAATGCCGCAAAAAATTATCAAGGAGATGGAGATTCAACTTACAGATTATTTTACGATACTGTAAAAGGAGGAGATTATCGTTCAAGAGAAGCAAACGTTTATAGATTGGCAGAAGTTTCTGCAAATATCATTGATCAATGTGTGGCTCAAGGGGTGCCTTTTGCACGTGATTATGGAGGACTGTTAGACAACCGTTCTTTTGGAGGCGTGTTAGTTTCTAGAACATTTTATGCAAAAGGACAAACAGGTCAGCAATTATTATTAGGAGCTTATTCTGCTATGAATAGACAAATTGCTCGTGGTAAAATCGAAATGTTCAACAGACATGAAATGTTGGATTTGGTAATTGTTAACGGAAAAGCAAGAGGAATCATTGCACGAAATTTAGTAACTGGCGAAATTGAGCGCCATTCTGCACATGCAGTGGTAATTGCTTCTGGAGGATATGGAAATGTATATTTCTTATCCACAAATGCGATGGGTTCAAACGTAACTGCCGCTTGGAAAGTTCATAAGAAAGGAGCCTTTTTTGCGAATCCTTGTTTTACACAAATTCACCCAACATGTATTCCGCGCTCTGGAGATTATCAATCAAAATTAACGTTGATGTCTGAATCATTGAGAAATGATGGAAGAATCTGGGTTCCTAAAAACTTAGTAGACGCAAAATTAATTCGTGAAAGAAAGAAAAAACCTACAGAATTATCGGAAGATGAAAGAGATTATTTCTTAGAAAGACGCTATCCTGCTTTTGGTAATTTAGTACCAAGAGACGTAGCCTCAAGAGCTGCAAAAGAGCGTTGTGATGCTGGTTTTGGTGTCAATGCAACAGGTGAAGCTGTGTACTTAGATTTTGCTGCTTCGTTTGAACGTTATGGAACAGAGCAAGCAAAAATTCACAATTTAGTAAATCCATCAAAAGAAAAAATTATTGAATTAGGACAAGAAATTGTTAGAGCTAAATATGGAAACTTATTCCAGATGTATGAAAAAATCATCGATGAAAACCCATACGAAACTCCAATGATGATTTATCCTGCAGTACATTATACCATGGGTGGTGTTTGGGTTGATTACAACTTAATGACCACAATTCCTGGTTGTTATGCAATTGGTGAAGCCAATTTTTCAGAACATGGAGCAAATAGATTGGGAGCCTCTGCGTTGATGCAAGGTTTGGCTGACGGATATTTTGTATTGCCTTACACGATTGGAGATTATTTAGCAGATGACATCAGAACTGGAAAAATTCCTACAAATACACCAGAATTTGATGAAGCTGAAAAATCAGTAAAAGATAGAATCGATTTTTTGATCAACAATAAAGGAACTCATTCTGTAGATTATTATCACAAGAAATTAGGAAAAATCATGTGGGATAAATGCGGGATGTCTAGAAATGAAGCTGGATTAAAAGAGGCCATTGAAGAAATTTCAGAACTGAGAAAAGATTTTTGGAAGAACGTTTCAGTTCCTGGTTCAGACAAACAATTTAATGAAGAATTGGCAAAAGCAGGAAGAGTAGCTGATTTCTTAGAATTGGGAGAATTGTTTGCTAAAGATGCTTTAGAGAGAGAAGAGTCTGCAGGTGGTCATTTTAGAGAAGAATACCAAACTCCTGAAGGTGAAGCACAAAGAAGAAAAGAATTCCAATATGTTGCCGCTTGGGAGTACAAAGGCGAACCAAAAGACGCTGTGTTACACAAAGAAATTTTGGAATATGAAAATATTGAGGTAAAAGAAAGATCTTATAAATAATAGTTACTCTTAGCATTTAGTTATTAGCCTATTGTTAATTGCCTAAATCTAACAGCTTAAAGCACAAATAAAATGAATTTAACATTAAAAATTTGGAGACAAAAAGACTCAAAATCTAAGGGTCAAATGGTCGACTATAAAGTTACTGATATATCAGAACACATGTCTTTTTTAGAAATGATTGATGTTTTAAATGAAGGATTAGTAGCTAAAGGAGATGAGCCAGTGGCTTTTGATCACGATTGTAGAGAGGGCATTTGCGGAATGTGTTCTATGTACATCAACGGAGAAGCTCATGGACCTGACAGAGGTGTAACAACATGTCAATTGCACATGCGTATGTTTAAAGATGGAGATACTATTACCATTGAACCTTTTAGAGCGGCAGCATTTCCAGTAATTAAAGATTTAGTGGTTAACAGATCTGCGTTTGACAGAATTCAACATGCAGGAGGTTATATTTCTGTAAATACCTCAGGAAATACTCAAGATGCTAATGCAATTCCAATTTCAAAACACGCAGCAGATACAGCTATGGATGCTGCAACTTGCATAGGTTGTGGGGCTTGTGTGGCTACTTGTAAGAATAGTTCTGCAATGTTGTTTGTGGGGGCAAAAGTGTCGCAATATGCGTTATTACCTCAAGGACAAGTAGAAGCTGCAGACCGTGTAAAAAACATGGTTGCTCAAATGGATTTAGAAGGTTTTGGAAATTGTACCAACACTGGGGCTTGTGAAGTGGAATGCCCTAAAGGAATCTCTTTAGATGTAATTGCTCGAATGAATAGAGAATTAATGAAAGCCTCTATTTAAAGAGTTTTTTCAACAACATTTTATATAAACCCAAAACAATTTTGTTTTGGGTTTTTTATTTTAAAAGTTATTTGACAAAATCAAGCTTTTCATTTACAAACTTTCCCAATAAAATTCCTTGGGAAAGTCCGTTTTTTACTGCAGAATTGTAATGGATTCCTCCATAAAGTCGGCTAATTGCTGCTTCTTTGGCTGCATTATTAAAAGAAGTAAAGTTTCTTATAGGCAATCCGAATTGAAGTTCAGTAGTGTCTTCAAAAGAAAAATTATCACCGAAAATGTTAGTCAACACTTCTGATGCAGCTCCTGAAACTACAGAATGTCCACTAGTGTATTCAGGAAATGGGGGTGTTTGTAATAGTGGCATCCAAGAATTATCAATATATTTATTAATGAGCGTCTCTGGGCGAATCAAATTACTTCTATATTTTTCGTCCCAACAACTGATAAATCCATCAAAAATAGCAATGGATGTTTTAGCATAAGCAAATACTGTTTTTTCAAAATCAGAATTACTTTTTTGTGTGGCTATTTTACAAATCCCAATCCAATGTGCACCTGGCGTAATCTTTTTGGATGCAAACATAAAATGTCCCTTATTTACGGAAACGTAGGGATTGCAATCCCAAAATTGTGCAATGGCGATCTCTTCAGAAGTATCTCCATTTTTTCTGATGTTGTTTGTCATTTCATATAAATCCATCACTTCTTTATAAAATTCACTACCTTTTTCAAGTGAAAAAGGTGGAGGTGGAATAGGTTTGAATTGGGCTACTGAATCCAATACAAAAGGGCGAAGTTTATTCCAATTTGGCTCAATTCCATTCATATAAGCTGGTGGAGTTGGTTGCCATCTTGATGGATCATCAGAATGTACATTGAAGTTTGGCATGGTACGCGTTTCAATATAATTATCTTTTTTCATCCAATCAATGATGTGTGACGAAATTGCCAAACCATATTTTTTGGCGGCTAAAAATTCCTTTTTATTGATNGATTTCCAANGANNATTTANGCTGTCNTTTACTGCAATCAATTCTTCTTTTGAAAAAACGAGCTCTTTTGCAACATCCAAATAGGCAATTAATGCTGCCAACCGTTTGTTAATTTCTTGATTTTTGGNCAAGTCTTCAATCGACGTTAATCCATTTAATTGATTGCTTAATGATTGATATTTTCCNTTTCTTGCATTCAAAACTTCATAAGCTGCAATATTTGGATAGGCATAAATTCTACTCGCAACAGGAGGTGAAAAAATATCGTGAATCATGACTTCAGTGACTTCATCTACTAAAAAGTGATACTCTTTTGGTTCAATTTTAATTGATTTTTCTTGACAAGAAACTAACCAAATCAAACAGAAAAAATGAAATAAATTTTTTAAAAAACGCATTTTTTAATTTTTGAAAGTATAAGTTTTTACGCTATCATTATTTGCTAAAACAAGCAAGACATTTTTGTCTTTCATTTTTATAAATGAAGTTTCTTTTATTTGCTTTTTAAAAGGAGGAATGCCAAATTGATTTACAAATTTGTAATCATTTTTTGAAGTTGCAATAATCCCTTTTAAAGAATTGTAATTTCCATGATAATTAGAAGTTTTTTCAGAGTTTCCGCTTATCAATAAGTGCTTTTTCCTTTGAATAGCAATTTCTGAGAATGAATTAATTGGAGCTAATTGAAACGCAATTGGAAGTTTTACAAAAGTGTCAAATCTACCATTGGTGTTTTCTAAATATCCTGAAGTTAGGGTACTGATTTTTCTTTGTTGAGCTTTATTGAGTGCTTCTATAGAGAAAATATTTTTTATTGTCTGTAGCGCAAATTCCTTATGTGTTACAAATTTTTTATTGATAAAATTCATTTGAGAAGCCAATTCGCTTTTGGAGTTCATTGGAAAATATTGATCATTAATTGCATATGAAATAACGGCTTCTTTTTTACCATTGGCATCCAAATCACCATAATACATGATGAGAGGTTTTTCTAAAAATTGTTGAAACTTATTGTTTTCGCCCCAATTTCCTAAAACGATATCTAAATCCCCATCTTCATCCATATCAAAAGTCGCAATAGATTGCCAAAAACCGAACAAATTTTCCGGAATTTTCTGCAATGTCAGTTTTCCCTTGTTGTTTATGTAAATTTTTGGAACATCCCACTCAGAAGCGATTAACAAATCTTTTTGATTGTCGTTATTAATATCAATCCAAACAGCATCAGTAATTTTTCCAGGAATGATAAAGTTTTTATCCGCTTCAAAAACACCTTTTCCATTATTTTTCAGGATGGTTGAATTTACAAAGCGCCAAAATTATCAGGATTGGAAAGGTTTCCAACAAACAAATCTTCATCACCATCACCATCATAATCATAAGCAGCAACACAAGAAGTATTTAAAGGATTTGTAAGAATTTGTTTTGAAGATTTTGTGAATTTTCCATTTGAATTGATATACAATCTGTCTATTTCAAAGTTTTTATTTCTTTGAGAATGAATCCCAGAAGCGACATATAAATCCAAATCTCCATCACCATTTGCATCAAAAAAGACAGCGTCATTGTCTTCAAATTCGGCATCTATTTCAAATGCTTTTTGAGGAGATTTGATGAATTTTGTGCCAGTATTCAAGTATAATTCACTAGGTTTTCCAGAAGCTGCGCCTATATAAACATCTTCAAAACCGTTTTTATCAACATCCCCAATTGCCAAAGCCGGGCCTAAAGTTGATACTTTGTAAGGAGTCAATTTTTCGGCAAAAAAATCATTATAAGAATCTTCTTTATGAATAAAATCAATCAAATTTTCTTTAGTAAATAGATTTTCTTTGCTGGTTTTTACATCAATTTCGATTTAAAAACTTGTTTGAATTGTTTATTGTTATTGAAATAAAGTGTTGTTTTTGAGCCAATTGCCTCTTTGTTTTCTCTCAGATATTGAAGTTGAAAGGTAATATAATTTTTGGATGCATTGGTTGTGTTTTCATAAATTGTTGCAATATCATTGACATTATTTGTAATGACATCTAAATCGCCATCCAAATCTAAATCTACATAAACGGCACCATTAGATAGAGAAGGATTTTTTACCATCCAAGAACCCGTTTTTTCGGAAAAGCGATTGGAATTCCCGCTAAATATCTGATTTGATACTTTGCCACTTGGCATTTGGTCAATAGATCTATAAAGCCATTCCAATCCTTTCGCTTGACCATATCTTTTGAAAGTATTAGAAACATAATTNTTAAAATCCAAGTCATTGGGTCTTCTCAAAATTCCATTCGAGATGAATAAATCTTGATGAGAATCNTTATNATAATCAGCAAAAAGCGGAGACCAACTCCAATCAGTTGCNGCAATTCCATTCAAAAAAGCAGTTTCATAAAAAAAATCTCCGTCTACATTTATTTGTAAAACATTTCTAGAATATTGGTCTTTATACCCAAGATTTTTAAGGTTTATTTGCATGTTTAGCATTACATCATCACCTTCTGTTTCTTTCAAAACTCGTTCGTCCTTGGGCAACATATCCAAAGTAATCAAATCCTGAAAACCATCACCATTTATGTCAGAAACATCACTTCCCATAGAAAATCTACTAATTGTTGAAAATGCACTTGAAAGTTTTTCAGTAAAAGTTCCATTTTTATTGTTAATGTAATAGTAATCATCTTCATGAAAATCATTACAAACATATATATCATCCCAACCATCATTGTTAAAATCAGCAATTGAAGCGCTTAACCCATAACCATTTACACCACCAAAGATGCCTGCTTTTTCGCTTACATCTGTAAATTTACCTTCATTATTTTGCAATAACACATCACCTACAAGTGGTTTTCGATTATTTCTTTCGGTTACAGGACCATGAGATAAATTCGTATGGACAGCGTGATTTACAATATAAACATCTAAATCACCATCTTTATCATAATCAAAAAAGTACGATTGTGTTGAATAGCCTTTAAAATCAAGTCCGTATTCTGCTGATTTTTCGCTAAAAGTACCATCACCATTATTGATAAATAATTCGTTGTGACCTTTAAAATCCAGCAAACCAGAAACGGCACAGACATAAATATCTAAATAACCATCATTATTAATGTCAATCATAGTAGATCCTGTGCTCCAATCTGAAGAGCCACCAACGTTAGCAGTTGTGGTAATATCTTCAAAGTTTAGATTTCCTTTATTAAGATATAGTTTGTTATATCCTTGATTTGCAACAAAATAAATATCAGGTAACCCATCATTATTGAGGTCACCTGCACTAACCCCCCCACCATTATAAAAATAAATGTAATTAATGATACTATGTGCTTCATCTTCTGTCAGTGAATTATTGAAAGAAATTCCTGTTTTTTCTGGTGATAAAACTCTTAAAAGATAGTTAGGCTCATTTTCATAACTTTTTTTACAGCTGCAAAATGATAAAAATACGATACTAAATAAAACTATAATTTTAGATTGAAACATTTATTTGGGTATAAATGATTAAAAATTCAAATCTAAAAAAAATTAAGAAAACTTTAACAATGATTTTGTAATATTATTTTCTTCCAAAATCAGCAGGAATTTCACCCCAAGCTTTTGTTTCCCATTTTAGGATGGGATTCTTAAAATTGTTTTGTTTTAGCCAGTTTTCAGCTCTTAAAATCAAGTCTTTTAAAATTGCGTTCGATTCGTTAAACTCAAGTTTTGTCTTGCATTTTTTTTGACGAATCCAACTAATTGCGGTTTTTGAATCAGAATAAATAGAAATGTTTTCTTGATTTTTAGATTTTAATAATGCAATTCCGTGAACCAACGCTAAAAACTCACCCACATTGTTAGTCCCGTTTTTATAAGGCCCTTTTCTAAAAATCTCTTGTTTGTTGTTTGTAAAAACTCCCCTATATTCCATGACTCCAGGATTTCCAGCGCAAGCTGCATCTACCGCAATACTCTCTAAAATAGGTGTTCCAAATTTTATTTTTTCAGAAGTTGATAAAACAGGTTTTTGAGTGTCTTTTCCTTTATAGTCGTTGTAATTTCCTTTGGATGCAATTTCAGCTTCCTCTAGATCGCTAAAAGATTTGTATTGAGCCCCTTCAAATCCATCAATTTGCTGTTTGCAAACATTCCAAGAAGTAAAAACGCCAGTTTTTCTTCCTTTCCAAACCACATAAAATTTGCGTTTACTCATTTTTAAGAATTACTTCTTCAATTATTTTTGGAAAATGTTTTTGCTCTAAAACATGAATTTTTGCGGCAATTGTATCCGGTGTGTCTTCTGATGAAAGCGCTGTTTTTGCTTGAAAAATAATCGCACCTTCATCATAATTTTCATTTACATAATGAATTGTGATGCCAGTTTCAGATTCGTT
>JGI26082J51739_10002380_pt1 | contig 11483 bp, 11 predicted proteins | sample SaaInl5LU_22_DNA_FD_51739 | JGI IMG/M metagenome (IMG submission 51739)
GACAAAACCGCAAGTATTTTTCTAGCAGGAAGCTATTTGGTTAAAGCAGCAATTGGCGAGTCTATTGATAATGAAACATTGGGCGGTGCAACCACACATTGCGAAGTTTCTGGAGTCACAGATTACAAAGCAAAAGATGATAAGGATGCACTTGATAAAATAAAATTTATAGTCGATAAAATTGGCGATTATGACAAAGCTGGTTTTAGTAAAACAGAATCTTATCCACCAAAAGAAAACGAAGAAGATATTTTTGGAATTTTACCAAGAGAAAGAAACGCGCAGTATGATATGGTAGAAATCATCAAGCGTTTGGTAGATAATTCTGAATTTGAACAATATAAAGAAGGGTATGGCAAAACCATTTTAACAGGTTATGCCAGAATTGATGGTTGGGCAGTAGGCATTATTGCCAATCAACGTAAATTAGTAAAAACAACTTCGTCTAAAACCAAACCTACAGAAATGCAATTTGGTGGCGTTATTTACAACGATTCTGCAGACAAAGCAACTCGTTTTATTGCCAATTGTAATCAGAAAAAAATCCCTTTAGTCTTCTTACAAGATGTTACTGGTTTTATGGTAGGCAGCAAATCAGAACATGGTGGAATTATAAAAGATGGTGCTAAAATGGTAAATGCAGTTAGCAATTCTGTGGTACCAAAATTTACTATTGTAATTGGTAACTCTTATGGTGCAGGTAATTATGCTATGTGCGGTAAAGCCTATGATCCAAGATTAATTGTTGCATGGCCACTATGATCCAAGATTAATTGTTGCATGGCCAAGTGCTGAATTAGCGGTAATGAGTGGTAATTCTGCCGCTAAAGTTTTACTACAAATAGAAAAAGCATCACTAAAAAAGAAAGGCGAAAAAATTACACCTGAAAAAGAAGCTGAGTTATTTGACAAAATAAAATCGCGTTATGACAAGCAAATTTCTCCTTATTATGCAGCTGCAAGAATTTGGACAGATGCTGTGATAAATCCCTTAGATACAAGAACATGGATTTCTATGGGAATAGAAGCTGCAAACCANGCTCCTATTGANAAAAAATTTAATATGGGTGTTTTACAGGTTTAAAACACCCTTAAGTACCTTTTAATAATTAANATGACTAATATCACAATTAGTCATTTTTTTATATNTTATTTTTGTGCCATATTAAAAATAAAAAATGAGNAAAGCCATCTATATTGCCACTGTTGAATCTGACAGTGGTAAATCTTTAATTTCTTTAGGANTNTTAAGAATGATGTTAATTAAATCTGCCAAAGTAGGGTATTTTAGACCTATTATTAACGAGTTTAATGAACATAGTTATGACGANCATACAAACACAGCAATCAAGTTTTTTAACTTAGATATAAACTACAAAGACTGTTTTGCTTATACGCAAAGCGAAGTTGTAGAACTTTTAAGTGAAGGAAAAGCAGATGACGTAATTCACAATGTCATCAAAAAATATAAAAAACTAGAGGCTAGTTATGATTACGTTTTAGTAGAAGGTACCGATTTTTCTGGCGAAGGTGGTTTTACAGAACTCGACGTAAATTTAATGATTGCCAAAAATCTGGGCATACCAGCACTTATTGTAGGATCTGGAAATGCTAAGAAAAAGAAAGATTTTATAAATACTATGCAACTTTCCTACAATTCTTTCATCAATAAAGAAGTAGATGTAATTGGTATTATTGCAAATAAAATAGAAGTAGATGAGGTTGATTACATTCGTAAAGAGTTGATAAAAAGTTTTCCAGAAAAACTACAGATAGATATTATCCCTAAAGTAGATTTTTTGGCTTTTCCAACGGTAAAAGAAGTGGTACAAGCTCTACAAGGCAGGGTGTTATTTGGCAATCAATTTTTAGACAATGCTATTGGAAGCTATAGTACTGGCGCTATGCAACTTAGGAATTACTTAACCCGAATTAAAGAAAATGCATTGGTAATTACACCTGGCGATAGAGCAGATATTATTTTAGGAGCCTTACAAGCAAATGCCTCTAAAAATTATCCAAAAATAGCAGGGATTATTTTAACAGGATCTTTAGTACCAGAAGATGCTATTATTAAATTAATAGAAGGTGTACAATCTACAGTACCTATTATAGCTGTAGATGGAGGTACCTTTAAAATTACTAATAAAATTGGAGCAGTAAAATCTAAAATTTATGCTACTCATAACAAAAAAATATTACTCTCTTTAGATACTTTTGATAAGTATGTAAATGCAGAAGGTTTAACCAATATTTTAACCTCATATCATTCAGATAGATTAACACCTAGCATGTTTCAGTATAACTTGTTACAGAAAGCTAGAGCTCATAAAAGACATATTGTGTTGCCAGAAGGTGATGATGAAAGAATTATTAGAGCTGCAGCACGTTTACAATTATTAGACATTGTAGATTTAACTTTGTTAGGAGATAAAAGAACCATTCAATTAAAATGCGATCAAATAGGAATTCAAATTGATTTAGACAAAATAAATGTTCTAAATCCAGAAGACTCTATACATAATAAAGAATTTGCAAACACACTTTTTAATGACAGAAAACATAAAGGAATGACTGAGACAACAGCTATGGATTTAACCAGAGATGTTTCTTATTACGGTACTTTAATGATTTTAAACGGTTTGGCAGATGGTATGGTTTCTGGTGCAGTACACACAACCATGCATACCATAAAACCAGCGTTACAATTGATAAAAACAAAGCCTAATGTTTCTGTAGTATCTTCCGTATTTTTTATGTGTTTATCAGATAGAGTTTCTGTTATGGGAGACTGTGCTGTAAACCCTAACCCAAATGCAGAACAACTTTCTGAAATTGCAATTTCATCTGCATTATCTGCAGAAGCTTTTGGTATCGAAGCCAAAGTTGCCATGCTTTCTTACTCTTCTGGTAGTTCTGGAAAAGGAGAAGAAGTAGAAAAAGTTCGTAAAGCAACTCAATTGGCAAAAGCCAAAAATCCTAATTTAAAAATTGAAGGCCCAATACAATATGATGCAGCTGTAGACACGTCTGTTGCCAAAACAAAAATGCCAAATTCTGATGTTGCAGGTCAAGCTTCTGTATTAATTTTTCCAGATTTAAATACCGGTAATAACACCTACAAAGCCATACAAAGAGAAACTGGCGCCTTAGCCATTGGACCTATGTTACAAGGTTTAAACAAACCTGTAAACGATTTAAGCAGAGGATGCACTGTAGACGATATTTTTAACACAGTTTTATTAACGGCAATTCAAGCAAATCAACAATAAATATGAATATTTTAGTATTAAACGCAGGTTCTTCTTCTTTAAAATATCAAGTCATAGAAATGCCTTCTAAACATGTAAAATGTGTTGGTTTGGTAGAAAGAATTGGGATGGAAGATGCCATATTTAATCACGATAAAAACGGTGAAGAATACCACGAAACAATGCCAATTTTAAACCATAAAATTGGTTTGGAAAAAATTGCAGATACTTTATTAGATAAAAAGTTAGGTGTTATAAATACGGTTGATGAAATTGAGGCAGTTGGACATAGAGTGGTTCATGGAGGAAATAAATTCAGTAAAACTGTAATAGTTACAGACGATGTAAAGAATAGTATTCGCGATTTATATGATTTAGCACCTTTGCACAACCCTGCAAATTTAACAGGAATCGAAATTGCNGAAACTATCTTTACAAAAGCAAANCAAATTGCTATTTTCGATACTTCCTTTCATCAAACTATGCCAAAAGTTGCATACCAATATGCAATTCCTACTAAATATNTAGAAAAACATAAAATTAGAGCTTATGGTTTTCATGGCACAAGCCACAAATATGTTTCTGAAAAAGCAATCGACTATCTAAAGCAAGAGAACTCAAAAAATATAATTACCATTCATTTAGGAAATGGCTGTAGTATGGCTGCCATAAAGGAAGGTGAATGTATTGATACTTCTTTAGGTTTAGGACCAGCAAATGGGTTAGTTATGGGAACTCGTTCTGGAGATATAGATCATTCTGTAATTTTCTTTTTGATGAAAAAGTTAAATAAAACAGCAGAACAAGTAAGTAATTTGTTACAAAAACAATCTGGCATGAAAGGCTTAACTGGTTTTTCTGATTTGAGAGAAATTACAGAAAATGCAGCAAATGGAAATGCTGAATGCCAACATGCTTTAAATTTAGCAGCTTACAGAATTAGAAAATATATAGGTAGTTATGCAGCTGTTTTAAACGGATTAGATGCTATTGTTTTTACTGCTGGTATTGGAGAAAATTCTGCAGAAATGAGAAAAATAGCATGTGAAAATTTAACTTTTTTAGGAATTGAATTAGATAAAGAAAAAAACAAAATTCGTTCTAAAAAAATTAGAGAAATACAGTCAGCAACATCAAAAGTAAAAATATTAATAATACCAACAAATGAGGAAATTGAAATAGCCAAACAGTCTTATCAGCTTTTAAAATAAAGAACCCTCAAAAATTGCAATAAACCAGCCAAATTTTTACATTTGTAAGCATTTTAATTAAAAGAAATTATAGAAATGGGTAGAGCATTTGAGTTTAGAAAAGCAAGAAAAATGAAACGTTGGTCTGCAATGGCTAAAACATTTACCAGACTTGGTAAAGACATTGTGATGGCTGTTAAAGAAGGAGGACCAAACCCAGACACCAACTCTCGTTTACGTGCTGTAATACAAAATGCAAAGGCTGCAAATATGCCTAAAGACAATGTAGAGCGCGCTATAAAAAAAGCCTCTGATAAAGATACAGCAGACTATAAAGAAGTTTTATTTGAAGGATATGCACCTCATGGAATTGCCGTTTTAATAGAAACTGCCACAGATAATAATAACAGAACAGTTGCCAATGTTAGAGCCGCTTTTAATAAATGTGATGGTAATTTAGGTACTTCTGGTTCTGTTGTTTTTATGTTTGATCATACTTGTAATTTTACCGTTAAAAAGGAAGATATTACAATGGATATGGAAGAACTAGAACTAGAATTGATAGATTTTGAAGTTGAAGAAATTTTTGATGATGAAGAAGGCGTAATAATTTATGCCCCTTTTGAACAATTTGGAGCTTTACAATCTTATTTTGAAGAAAATAATATAGAAATATTGTCTTCTGGTTTTGAAAGAATACCAACAACTACCACAAAACTTACAGAAGAACAACAAGCTGATGTAGATAAACTTTTAGAAAAACTAGAAGAAGATGATGATGTACAAAACGTATATCATTCTATGGAAAATAACGAGTCATAAAAAACAAAGGCTGTGTAAAAAACAAAAACAAATAATAGATAAAATATATTTAAAATTGAATTAAATCCAGTGTTTTTTTACGTTGGATTTTTTTTGTTTCTGTTTCTATAAATTGTGCTACAAAATAAATTTCTTTCGGAATTTCATATTTTGATAATCCTATATCCTTGATACTTTCTTTTAAAGACATTTCAACTTTGTTTGAAATTTGGGAATCCTCAATAACTAAAACTAATTTTTCGCCTAATTTTTCATCAAAAATCCCTGAAACAAAAAAGCGTTGGGTTATCATTTCTGCCAATTTTTCTTCTATTTTTTCGGGATGTAATTTGACTCCACCAGAATTAATTACATTGTCAAAACGACCTAACCATTCAAATTGCGTATCTGAAATTAACTGTACAACATCATTTGTAAAAACCACTTTATTAGAAATTGTGTCGTTTTTTATAACCAAACAATTTCTTTGATCTTTATAAATACTGGTATTTGGTAACGTTTGATAAAACGCTTCTTTATAAGAATTTTTAGAAGCCATCTTATTGGTTATTTTAACTCGAAAAGATTTTACATTGTTTAATCTTTTTATTGCAACATGGGTAATGGTTTCTGTCATGCCATAAGTGGCAAAACATTGCGTACTTACTTTTTGTAATTTGTTTTTTAATTGTTCAGAAACGGCTCCTCCTCCAATAATTAATTTTTTAATAGTGTGTAATTTTTCCAAAGAATTTTCTACCTGTAAAGGCACCATAGCTACAAAATCGTAAATTTTAGTAGTCGTTTTTAAGGGTTTAGAACTGGGGTTAACAACGTCTAATTGCCAACCTAAAGTAAGTGCTCTAATAAGCATTAATTTACCAGCAATATAATCTACAGGTAAGCATAATAACGCTTTTGTATTTTCTTTTAATTGAAAGTAAGCACCTGTTGCTTTTGCTGAGTTTACAATGTGGTCTTTTTGTAATGTTATTTTTTGTGGTTTTCCTGTAGAGCCCGAAGTTTGTACAGAAATCGTATCTTCCTCTGAAAACCATTCTACTAAAAAAGTATATATTTCTTTAGAATTATTCTTTGAATACGCTAATAAATCATCAACATTTAAAAATGAATGATTGTTTAATTGAAAACGTTTATGAAATGGTTTTGGTATCAATATTATAAAACTCTGTTGTTTTCTTTTTAGTTTACTGGCTCAATAATTTTACCTGTTAGTTTTTCTTTCCAGTTTTTCCAGCCGTATTTCTCAGAAAACAAAAACAGCAATATAGGATATAATACAAACACAGGCAAAAACATTTCCCAAGTTAAAGAAGGCTCTGAAGTATCTATGTACAAAGCATCTGTTTGAAAAACAGTCCAATCTGTAGTAATAAAAAAGGCGGCTGTTATGTTATTTACTGCATGTAAACCTAATGCTAGCTCTGTGCCTTCATCCATCAAAGTTACAATACCGTAAAACAAGCCGGTACCTATGTAAAAAACCATACTAAGTTGCCCCAGTTTTGCCACTTCTGGATTTGCACCATGTAATAAGCCAAAAACTACAGATGTAAAAATTAAAGGAAGCCATCTATTTTTAGCCAAAACTCCGAGACCTTGCATTAAATAGCCTCTAAAAAGCAGTTCTTCTAAACTAGTTTGAAATGGGATAAATAAAAAAGAAATGGCTACCAAAATAAAAAATGGCTTTGCATTAAAATTCCAGATAAAATTTTCTGGTGCTAATAAAATACTAATGTAGGAAAATGCAATTGCAATAAAACCCCAAACAAAAAAGCTATAAAAAAAACGTTTCCAATCTACTTTTTTTCTACTAGTAATTAAAGAAGTAATGGTTCTTTTATGTATATATTTTACACCAATAAACAGAAAAAGTAAGCCCACAAAAAAAGTAAAAATAATAAGGAATAATAAAAGTTTTTATCTATTCCTGCAGTCATAAAATTAGTTTGTGCAAACTCTAAAAACTCTGCTATATTTTTAGATTTTGCTGCTGCAGCGATCACTAATGGTATTACTCCTAAAATTTGCCAACCTAAAAAAACTAAAAATAGAGTTGTTAGCCAATGATACCATTCGTTTTTTCCTTTATATGCTTGTTGTATAAAATTCATTATTTTATAAAATTAAATTTGTATTCCATTTTTTGGAATTATTGTAATGCAATGCTCCATTTTTTACTTCTAAGGGACTATCTAAATTATTGGTAAACAAACTGCCTGTACCTAAACCTTGAGGCAAATTATTATTCAAAGTATATGTAAATTGTGCTATCGCATTTAACCCGATATTACTCTCTAAAGCAGAGGTAATCCACCAATTAATCTGATTACTTTTAGCTACATCAATCCAATCGTTACTACCAGTAAAACCACCAATTAAACTTGGTTTTAAAATAATATATTGGGGCTGTATGGTTTCTAATAATTGTTTTTTCTGTTGATAAGAAAAAACTCCAATCAACTCTTCATCTAAAGCAATAGGTAAAGGTGTTTTTTGGCACAACAGAGCCATTTCTTCAATTTGCCCTTGTTTTATGGGCTGTTCTATCGAATGAATATCTAGTTCAGAAAGAATTTTTAATTTTTCTAAAGCCTCTTTGGGAGAAAATGCACCATTTGCATCTACTCTTAACTCAATTTCTTTTGCAGAAAATTCTTTTCTAATCGATTTTAGGAGGTTAATTTCTTCTTCAAAATTAATCGCGCCAATTTTCATTTTAATACAAGAAAAACCTTTTTTTAATTTTTCTTGAATTTGTTGTTTCATAAAATCTTTATCTCCCATCCAAACCAAACCATTTATGGATATTGCTTGGTTACCTTTGGTAAATTCTGACGGAAATAACTGGAATTTATTAACACTTTTTAAAGATAAAAATGCTTGTTCTAAACCAAATTGAATTGATGGAAAATTAAAAACTTCAGCTACTAACTTTTGTAAACCTAAATGAATATTATTACAAACCCATTCTAGTTTTTTCTCGTAATTTGGTACATCATCTATACTTAAACCTCTAAACAAACCTGTTTCACCAATACCAATTTTACCATTTTCTTCTAAAATGATAAACCAAGTTTCTTTGGTTTTTAAAATACCACGAGATGTACCACTGGCATTCTTAAATTCTAAGACGTATTTTTTGTAGCTGGCTTTTATCAAAATAAATTATTTTTCTTCTAAAAATGTTTTAAAATTGTTTAAATACGATTGATCTTGCTCTCTAAATGTACTTTTAAAATAAGGAAAAATACACGCCATTAAATAAGAGTCGCTTTGACAACTAGCGTTTAAACGAATGGTAGTAACCCCATTTTTTTCAGAAAAAAGATAATCGTCTTTTTTTAACATATTTTCTGCATCGTAAAACAGGGTGATTTTTTCATTGGGTATGTAAGCCATTATTTTTTCTGTCATGGTAATTTCTTCACCTTGATTTAAAACCACCAAACTATACACATTACCTGTATTTCCTGGGTTTTTATGAACAGTTTCTACAGACTGTATTTCCGGAATCCAATTTTTTACACTATCTATTTTTGCAAAATTACTAAAAACCTCTGCTATAGGTTTGTTTAGAGTAACTTCTGCTGTATACCTCGTTTCTTTAACAATTAAACCTGTTACCAAAAAAGCACCCACTAAAGCTGATATTGTTATTAATATTACTTTTATTGTTTTCATTATATTTTTATTTTATTAAAATGATGTACTTGCAATACTGAATAAAATCGAAAATAAAAAAGTGCTTAATGCTACTTTTTTTAATTCGCCATCTAATTCAGATGGAATATTATTTTTGGCTACTGTAACACAATTTTTTATTAGCGGTACAAATGCAATTAAATAAATGCATTGATAAATAGATCTGAAATCTAAAAAAGTAAATACTAACGCTGTAATTAAAGCTCCAAAAATTAAAAAATAGTGATATTTTTTTGCGTTTTTAGTATCTAACTTTACCACTAAGGTATTTTTATTGTTCTTTTTATCTTCTTCTCTATCGCGTAAATTATTTAAATTTAATACTGCTGTACTTAACAAACCAATAGAAATTGCTGGTAAAAATATTTTAAAATTGATGGCTTTGGTGTATAAAAAATAACTACCTACCACACTTAATAAACCAAAGAATAAAAATACAAACAAATCTCCAAAACCACTATAACCATAAGCAGAATTACCTACTGTGTATTTTATAGCTGCAGCTATTGAGGCAATTCCCAAGACAAAAAACAAAATAGAATACCCAAAATTTTTACTACCAAAAGCAACGTAAATTAATAATAGTGCAATAATTAAAGTGATGATTGTTGTTATNATCATTGCTATTTTCATTTGCTTCGGTGAAATGACCCCAGAGGAAACCATACGAGCTTCGCCAGTTCTATTTTTATCTGAACCTTTGATGCCATCTCCATAATCATTAGCAAAATTTGATAACACTTGAAAACCTATGGTGGTTAGAATGGCTAACCAAAAGATTGGTGTACTCCATAAAGTGATTGTACTATTTGCATACATTAGATCTCCAAGCCCTAACTTACTCCCCACAATAATTCCAGAAATAGACAAAGGCAACGTTCTTAAACGTGCAGCTTTTATGTAACTTTTTACATCCATGATTTTTTACTTATTTCTATTTTATACAAGGTATAATTGTAAATTAATAATGCTTTTTCTTTAGGTATACAAGGTATTTTAACTTTACCAGATGCAGTTTGAAAAACGATATCTGCTACGTTTTTTTTTACTTGAAAAATAGTTTGCTTCAACTTTACATTTTGAACTTTAAAAAATGGTAAAATTGTTTTGTGTGTTTCTATGCTTCCTTGACCAACTACTAATAATTCTTCGTTAAAAAAATAATATCTTTTCTTATATTTTAATTTGATAAACAAGATAAAAATTGGTAAAATAATAACATTTAACCCAAAAACATAATTGTTTTCGAAACCAAAAAACAATCCAATATTTATTAAAATTAATAAAAACAAAGTTCTAAAATACAATCTGAATTTAAAATAAATATCTGGTAAGTTTTTTGTCAATCCTTCTAAATTTTCATTGGGAAAAAGTAAGTTTTTTATTTGTAAAACTTGGGCTTTTTTACAACCTACAATTTTAATAACCTTGTCTTGCTTTTTTTTTACTTTCCCGCTAACGGCCTGTTTAAAGGTGATAAAAGAAATACCCAACCATTTTTTAATGGGGTTTGTAGACACTGTAATGTGCTGTACTTTTGCTTTTTTTAAAACTACTGATTTTTTTGTAGTTAAACCTTGGTNAATTTCTAACGCATTATTTTTTATAAACACCGTTAAATCAAAATGCCTCAACACAACTCTAACTACAGAACTTAATACAGCTATAATAGTAAAAAAGATAAGCAACCCAATAATTAAAACAACACTTGTTTCTAANGTAGATGTATTTTCGGAAATNTAATTATCTANAATTTCTCTTTTTCCTAAACCATCAAAAAGATCNCTAATCTGTTGAAAAAAACCAACCAATAGTGCAAATAAAATTAATAAACTTTGCAAGTGATTTTCTGTTAGACTTACTTTTATCAACTCAAAAAAACCAATTTTTAATAAAGGTTTTTCTATAATTTCTTCTTCGTTAGCAGCATCTTTTTTGTCGTAAATAGTAATGGCTTTTTTTAATGCTTTAGCCTCTATAATAGACAAGGCTTTTATAGATATTTCTGCTTTACTAGATCCAGCAGTTTCTATATTTACTTCGTGCACATTAATTATTTGCTGTATAATATTTTGTTTNTAATTTATGTTTTGAATCCTATCAAAAGGAATAGAAGTATTTGTTTTTTTTAAAATTCCTTTTTTTAAAATAAAATGATTATTATCTATTTTAAATTGAAAATTTTTAAAAATTAAAAAAGCTCTAATTAAAAAAAATAACAACACAAACCCTAGGCCAATATAGATGTAGGTTAGTGTATTTTCAGGAATTTTAGCAAATTTCTGAATGAATAAGAATAACAATAACCAAAAAGCTTTAAAAACTTTGTAGAGTAGGTTTAGATAAATAATAACAATGCCTTTTTTAGATTGATGTCTAAATTGGCTAAAATTTAGTGTATTATTCATCTATTTGATTGCTAATATACTCTTTAACCTGTTGGGCATCTTCTTTTAAAAGACCACTTATTTTTAAATCGTCACTACTATCACCAGCAGTAAAAACACTTAAA
>JGI26082J51739_10002383_pt1 | contig 11481 bp, 14 predicted proteins | sample SaaInl5LU_22_DNA_FD_51739 | JGI IMG/M metagenome (IMG submission 51739)
GAAATGGCCATCGCATTGGAACCCACCGGCAAATTGTTGAGGGTTACGCCGCCGGCCGTGCTGATCGGCCGCTGCCGCTCACTGCTCATCACTTCTTGCAGCACATCAGCAAAACCGTAAAACAACAGATGACGGAACATATAGCCGGCGATCATATCCTGACCGGTAATCGGCAGCTCGGCCACGCCTCGCTCGGGGTGTCTGGCAGCGTAGTAATTCAGGCCGTCGGCATAGGCTTCGATATAGGCGCGAACCTCGGGTGACAAACTGCTGTAGTTGGCGTCAATGTCATCCCAGATACCCAGCCACTTGACCAGAAAGTCGGTCACGGCTGAATCTTTACCCTTGGTTGCTGCGGCGGTACCGCGATAAAAATCGATCGTGTCATAGACCAGTGCCCAGTTATCCTCAGCCTGGGCATAGGCAAAGCCAAATGCAGTGTCGACATCGCGCTCACCAATGATGTGCGGTACTCCCCGAACATCTCGTTCGATTACCACGTTGTATTGATCCGCAAGCTGCAGATAATCAGTGGTTGGTGGCTTATCAGCGCAACTGCTTAGCAGCAGAGCCGCACAGGAAATGAACAACGTGAGTATCAATCTGGGGGAAAAAGTCATTGCGGGAGATCCCTATTTATTATTGTTGTCTGGGCTTTACGTCACCTGTCTGGCAGGAGATTGATTTCTCTCTATTGTGCGCGGTTTTTGCCCGCTCGCCTAGTACTGTGCTGTGTTTAGAGATTGGTTATAAAAATGTTCAGCTATCGAACCTTTGACCGTGCAAAATGTCATATCCTGCGCCAAAGAGCGCCACAGAATCGCATAGCAGCCCAGATACGCTGGTTTTTTTAAAATGAGTTCTCGAGATTTCAATCTGTCCCACTCGATGCATCGACAACCCTTAGCTTATTTTAAACAAGCGGTGTCGGTGAGTATTTTGGTGCATGGAGTGGTGTTGCTGATATTGGTGGGCCGAGATGGTTTATCGGATAAATCTGTTGAAACGCAACAACAGACGATTCAGATTCAGCTGCATAGGCCCGCGCAGCGAGCGATTCAAACCACACAGACAGAAACCCGGGTGCTGGAAGCCGATGCTGTCAGTGATAGGGGTGACGTAAAACGAGAAAACAGAGTAAAACGAGAACAAAGAGTAAAACCAGAACAGGCCCACCAGATTCCTGCTGCACGCAATGTGCCCGCGACTAAATCGGCTCCAGTCCTCTCAGCATCTGTACTTCGGTCAGAGCAGCGGCGGCTGCGCGAGAGCAACGAGTGGTTTGCCACTGGATGCAATCCGGCGGAAAAATATTCTCAGATCCGTCAATGTGCAGAGGATTTTTCAGCTGATCAGGCCAGCGTGGTTGCGCGACGTTTTCAGAGCGCGGTAGGACAACTGTTTTCTCAGTCCTCTGAGACGGTTATGACTGCGTACCACAGGGATATGATGCGGGTTGAGAAGTTAGTTTTTGAGATCGAAATGCTCGACCAAATGTTGAAAGCGGGTGGGGCCAACAGTGAGACATTGCTGCAACAGCAGCATTTACTTGCGGATGAAGTCCTGAGAATCGACCATCGCTACGACTCGGTTAACCTTTTGAAGGTGCTTGGATCAGGTATTAAGATTTTCAACAATGCGGTAGAGGCCGCCAAGGCAGCCGCAGAATAAGCTCGAAGCCTCAAGCGCGCTGCCAATAGCGCAGCTGCGCTGCGTCTAGGCTGCTGCTGAGGTTTCGGAAATTTCTTCCTCAGCGTGCAGCACAGATCCTACAGGCATGGTTGCCGCCTGCAACACACTCTGTACTTTGTACTCCTCGGGCAGTGCAGGAATGGTCAGCACACGCCAGATACTGATGCCGCCGAGTAGCAACAGACATGCTGCGAGCAGAATAAAGAATGATTGCACACCAAAAATATCGAGCCAGAAGACCGCCGAAATAGGTCCTGTAATCGAGGTCAGCCCGGCGATTAGAATCACCGTACCGCTGGCAGGAATAATCTCTTTGGGTCGCAGGTGATCGTTGGTGAGTGCAACCACCAGAGAGTAGAGCGATAACGAGAACCCTCCAAACAGGAAGATAAGAAAATAGAGCGTTGCCGAGGCCTGACTTTCGAAGCTGATAAAAATCGCCACTACCACTGCTGCAAGGCAAGAGAATCCCATTACCCAACGGCGGTCAACTTGGTCTGAAAGCTTCCCCAGCGGCCAAGGGAAGATCATGCCGCCAGCCATCATTGCACCCATAAAATTGGCTACCTCAGAGATCGTAAATCCGAGCTTGGCGGCATAAACTGCCCCCATGCCAAACATAATGCTCGAGACCCATTGCGAGAGCACAATGCCGGTGACCCCCATTGGTGTGCGACGCCATAGATGGCCGATGCTGACACGTTCGGTTTCTTCCAGTGGTGGCGCGGCGATAACTGACAGCAGAATAGGCACCGCCGCCACACTGACCATTACCGAAATCAAAATAAACAGGGTGTGCCCCGCTGGGTCAGCGATATTGAGCATAAATTGACCCGCGCAAATGCCAGACAGCAAAATGGCAGTATAAATCGCCAAAATTTGACCACGGGTTTCGTTGCTTGACGCTTGATTAAGCCAGCTTTCTGCCACCACATAGATAGTCGAAAAAGCAAAGCCGGTCAGCAGGCGCATAAAGGCCCAGCCCCAGGGATTGACGTAGATGGAGTGGATCAGAATGGTTACTGAGGCTACAGCGGAGAGCGCCGCAAAGATGCGGATGTGGCCAACTCTATGGATCATTTTGGGAGTCAGTAATGATCCCGCCAGAAAGCCGGCGAAGTAACATGACATCAGCAAACCGATCAGATAATCTTCAAAACCTTCGATTTCCGCGCGAATCCCCAGTAGGCTGCCTTGAACGCCCACGGCGAGACCGATCAGAGCAAGTCCGATCAGCAGGGGCCAAAGACGAATCATGGTGACAAATGTCATAGCAAAGACCGAAAACCAAAACGCTGAAAAATGCCGACTACAGTACAGCCAAAAAGAGGATTCGCAAAGCACCTTTTAGCCTTAAATAGCCCTATAATTAGCTTTTTTGAAAGACACCAACCTCTAAAAAGTGCCCGTTGCACGTGTGAGCCTCTATGTCTGATGTTATGAAGTCCGATCAGGTCGAAAAACATATCCGTGCCTGGCTGCAGCGCTTTATTGTTGACCTTAATCTGTGCCCCTTTGCTCGGCCTCTGATTGCTGATCCCGCTCTGCGGATCAGTGTTTGTAATGCGGATAATTTGGCTGATCTGCACCATGCATTTTTATCAGAGCTGGATATGATCCAGCAGAGTAGCGATCAGCTGGTTGCCACCAGTCTGATGGTAATGCCTTGTGTTCTGGACAATTTTGACGAGTATCTCGATTTTCTGGGGCATGCAGAAATTTTGCTCGAAGAAGCAGGGCTGGATGGCATTATCCAGCTTGCCAGCTTTCACCCTAAGTATCTCTTTGCCGATGAAGACCCCAATAGCCCGAGCCACTACAGCAATCGCGCGCCCTATCCGACGATTCACTTTTTGCGCGAGGAGATGGTTTCTGCGGCGCTAGAACATGTGTCCAATCCGGAGCAGATTCCTGAGCGCAACATTGCCTTGCTGGCGGGAATGGGTCTTGAAACTGTTGAGGCGCGTTGGCGTGGCTTGACCGCCGACGACCACAATAACCTGTGAAAAATCCGGATGTGATTATTATTGGCGGAGGTGCCGCCGGCCTGTTCTGTGCGTTCACCGCCGGTCAGCGCGGACTATCGGTGCTGGTGCTCGACAGCAGCAATAAGGTAGGTAAGAAAATTCTTATGTCCGGGGGTGGGCGCTGTAACTTTACCAACCTCGATATCACGCCGGAAAACTATCTCAGCCAAAACCCGCATTTCTGTATCTCGGCACTTAACCGCTACAACCAGTGGCAGTTTATTGAGATGGTCGAACGCCACGGAATTGCCTATCACGAGCGCAAACACGGCGAACTGTTTTGTGATAACTCGGCAAAAGAAATACTCGCCATGTTGCTCGACGAGTGCGAAGCCGCCGGCGTGCAAATACAGACCCACTGTGAAATTAAGTCGGTCGTGGCACTCAGTCCGGGTCAGTCCGGGGGCGGGTTTAAGCTACAGACATCGAGTGGTCAGTATCGTTGCCAGTCATTGGTGGTTGCCACCGGCGGTCTGTCGATTCCGACACTGGGCTCGTCAGGTTTTGGCTATGAGCTAGCCGAGCAATTTGGATTGCGATTGTTGCCGCGCGCTGCCGGCTTAGTGCCGTTTACTTTTAGTGATGGTGTTAAACAAATCGCTGAAAATTTGTCCGGTCTGGCCGTTGATGTAGAGATGTCGCTGCCGAGCGCCAGCTTCCGGGAAAATATGCTCTTTACTCACCGCGGCATCAGTGGCCCCGCGGCGCTGCAGCTATCGAGCTATTGGCATCCCGGACAGACTATCAGCGTCAACTTGCTGCCGGACGAGGATGCCGCTCAGCTGCTGCTCAACTACAAAAGCAGCAGTGCGAAAAGTCTGCTGCGCAACCTGCTGGCACAGCATCTCTCCAAAGGCCTGGTGCTGGCGCTGCAAGCACTGCACTGGCCCAACTATGCCGAAACGCCGATAGCGGAAATTCCCGATGCCCAGCTGTTGTCAGTCGCCAAGCAGATATCTGATTGGCAGTTAAAGCCCTCAGGAACCGAAGGTTATCGCACTGCTGAGGTGACTCTCTGCGGCGTCGACACCGCAGAGCTGTCGTCAAAAACTATGGAGTCCAAGGCTCAGCCAGGCCTGTTTTTTGTCGGTGAGGTGGTCGATGTGACCGGGCATCTCGGCGGCTACAATTTCCAGTGGGCTTGGGCCTCGGGTTATGCCGCCGGACACTATGTTTGATTAACGCCGATTGGCCTTCGCGCGACGTCGTTTTTCGGCCGCCTTTTCGAGACGCAGTTTTTCCCGTTCTTCCTTCTCAGCTTTTAAAATCTCGACCTGCTGCATTTCGATATCGATTACATCCGGAGTTTCAAAACTGACCGTGCCCAATGTGCCGGCGCGCAGCTCATTGATAAAAATGGTCGACACTCGCTCCAGATCAACCTGGCCGCCGCTGCGCAGACAGCCGCGCTGAGCGCCGATGATTTCCAGCAGCTCAATCTCACTGCGGGGCAGGGCCTCAAACTTAAACCGTTCTTTTAACAGCTGTGGATATTTTTGCAGTAAAAAGTCCGCCGCAAAAAATGCCACATCCTCGTAACTCACCGCAGTGTTTTTAATCGCCCCGGTTGTCGCCAACCGATAGCTGCTGTTGGGGTTCTCAATCTTCGGCCAGAGAATGCCCGGCGTATCCAGCAGCATAATGCCATTCCGCAGATTAATTTTTTGCTGACCTTTGGTTACCGCCGGTTCATTGCCAGTCTTGGCAATATGCCGCCCGGCGAGGCTGTTAATCAGCGACGATTTCCCGACATTGGGAATGCCGGTCACCATTACCAGAGTATTACGTCCCTCTTTTTGCGGACACAGCTTATTGATCAGGTCGATTACCTGTTTGCTCGGATCAAAATGCTGCAAATCCAGCGCCATGGTTTTGGTGTTGTTTTGCTGCTCGTAATAATCCTGCCAAACCCTGGTGATCGCCGCATCGGCCAGATCGCATTTATTCAAAATCTTGATCCGCGGCTTATCCGTGCAAAGCCCCTGAATAAAGGGGTTAGAACTGCTGAAGGGAATGCGCGCATCGAGTACTTCAACCACCACATTGACAAGTGGCAGCGCCTCGATCATCTCGTTGCTGGCCTTGTGCATATGGCCGGGATACCACTGAATCGACATTGCAGAAATCTCTGATGGTTGGGTTGCGGGCTCGATGCCAGATCTATGAAGCGCTTGGATATTGCGCGTTTACGCCGCTATCTTTTCATAGTTGATAGGGCTGGTATAGCCAGTCCCGGAATGTAATCTACTTCGATTGTAGAATCCATGTCTATTGCTTCGATTTTCATAAATGGCAATTACAAGGCCAATTAACCCAAACAGTGCATCACGCCCGTTATCGACGACGTCAGTGCGGCTACACCTACACGGGCGCCGCCGGCCATCACACGGATTGAACAGCAGCTTGAACAGCTCACCAGAAAAACATAAAAATCTCGATAACCCTCAGGACCAGAACGTCGCCGGGGGCTACCCTATGGCTTTCAACCATCCATCAGCCCAAAAAAGCAGGATTTCTCGCAGATTAACAGGTTTCATGCACCCGAATCCCTCGATATTCCGACCATGATATCTCTATCCACCATTCTCAATAGCTATCCGTACTTGGCAAAGGGCCTTAATAATTCCTATACTCTAGCAATCGCTGCATCAGGTATTCATTGTAAAATACGCCATCCACCTCTATGGCATCTGTTTCCGTACCGTATATCCTGAACGCCAGTGATTCATACAGTGCCACTGCTGGGCCATTAGTCGTCACTACCGTGAGAGTAATTTGCTTGATCCCCGAAAGGGCTTTTGTCTTATCAATGAGTGTCTGCAGCAACTTCCTTGCGATACCGGAACGCCGATATTGCGGCTGTACATATACACCCCATATATGCCCTTTATGCCGCAGCTTCCCCGGGACGTCACGATAAAAACCGGCCACGCCGATTAATACCGATTCATGAAACGCCCCCAGGACGAAGTCCCCTGCACCATGATCCGATAAATGATGGCGGAACTCACCATCCGATTTACTGTTCACCTGTGCTATCGACTCGGCAAATGCTGACGGTGTGTCCTGGACGGCTTCAATGCGGATCTGCTTGAAGGCTTCCAGATCGTGATTTACGTCAAGGATTCGTATGTCAATGTCCATATAACCACCATAACCTTTGTATCGCTGTCGTCGGGAATGCCGTCTCATGATTGGCCGACTCAATGCTTCAGATGATTTTTGCCAACATGGCGATAGCATTTGAAAAGCCATCCCCATGGCCAACCCTTGATATTTCAATTCGTTCGTTTAACCCTGTATCACTTGTGAAGTTCAGGTCTTCATATAACGCTATTGGCAATTCAAGATTATCTTTGAATCGTTTATCTGGACCGCCTCGTTTATTAACATACTTCCAAGTTCTATCAACAACCTTTGCATCTCTTGGGACACTTCCATCTTCGATGAACCGCGTGCTTTCCACCGATATTCTAAGGTTCGGGTAGCTCACGGCCCCAACACCATTTGGTTCAAAAATAAGCACCTTATCAGGAAAGAAGTATAAGGTTTGCTTGCCAACCGGTATGGATGGAACTGACACATTAGTTTTCACATACGGCGGATTTCTTATTCCCAGTGATATTGAGGTTCGTTTGATTACACTCGTTGCACCCGCATTACGTTTTCTGTCTTTGACAGCTCCCTCCGCCTCTATATGCCATTTGCTCGACGATGATGAAAGCTGCCCGAAAGAATCATGCAGTTTCTGATAAAGTGCTTCTATTTCAGGTTCAAGCTCAAAGAATAGAACCGTTGTTTTTCTTAAACTGTCCTTGACCGATGCAAAAACAGTGAGCGCTACTGAAACGGCCGCTATAACAACTGCGAGAGTTGGTGTTTCTGAATTCTTAAAGGCGACAAACGTTAAAAGAGCGCCAAGCACTACTATAAACGGCCAGATCCTCACCTTCTTTCTATTGGCATTCATTTCAGCGACAAGATCAGCCGATGATGAGTCAACCATCTGTATGATATGCCCGCTCTCAATTTCTCTTAATGGTTCATGCGCAATCTCGGTGTTAATTTGCTGTAATTCAGGGCTATTTTGAGTTTGATTTCTCCCAGTGGAACCAGAGGGTAAGGTTTTTCTGTAATACACTCCTCCCCTTCCAATATGGACATAGTTGCCCCGAGGGCCCGTTCCAAAACGCAACCCTTTGACTCCAGCCGATACGCCAACGCCGGATTTCGATAAATTGAACCTGAAGGGTCCGACGCTAATTGCCTTGCGAATATAAAAACCCATCTATGGAACTCCCTTTTTACATCTAATGCCGTGGTTTGGGGCAGCCGAAACAGAGCAAAGCGGCGTGTAGGCTGTCCCAGCCATGCGCTTTTTGCGCGGCGAACAACACCACCTTGTTAGGCAATTTACTGGCAGTGAGCTTGGCCAAGTTTTACCCACTTGTTGTTTCTTGTAAGTTGGATGATATCGATTACTTGCACCCAAACCTTACTACCCTTAAAACCATAGTCATAGAGAGCTTGGCAGACATATGAGGCATAGCCGTCCCTGCTTGTGCCGTCATTTATGACACCAACTTTGAAAATGTCTCGCGCCGTCCAGACGGCATCTTTTGCAGTTTTTTCTTCGTTGCTTTGAAACAGCACTTTTACTTTTTCGTGATTAGCAGAATATGTTTCTGCCTTGGCCGATATTGCTCCGAAAGTGGTGGCGAAAATAAGCAAAGTTGTGATGAGTTTATTATTCATGGCGTTCTCCATTTGATTGCCTAACGCCGCCATAAACCGCGCGAGCTTCGGGCGACTGTAGGGAGCGAATTTGATGACTTTGTTAAGCATTTGGCGGTACACCGAAGAACTTCAGATAGTATGAGTCGGGAAGGTTTTTGTGCTTTATTCCAACATCTTTACATATTGCTTTCATCAGTTTGATCAGTGCTTCATCTGCCGCTTTGGGGCCTCTGGCCGACAAGGGAGTCTCAACGGCCTGAAATAGTTCCTGAACCTTTTGAACAACTTCTTCGCTGTCTGAGAAGACGATAATTACTTCATTTATTGATTCCTGAAATGAGCTGCCGGAAATCGCGTGCTTGCTGCCAAACATCTTCCTGGCAGTTTCTAACTTTATTCGTCTACGCTCCAACCGCGAATAGAACCAGGACGAAATGAAGACTCCCAATATGCCTGATATTGCAGATGAAACTAGCGCAGGAATTACCGCTTCTTTTGTCATGCTCGACTTCTCTTACTCGTTGCTTAAATTGCTAACGCCCACATTTGGGGCAAACGAAGCTAAGAGTAGTTTGTCCCAGCTGCAGGCGATAACATGGTGTTCTGTGACTTTTAAGGGGCTTCTTTCTTTGGAGGTACAGCAATTACAACATTCCCTTGATAGGTTCTATGTTTATCAGTAATTGCATCGGTGATACCTAAATCCCAGAAAATAACGCTAGCCGCCATTTTCTCTCCTTCAACTTCACTACGGATTGACCCGGTGGTCTTTCTTCCATCTTCCGTTGTACAGTCGTATACCAATGGATCATCTGATCGCCGAATCATCGCATTTGTCGTTGGAATTTGAGAAGTCCAAACCCCACGCTTATTCTTAAATGAACANTCTCCAGAGGAACCATCTGAGAAATTAAAAGCAAGTGGAATATGCGAATCATTCACTATGGTTGCACAACCAGTGATNGAGAGAACAGAAAGTGCTCCAAGAATAGTAAGTTTTTTCATATTATTTCCTTTTCGTCTTTTTTGGTAATTTGGCTAGGCGAAGGAAGTTTGCGCCTAGCATTTCGATATCGCCCACGGAGTTTCACAACACCTTATTTCCAGTTATAGATTTTCGAGACGATATAGGTGCTGCCCAGCGCTTTGATAAACGAGATCAGCGCCCACGACAGGCTGATCGAGAGTGGTATAGGTAAATAGCAATAGGTTGCCAGTTGCGGCGCAGCCATCACCAGGCCGAGCCCGGCGCCAAATGGTATGGCTTTTTTGCACTCGGTGTCTGATCCAATAATCGGGTAGAAGAATGCCAGTGCAGCGGCAAACAGAAGTTGGCTAAGCAACATGATGGCCATATTGCACTCTTCCTGGGGGCGCCATAGGCTGGCTGTTTGGTTATACAGGCCCATCATCAGATGGCCATGCACTAGCAGTTCATAGAGAAAGACAAACACAAATGCGCCGAGTGTGGCTGAGAGAAAACGTTTTGCAGTCATAACAGTGCTCCTATGCGAACGAAGGCGGGTTTCCAAATTCCTTACGATTCAATATAGAACGATTTTCTGCGGACGGCTTTTTTTAATGCGGCATTTTCAATGCTGTTGTGAAGCGACGTGGGGCGGGGCGATTTCAACCCAACTGCTGTGGCGTAAAGCTCAGGCTCTGGTCATTTGAGTTCCAGGTGATTTCACCATCCTGAATGCTGACCTGCACATCCATATTGCGTTGCACAAGTTTGGCGAGGGCTTCGGTGGTGTTCGGGTCGATATGGTAGACGCTGATATTTTTAAAGCGGGCAAGGGGTGCCTGCATCTGTTTCCACCACTGTTCCGCTGAGCCGCTGCCGTAGGTGTAGACCATCACCTGTTGGGCGCGGCCGCTGGCTTTTTTCAGGCGTTTTTCGCTGGGCAGGCCGAGTTCAATCCACAGTTCGATCTGGTCGCTGAGGCTTTTTTGCCAGAGGTCGGGCTCGTCGTCGGTACTGAGACCTTTGGTAAAGTTGAGCGATTCGCTGGCCTGCAAGGCGAAGACCAGCAGTCGAAGCATCAGACGTTCGTCGGTTTCTGAGGGGTGTTGGGCGAGGGTCAGGCTGTGCTGTTGATAGTAGTGGCGGTCCATGTCCACGACATTGAGTTCTGCTTTGCAGATGGTTGCACCGAGAGCCATGATCGAGACGCCTTTTTATGTTGTGATTTTATATCGTGGTGATATTTCGAGACTAAATGACAAGATTACAGCGCGCATTAAAACCCCAAATCTTCCTGCGCCACTTGCACGCTGACATCATCTTCGCCGTGCACCTCCGTTTGAATCAATATCGGGCGGCAGCAAACGGAGCAGTCTTCGGTGTAGAGTTGCGATTCCGATGGGTCGATAAGAACGGTGATGCTCTCCCAGCAGAAGGGGCAGGTGATCTGTTGTTCAAGCAGTTGGAAGTGCATAACCAGTCCTGTTGCGAGGTTAGTCGATGTCGGCGAGAGGATGTTGATCCGCTGGCCAGGGGCTGTGGAAAAAGGGTTCGACCATCTCGCTGGTGACGTCTTCAATACGCGCCGGGTTCCACTGTGGAGCGTGATCTTTATCGACCACCAGTGCGCGGATGCCTTCGACAGTTTCGCTGGTTTTACCGCTGCGTCCGAGATGTTCGGTGTGGAAGCAGTGGTGAACTATATTGCGTTCCATACGCAGGTCGTCGGCCATGCTCAGTAGACGGCCGCGGCGAATCTGTTCGAGGGTTACATGCAGCATCAGCGGTGAGCGTTGACGCAGGCAGTGCAGTGTTTGCGTGGCCCAGTCGTTGTTGGCTCGTTGCAGGGCGTTGATGATGTCTACCACCGTGGGCAGGGCGAAAATCGTGTCGATCTGTTGGTCGAGCCAAGTGGGTGTCGCCACCGGCGAGGGTTCGCTGACCAGATCGCAGAGTTGATCAAAGCGCTGTTGGGCGCTTATGTCAGTGTTGGCGGTCAGACTTTCCCAGAGGCTGGGCATCGCATCGCTGGCGGCAATACCGTCGGCGAGATCGGCC
>JGI26082J51739_10002385_pt1 | contig 11473 bp, 9 predicted proteins | sample SaaInl5LU_22_DNA_FD_51739 | JGI IMG/M metagenome (IMG submission 51739)
AGATCACGTCCAAAAGCGATACGCAGCTCTGTGCCAATGTTGTACTTACATATATTGGAATTGCGCGCTAAGAATGCTCGCTGCTGTGCCGGCACACCGGAACCTCCGTGTATAACTAAGGGCACATCAGCAACGGCTGTAATGTTTGAAATTAGCGACTCATCTAACAAGGTTGGGTTATCGGTTTTAAGGTGCACGTTACCGACCGATATAGCCATCGCATCCACGCCCGTTTGAGTAGCAAAAGCAGCCGCTTGTTTGGGGTCAGTGCCAGATGATGCCTCGCCTTCGGCATAACCAACAAAGCCGATCTCCCCCTCTACCGACACACCCGCCGCATGTGCCATCTCAACGACAGCACGCGTATTACGTATATTCTCTTCGAGTGACAGACGCGAGCCGTCGTACATAACGCCTGTAAATCCATGACTGATAGCCAATCGGCACTCTTCAAGATCACGCGAATGATCAAGATGCACAACAACGGGAACACTGACCGACTCAGCCACATGGCGCATCATAGCCCCAAGCACTGGCAACGGTGTGTGACGCCGGCACGAAGGACCTGCTTGCAAAATAACAGGCACCCCTTCAGCTTCAGCCGCGCGAGCATATGCACGCATGTCTTCCCAACCTAGACAGACCAGTCCGGCTATCGCATATCTGTTTTTCAGTGCATCCTGAAGTTGGTCACCAAGCGTTGCAATCATTTAAACTTTGACCACATAGACTTCATACCAGGAATTGTCTCCAACTGGCCCGCATGAGTTGGCTGAAAGTATGGGGATAATCCACGCTGGCCAGCACCCCCTAGGATCGTAAAGTAGTACATTTGATACCCGGGCATAACGACGCAGGGGTGGTAGCCGTCATCAATGACAAAGGTAGAACCATCAACAACGTGAAAGGCTTCGCCGGGCTCATCTTCCGATTTTTGAAGCAACTGTAAGGCAGAGCCCGTATTGGGTTTGAAACGGAAGTTGTAGGTCTCATCATGTTTAGTCTCTACACCCTCTCTGTCAGTACCATGCTTGTGCGCAGGAAAGCCTGACCAACCACCCTCACCGACAGTGAAAAGTTCGGACACTAACAAGCGCCCAACTTTATCCTGATGCTTCTGACCTAAGATATGCTTGATTTTGCGGTGCGTCTTAGTTTCATCAGATCCGTACTGAATCATATCGATATCAGCCGCCAACACCGCAAACGGCTCTAATACTTTTTCGAAGGCAGCACCGGCAACAAACACCTCGGCAGCATCTGATTCACACACCATGACAGCCGTCATACCTGTAGGCACATAAACGCCCTCAGGCTCTGCATCCCACACATCTTCCGTACGTAAACCGATGGTTGCTATCGGCTGACCCTCTACCTCCACGTTTACACGGCCAGTAGCCGGTACAATACAGGTTTCATAGCCAGCAACTGCGTATTCAAAACGCTCACCTTTTGTCAGTTTTACGATATTGAAATAATTCAACGGAACAATATCGTTGTGTGCATCGATGATGGCTTTATTTTGATTATCAAAAGGGGCTATATGCATAATTAAACTCCTGACACCTGATTAGGGGTATCCATCTGATCTATAAATTGTTTAAGTTCTGTTGAATCTGGCATAGCGGGTGCGCAGGCAACACGAGTGACGACCATCGCCGCACAAGCGCTGCCATGCAGCAGCGCATCCTTTAAAGGATTACCGCGACTTAGACTGGCAAGCAGTCCGCCTAGAAATGAGTCACCAGCGCCGGTTGGCTTTAAGGGTTCAACCTTAAAGACACCGGTATCAATCTGCTCACCTGAGGGTGTAAACGTGCGCGAACCAAACTCACCGCGCTTNTAGATTATCCATTTACCCTGATGCGCTAANTGTGAGGCATAGGCTTGACCAGCATCATAATTGCCGGCCATATGGCCAAATTCATCATCATTACCCACTATCATGTCGAGTAACGCGAGTGCCTGCTCGTACACCCGTTTTGCAGCGCCATCGCTTTCCCATGAGTAGGGCCGATAGTCCAGATCCATAATGCATGGAATACCTGCACGTCGAGCTAACTCAAGCGCACGTAGGGCAGCATCTCTTGAGGGCTGCAAGGTCAAACAGGTACCCGTAATTACCAGCGCTCGAAACCTGCTGTAGGGCAGTGATTCAACATCCTCTAACCCCATTTGAAAATCTGCTGCATTNTTNCGGTATATAACCGACTGGTGATCNTCTACCCGCGTCTCGACGACCGCTAAGCTGGTACGCACATCACTTTTAATATGACGAACACGACTTGCATCAACGTTATAAGCGTTAAGCTGATTGACAACATAACGACCCACCGCATCATCCGAGACTGATGTCACCAAAGTGGCTCGCTCACCAAATCGCGCTAGCGCAACAGCAATGTTGGCACTTGAACCACCCAGTGCCGCCGTAAACTGCACCGCATCTTCGGTCTTAGTGCCTGGCGGGTCTGGATAGAGATCCATACCCGCACGCCCGATGACTAAAAAAGGGAGATCTGAATGCTGTAAGCGATCTAACACCTAAACCCCCTTACGCTGATTTACACGACCAGCTTCGGTGTCGGCGTGGGCCTCAAGCACTGATGCACGCGTTGAAACGCCGGGGGTTCCAACCTCCCACCAGGCGTGGCCTTCAGTTGTCCAACCGTCATAGGGATCTACATCCATAACGATTACATAGGTCTCTTCAGACGATTTAGCTCGGTCAAATGCCGCCTGCATCTCATGCGCATTAGCCACCTTTTCAGCCTTTGCACCCAAACTCATAGCATGCTGCACGAAATCAACAGCAACCTGACGTGTTGCCGTTGGCGTATCCTTAAACAGGTTATTGAAACTGGGGTTACCCTTGCCGTTTTGCAGTTTATTGATAACCGCAAAGCCACCATTATCCAGCACCATCAGAATCAGTTTCTTCTCGGTAATAACGGCGCTGTGAATATCGGAGTTAAGTAACAGGTAAGATCCATCACCAACGAAGACAATGGTGTCTTGCTGAGGTTCAGATTCACACTGTGCTATACGAGCACCCCAACCACCGGCTATCTCATAACCCATACAGCTAAAGCCAAATTCGACATCGACAGTGCTCTCTTGCAGTGTACGCCAGTTAGCCGTCACCTCCGCCGGAAGACCACCCGCAGCCGCTACAATGCGATCACCCGGCTGACACATGGCATTGACTACACCAATGGCTTGAGCATATCGACTTGGGCCTGACTTAATATCGGTATTAGCGGCACGNATGACTGCCCAGGCTTCACGCTCGGATGCGGCCATATCCTGCCAACCCGCCGGAGCCGAGTAAGACCCTAAACCCTGAGAAAGAACTGGCAACGTCTCTTTAGCCCCCGCAATCACCTCAATACCTAAGTGTTTACGCGCGTCATAACGTGCAGGGTTGATTTTGATTAGTTGNGTAGACTCACCAAAAACAGACCATGAGCCCGTGGTGAAATCTTGTAGACGAGTACCAATACACAGAACAACATCAGCCTTACGCGCAAGCGTATTAGCCGAATCAGAACCGGTGACACCGAGCGGACCGCAGTTAAGGGGGTGATCCCAGGTCAGATTGGCNCGGCCGGCTATGGTCTCAACGACGGGTATTGAATGGGTTTGAGCGAACGATCTTAATTCTGCGATAGCATCGCCGTACTGCACTCCGCCACCAGCAAGGATCAACGGACGTTCGGCGACTTTCAGCGCCTCAATAGCTGCCGCCAACTCAACGGGATCCGGCATAATTGAACGAACACGATGAACACGTGGCGCAAAGAACGTTTCAGGGTATTCGTAGACCCACCCCTGAACATCCTGCGGTAGGCCTAAAAATACAGGACCGCAATCGGCTGGATCCAGCATCACACCAAAGGCCTGCGGTAGAGATTGCAGAATTTGTGCAGGGTGCGTAATGCGATCCCAGTAACGGGTGACCGATTTAAAGGCATCGGTAACACCCAAACTAGGGTTATTAAAGTGCTCTACCTGTTGCAGCACAGGATCAGGGAGTCGCGTAGCAAAGTTATCGCCACAGAGCATCAGCATGGGTAGGCGGTTTGCCATTGCAAGGGCTGACGCCGTGAGTAAATTTGCAGTACCTGGCCCCGCTGATGCAGTACATAACATGAAGCGACGTCGCAGATGATATTTTGCGTAAGCAGCCGCTGCAAAACCCATAGACTGCTCGTTCTGTCCGCGATAAAGAGGCAATGTTTCCTGGGCTTCGTACAAGGCTTCGCCTAAGCAGGTCACGTTGCCGTGCCCAAAGATTCCAAAACCACCGCCACATACCCGTTGCTGTTTTCCATCTATCTCGATCCATTGATTCTCGAGATATTTAACAATCGCTTGTGCGGTCGTAAGGGTTAGCATTTTACCCATCACTGCATCCTGTTATTGATTCTTATCATCGGATAAGATACAACATTTGCAACCGGTTGCAAACATAGGTATTTCAAGATGAGAACAATAGCAGTAGGCGTCATTGGCGGAGGCTACATGGGAAAAGCCCATGCAGTTGCTGCGCGGTCAACCAGTGCCGTTATGGAATTAGACGCAGACGTTCAACTTAAAGGGATCGCTGCATCCTCACATTCCAGCGCGCAACGCTACGCACAGATGTTCGGCGCTCCGATCGCATTTGCCACTGCCCAAGAACTCATCAACTCACCTGAAATAGATGCCGTTATTATCGCTTCGCCACAGGAAACTCATCTTGAGTATGTTCAAGCGTGCGCACGTGCGGGCAAGCCTGTTTTATGCGAAAAACCCATGGGACGTAATCTAGCTGAGGCTGAGAAAATTGCTCAAGCGGCGGGCGATTTAGTCAATCTGGTTGGTTACAATTATGTGAACACGCCAGCGACGGCATTCGCAAGAGAACTGATCAAATCGGGCGCAATTGGCCAGATAACATGGTTCAGGGGTGAACATAATGAAGATTTTATGGTCGACGCAGATTCGACCAACTGGCGTTTACAAGGTGATGCAAACGGCACACTAGGGGACCTGGCTCCTCATATGGTGCAATGTGCATTAACACTTTGCGGCCCAATCACATCGCTGGTTGCGGATATGAAACGTCGTCCTGAAGTACGCGGTCAGGACCATACCACTGAATCCAACGACGATCAGGCTCAGCTGATGTGCCAGTTTGCTAACGGCGCTAATGGAATACTTTCGTTCTCGCGCGTGGCACATGGCCGTAAAATGGGTTACGCCTATGAGATACATGGCACTGAGGGCAGCATTAGATTCGACCAAGAAGATCAAAACGCACTCTGGCTATACCAAAGAGGTGATGACCCATTATCCGGGTTCCGTAAAATACTGGCGGGCCCCGCTCATGGAGACTACCGCTTTTTCTGTCAGGGTCCAGCACACGGAACCGGTTATCAAGATCAAATCATTATTGAGCAGGGTAACTTCTACCGTGCCATTTTGGGCCAGCAGGATGCATGGCCAAACTTCCATGACGGCGTAGATGTTATGCGTGTTATTGAAGCTATTCGTCATTCATACAACAGCGCAGGCTGGGTCAGCTTGCAGAACCAAGGAAAATAAAAGATGTCCATTCGTGTCGGAAACGCCCCATGCTCGTGGGGAGTAGAATTTGCAGGTGATCCACGTAACCCTAGCTGGCAGCAAGTGCTTGCAGACTGCGCCGAAGCGGGTTACCGCGGTATAGAACTTGGCCCCATAGGATTTATGCCAGAAGACCCTAAAGAGCTAGCACAGGCGCTAGCTAAACATAACTTGGAACTGACGGCGGGGGTTCTATATCAGCCATTTCATGACCCAGCTGCGTTTGATGACATTCTAGACAAAGCCCACCGTACTGCACGCTCGCTAAATGCTCATGGCGCAAAGCACCTCGTGCTTATTGATTCCATTTCTGAGCGCCGCGCACCCTCAGCTGGGCGTCCTAATGAAGCCGAAAAAATGTCCCCGAGCGAATGGAAAGCCTTCGTTGACCGTATTCGCACCGTTGCTGTACTAGCAACCGAAGAGTATGGGCTGATCGTCAGTATCCATAGCCACTCATCTGGATTTGTTGATTATTTAGATGAACTTGAGCAGCTTCTTGAAGAGATCGATGAAAAGCACCTTAAGCTGTGCGTCGACACAGGCCATCAGACCTATGCTGGCTTCGATCCCGTCGCATTCATCGATCGTCATTTTGATCGCGTTGTGTATGTGCACTTTAAAGATATTGATCCCACTGTCAAAGCTGAAGTTATCGACAAGCGTATTGGCTTCTACGATGCCTGTGGTAAAGGTATTTTCTGCAACTTGGGCAAGGGTGAAGTGCGCTTTGATGAAGTAAAAAAACTACTAACTGACCGTGGGTATCAGGGCTGGTTAACGGTTGAGCAGGATTGTGATCCAACGCTTGATGTTTCACCACTAACCGACGCAAAAGCAAACCGTGAATTTTTGGCCAGCGTTGGCTTCTAACTTTTTGGAGATTACTAACCTATGAAACCTATCAACTGGGGTTTAATTGGTGGCGGACGTGGCAGTCAGATTGGACCTGCACACAGGCTGGCAGCACGACTCGATGGTTTATACCAGTTTAAAGCAGGTGCCCTAGACCACCGTCCTGAAGAGGGTCGTGCGTATGGCATCGAAATGGGTCTGGATGCCGACCGCAGTTATGGCGACTGGCGAGAAATGCTTGAGGGTGAGCGTAATCGCGAAGATCGTGTTGAATTAGTAACAATTGCCACACCTAACGATACTCACTACGAGATCAGTAAGGCATTTTTAGAAGCAGGCTTTAATGTACTTTGTGAAAAGCCACTCACTATGACCGTTGAACAGGCGGATGACCTAGTGGCCGTTGCCAAAGCAAGCGGCAAAATTTGCGCCGTGAACTATGGCTACTCTGGATACAGTCTCGTGCGTCATATGCGCGCCATGGTTGCACGTGGTGATATAGGCGCTGTACGTATGGTGTTTGCTGAGTTTGCACATGGCCACCACGCTGATGCAGCTGATGCTGATAACCCACGAGTGCGTTGGCGTTACGATCCAACTAAAGTTGGCGTTTCAGCTCAATTTGCAGACTGTGGTATCCACGCGCTGCATATGGCAAGTTTCGTTGCCGACCAAAGGGTCACTTCACTATCAGCCGATTGCGTCAGCCTAATCAGCAGCCGTGAACTGGAAGATGATGCGATGGTTAATTTTCGCATGTCGGGCGGCACAGTCGGACGCCTGTGGACTTCAAGCTGCGCGATTGGTCGCCAACACGGTTTAGCGATTCAAGTATTTGGTGAAACCGGTGGTTTACGCTGGTCGCAAGAGCAACCCAATCAGTTGTTCTACACGCAAGTAGGTGGGCGCACGCAGGTGATTGAACGGGGTGAAGCCAATCTATCACCGGAAGCTGATCGCTCAAGTCGNGTCACTGTCGGACACGCTGAAGGTATGCCACTAGCATTCGCAAACATCTACACCGAACTGGCACATGCGATCGACAGCGCAAAGCGGGGTGAAACGCCGGATCTAGGCCTTATTCCTATGGTTGAAGCGGGCGCAGACTCAATTAAAGCGATTGCAGCAGTGGCAAACTCTGGCAGCAATAAAGGTGAATGGGTAGCGCTTTAACCACAAGCAGCTTGCAGAGTGTTTAAAGAGCGGGCAGCGTTGCGCGCTCGACAATCTCACACGGCAGAAGCGTTATTGTAGGCTCAAAGCTCTCCTCACCCAGCTGAGCCAACAACCGCTCGACTGAAAGCACTAGAACCTCTTTAATCGGCTGACCCACAGTGGTTAGCCGAACATTTTCCCAAGCTGACATCTGAATATTATTAAAGCCAATAATGCCGACCTTCTCTGGAACGCCAATACCCGCACCTTTGAGCGCACTCATGGCACCTAAGGCGATCACATCATCACCGCAGAAATACCCCTGCGCTAGAGGCCGGTTAAATAACCTATGCATTGCACGGTTACCCGCTTCAAAGGTATAGCCATCAGCGTAACTTATATCTGCACTTACACCTGAGTTAGCCTCAACCACAGACATAAATCCCTGCAAACGATCGCGAGTAGATGTTGCGCTTTCTGGTCCGCCTAAAAAGCCAATTTGCGAGTAACCTGCCGCCAAAAGCCGTCTCGCTGCCATAGCGCCTGCCGCGACATTATCAATACTGACGACATCATAATCGCCGCCATTATCCCGACCAAATGCATGTACTACCGGTAATCCTGCAGACGAAAAAGCACGACTAAACTCTATGGGTAATGTTGAGGTAACAATCACCACTGCATCAACCTGATACTGCATTAGGAGATCTAAACTGCGTTGCGGCTCGATCTCATCCGTCAGATTAATCAAAAGTGTACGCAACCCTTTCGCTTGCAATAGACGGGTAAAAATATCGAAGATCTGAAGATAGGCGGGGTTCTGAAAATTATTAGCAACCAGACCAACCAAGCCTGTCTGGCCTGTCGTTAGACTTCGCGCAATCATATTGGGTCTATAACCTAGATGTTCAGCCGCTTTTAACACGCGCGCACGCGTGGCAACTGCCACCGAGGCCCCCGGGGTAAAGGTCCGTGATACGGCACTGCGACTTACGCCCGCCAGTGCTGCCACCTCGGCTAGTGTCACCCTATTTTTCGCCACTCGAGCCACTACTTAAACCTCATTAACTCTCTATTTCAGAGTAACAATTTATCCCCCCAATCACAGTAAGTTTATCCAATTAAAACAGCAATTTGCTTTTCAAAACCACCGCTGTTAATAGAAATATTGCAAATAACTTTTCGCTCAAGCCATACTGAGATACCAACGCTTTGAGAACTACATAAAAATAGAGAGATTCGCATGATAAAACGCGATTATAGCCTACTCAGCCGGAACGGCCGGGAGGCAGTCGAATCTGGATTAAGCCAAGCCGACTGGTATCAAACTGAGCTATCGCGCAAAGAGATGAAAAGCTTTATGCAGCGCTCGGATCAGCCCGCCATTCGCGATACATTGATACTCTTTTCTCTAATGGTATTAAGCGCAACTGGCGGTATCTTTTTCTGGGGAAGTGCAAATGCTATACCTTTCTGGCTGGTATACGGCGTACTTTACGGGTCTGCCATGGATTCTCGCTGGCATGAGTGCGGTCACGGAACGGCATTTCGAACACCGTGGATGAATGACTGGCTCTATCAGGTCGCATCGTTCATGATGATTCGCAATCCAACTCGTTGGCGCTGGAGTCACAGCCGNCATCATACCGATACCATCATNGTCGGCCGCGACCCTGAGATTGTGGCGACTCGCCCGGTCTCTTTTACTAAACTGCTGCTGAGCTTCACCGGTATCCCCGATCTTATTCAGGGTTTAAAACAGATGTTGATAAACGCCACAGGCAAACTTTGCGCTGAGGAAGCCAGCTACATACCTGAGATGGAGCGACATAAGGTGACTCAGGTTGCACGCATTTGGCTACTGATCTATCTAGTAACCCTATTATTGGCTGCCGTATTTGTCTCGTGGATTCCGCTAATGCTTGTTGGATTACCGCGTCTATATGGTGCCTGGCATCATGTACTGACAGGCCTTACCCAGCACGCAGGTCTAGCAGACAATGTAATCGATCATAGGCTAAATAGCCGGACGGTCTACATGAATCCGATCAGTCGTTTCATCTACTGGAACATGAACTACCACGCTGAACATCATATGTTTCCGACAGTTCCCTATCACCAGCTTCCTAAGCTACACGAAAGATTAAAAGAGGATATGCCTGCGCCTAGCCGATCAATACTCAGCGCATACCGTGAATGTATTCCGACTCTATGGCGCCAACGTACAGATCCTGAAACCTATGTGATAAGACCGCTTCCAACTAGCGCTAAGCCCTATAAGGTCGTTGCAAACACGCAAACGCATACTGAAAATCTGACACAGAGCACGTAAAAATCAAGTCGACTTAGTTCGCAAACAGTTTCCCTAATTAGGCGTTTTTGTTTACTGAAAACCTTTACTCAAACTCTTACAAAAATAAGGTTAGAATAGCGCCATCGCGCCAAAGCACTGGGACGCTTTAAATAACGCTAGTCTGACTCAGGTTAGACGTCTTATCGCCTCTCAAACTCGATGGCATCATAGTTCACGATTAGAATTAAAGGATTCGATATGTCAGCTCTTATCCTCGACGGTTCCGCGGTTGCTAAAAAAACCGAAACGGAACTTGCTGAGCGAGTCGCACAACTCAAAGCGAAAAATGGCCAAACACCTGCGCTNGCAACAATCCTTGTAGGTGCAGATCCAGCATCAGCAACNTATGTNCGCATGAAGAAGAATGCATGTACGCGCATTGGGATGGAGTCTATNACCGTCGAGATGCCACAAGAGACAACAACAGTTGAACTGCTCGCAAAAATTGAAGAGCTAAATGCCAACCCTAATTGCCATGGTATTTTACTTCAGCATCCGGTTCCCGAGCAGATCGATGAACGTGCATGCTTTGATGCGATTGCACTGGCTAAAGATGTGGATGGCGTAACCTGCCTCGGCTTCGGGCGAATGGCGATGGGAGAGGATGCGTATGGNTCGGCTACACCCCAAGGGATNATGCGCCTTCTTGCCGCTTACAACATTCAACTGTCGGGTAAAAATGCTGTCGTTGTCGGTCGCAGTCCAATTCTTGGAAAACCAATGGCAATGATGCTTTTAAATGCTGATGCGACAGTCACTATCTGTCATTCTCGCACTCAAGGGCTAGCCGAAATCATTAAAAAAGCCGATATTGTGATAGGCGCAGTTGGACGTCCTGAATTCATTAAAGCAGAGTGGATTAAGGATGGCGCGGTGGTTGTAGATGCGGGCTACCACCCAGGTGGCGTAGGTGACATTGAACTGGCTCCCTTGCATCAACGTGTAGCCGCGTTAACGCCGGTACCCGGCGGTGTTGGCCCAATGACCATCAACACCCTTATCTACCAATGCGTTGACTCAGGCGAACGTAAAATTTCGAAATAAGTTTCGAGCTAACTCATAAAAAACCGCCATTAACCTTGGCGGTTTTTTTTTACTCATTTGAAGCTCGAGTAAACCTAGACCTAAACCCAGCCTAGCATTGAGCCTCTTAGCTAATTAATTGCTTATTAAGGGCCGAAATGGTGAGTGGTTTTGGAATGACTGCATCGGCACTTACGCCAAGCAGTCGTGCCGCCCCATCACCTACAGTCGCTGCTGTAACGCCTATAGCCTTACTAGTAAAACCTTCATATCGCAGGCATTCAGTTAACCTGTAGCCATCCATCCTTTATCTAAATGATGCCNCTGAGCAACATANAAAAAAGCAGTTGAACTGGCCGATCAAATTCGTTGTCACAACGCTTTCTTACAATGANGTGCAATTTAATCGCTAAGCCACAGAAATTTAATAGCAGAACTCTCTGACTAACCCATCAGGCCTAAAGGACACTCTGCACTCTG
>JGI26082J51739_10002387_pt1 | contig 11470 bp, 9 predicted proteins | sample SaaInl5LU_22_DNA_FD_51739 | JGI IMG/M metagenome (IMG submission 51739)
AGGCGCCGCCTGCAGTGCAAACCGCATTGGACCGGCCCCTTGTTTGGCCAGGTAATCCTGCGCATTGAACAAATGGCAGGCTTTCATCGAAAGGCAACCGCAGCCAATGCAGCTTTCCAATTGATCCCCTAAGTTGGTTGTTTGCTGGATTTTTCTATTCAATTCAGCCCGCATGGCCTGCGAGACCAAGGCCCATTCAGCGGCGGTTGGCGATCGGTTCTGCGATAAAGGTGCAAGCAATTTTTTGATGTCGCGCAGGCGGAAACTACATTTTTTGGCTATGATTACAATTGAAACGCGGCGGATATCCGAGCGGGGATAGCGCCGTTGACCGGCACGGTTGCGCTGTGGTTTTAAAANACCTCGCGTTTCATAATAGCGCAATGCCGAGGCAGCAATACCCCTGCGCCTTGCCAGAAAGCGGATAGAAATTTCCTGCATCTTTCAAAAACCATTTGTCTTAAACCATGGTTGAACCGCTATCAGAAGAATCAGGTATTTTTATGATGCGAGGTATAGGGTGGAACATATTAGTTTAGAGCATGCGAATATTACGGTTTCTGATCCTGAAAAAACCGCGGCCTGGATGCAAACAGTTTTTGGGTGGCGCATACGCTGGCAGGGCCAGCACTAAATACTGGATATACGGTTCACGTTGGAACAGACGCTCAGTATCTGGCGCTGTATTGCCCTGCAGATCTGCAGAAAACACCGTCTGATCCAGATGGTTTTCTGGGCGGCTTGAATCATATTGGAGTCTGCGTGCGCGATCTTGTGGCCTGCGAATCCCGCGCGAAAAAAGCGGGGTTTACACCCCGTGACCATGCAGAATATGAACCAGGGTCGCGATTTTATTTTCATGATTTTGATGGCATTGAGTATGAAGTGGTCAGCTATTCCTTTGAATAACGCTGTTGCATCAACAGGCCCTGTGCTAGAGGCCTTCTAGCACATTTGAAAGGAGCCTTGTGATGTCTTTTACGCTTGCCACTTGGAATATTAATTCTGTTCGCCTGCGCGTTGATCTGGTGGCGCGCCTGCTGCAAGAAGAGGCGCCGGATGTGCTGTGTTTGCAAGAATGTAAATCGCCGGTTGAGAAAATTCCGGCGGAGGTTTTTGCCGAAATTGGTTATCCTTACATGGTTGCACGGGGCCAGAAGGGGTATAATGGCGTTGCGATTTTTTCTAAGCGGCCGATGGAAGAAGCCGCTGGGGAAGATTTCGCAGGATTGGGCCATGCCCGCCACATTGCCGGCCGTCTGGACAACGGGGTGACGATCCATAATGTCTATGTGCCGGCAGGCGGCGATGTCGCGGACCGGCTTGTGAATGAAAAATTTGGTCAGAAATTGGATTATCTGGCGGATTTGCGTGATTATTTTGGTGCCGCCAAGCCGCAAAAATCAATACTTGTGGGAGATTTAAACATCGCGCCACGCGAAGATGATGTTTGGAGCCATAAGCAATTGCTGAAAGTGGTCAGCCACACGCCGATAGAAGTTGCCGCTTTGGCTGAAACTCAAGCTGCGGGTGATTGGGTGGATGTGACCCGCCAGGATATCCCGGAGGGGCTTTTATATAGCTGGTGGTCTTATCGCGCCAAAGATTGGAACGCAGCGGATAAGGGGCGCAGGTTGGATCATATTTGGGCCAGCAAAGATATTGCGCCGCTTGCCCATTCGTCAAAAATTCTGCGCGAGGTGCGCGGATGGCAGCAACCCAGTGATCATGTGCCGGTTTTTGCCAGCTTTGACCTTTGAATTTCGCGCCACAATCGCCATATAACCATTTAAGATAATTAAAGAGGTAGCAAATGCTTGAATTAGGACAACCCAGCGCGCCGGCAGCGGCTGATGTGATTGCTGATGTGAACGAAAGCGAATTCATGACCGCAGTCGTCGAGGCCAGCAATACTATTCCTGTGATTGTTGATTTTTGGGCGCCATGGTGCGGGCCTTGCAAAACATTGGGGCCGCAATTGGAAGAGGCGGTGAACGCCGCCAATGGCGCCGTAAAAATGGCGAAAGTCAATGTTGACGAAAACCCGATGGTATCTGAGCAGCTGCGCGTGCAGTCAATTCCGACGGTTTATGCATTTTGGAAAGGCCAGCCGATTGATGGCTTTCAAGGCGCGGTTGCCGCCTCGGAGGTGAAAGCATTTGTAGAGCGCGTGGTGGCCGCTGGCGATGGGGCGCCGGGGGGCGGTTTGGCGGATGCGATCGAGGCGGCTGAAGAGATGCTGGCCGAAGGTGCTGCGGAGGATGCCGCCCAAACCTTTGCCGCCGTGCTGGAAGAAGAGCCAAATAATCCGGCTGCCTATGGCGGTTTGGTGCGTGCCCATATTGCTTTGGGCGATCTAGAACAAGCAGAAGCTGTGCTGAACGGAGCCCCTGCTGAGATTGCGCAGAGCCCAGAATTGGAAGCCGCCTTCGCTCAGCTTGAGTTGGCCAAACAGGGCCAAAATGCCGGCCCGCTTGAGGATTTGCGATCCGCGGTTGCGGCAAATCCGGATGATCATCAGGCGCGGTTAGATTTTGCGCAGGCGCTATATGCAGCTGGTGAGGCTGAACCGGCTGTGAGCGAGCTTTTAGAGCTGTTTCGCCGCGACCGTGAGTGGAATGAAGGCGCCGCCCGCGCGCAGCTTTTCACCATATTTGATGCGTTAAAGCCAAATGATCCGATCGTTTTGGCGGGCCGACGCAAATTAAGCTCGATGATATTTGCCTGAACGGTATCGGGCGCTAATATTTGCATATGACAAATTCTTCTGATTTTCCCGATATCATACCCGTATTCCCCCTGCCCGGGGCGTTGTTGCTGCCTCGCTCGCGTCTGCCTTTGCATATTTTTGAGCCGCGTTATCTTGCGATGATCGAAGATGTTTTGAAAACACCGCATCGCTTGATTGGTATGATACAGCCCCGCGGGAAAAAAGCCTCGGACCGCATGCAAGCGATTGGATGTGCCGGCCGCGTGACCCAATTTTCGGAAACTGAAGATGGCCGTTATATGGTGACGCTGAGTGGGGTATCACGCTATCGTATCGGCGCAGAAGTAGACGGGTTTACCCCTTATCGCCGCTTTGAAACCTCTTGGACGGGCTTTGAAGGTGACCTTGCAAAATCTGAAAAAGATCCCGGATTTAGACGTCAAACGTTTTTCAAATTGTTGGAGCGTTACTTTGAAAATCGCGGTTTATCGACGGATTGGGAAACCTTGAAAGACGCTGATGATGAATTGTTGATCAATTCGTTGTCGATGCTGCTTGAGTTTGAAAGCGAAGATAAACAAGCTTTGCTCGAAGCCCCCTCATTGATGACGCGTCGGGAAACGCTGATCACCTTGATTGAATACAGTATGCGCGGTGGCAATTCTGATGAGATGTTGCAATGACTGATGCGGCGGCGCAGGCAGATCGGCGGATGCTCGAAGCCTTGGTTTGCCCGCAAACGCATACGCGGCTTGAATATTTGCCCGATCGTCAAGAATTGGTGTCAAAAGCCGCGGGCGTGGCCTATCCAATTCGCGATGGTATTCCGGTCTTACTGCTTGATGAAGCGCGCCCTTTGGCGTGAGGCTTTTGCCTCGCGGCGCGCTGAGATTATGCACCTGGCTTGGCGCTGAAACCAAAGCGTCGATAAAAAATGAAAACAAGCGTCTTTTAGGCTGCGAATAAAGCCCATCTGGCCCCACGAAAAGCGCGTGCAATGGGTAGGTTGCTCTGCAAGCAGTTCTGCACGGGATCTGTTCGGGGGTCAGGGGGCAATACGTATATGCGCGGGTGGTTTCTGTTCAACCCAGCGCTGATAGGCGGCGCGATAGCCTGTTTCCAAATGGTTGGTAAGCAAGCCTGCATCAAATAACGGGCTGGTTCTGCGGTTTTGCGCAAGCTTTTCTGTAACCGTCTGAAGCTGCTGGGGCGAGCGTGCCAGATCAAGAATAAGCGCCTCATAGGCCGCCTCGGTTTCTACGATTAGCTCGGGCAGTCCGATGGCGGTTAACAGGCTGGCGGCAACCCGCGCTGCAAAGCCTTTGCCGGCTTTTGTGACCAGCGGAAGGCCGGCCCAAAGCGCATCACTGGCCGTGGTATGGGCGTTCACGTTGAAGGTATCTATAAAAAGATCCGCGCAGCTATGGCGGGCCAAATGTTCGTGATGGGCAAGCTTTGGCGCAAAGATCAAACGGCTTGGATCGATCCCGCGGGCTTGGGCGGCGTTGCGCAAGTTCTGCGAGACCCATTTATTTGCCTCCAGCAGCCACAGTACGCTGCCCTCGATTTGCGATAGCACGCGCATCCAAATGTCGAATTCACAGGGGGTTATTTTATACGAATTATTGAAACAGCAGAGCACAAAAGCGTCTGCAGGCAAGCCAAGCTGGGATCGGCTATAAACGGTGTTTGCGATTGGGCGCATATCATCATTGGCCTGATAGCTATGCGGTAAAAAGATAATTTTCTCAGAATAAGCGCTTTCATATGCGCGAGGTATAACGACTGGATCGGCAATAATATAGTCGATGAAAGGCGCTCCAAGGCTGCCCGGATACCCGATATAACTGATCTGTATCGGGGCTGCTTTGAAGGCGAAAATGCCAAGTCTGGTATTTTGCGTATAGCCCTTTAGGTCGACCGCTATATCAATTTCATGGTCGCGCGCCAAAGCGGCGATGTCAAAATCGCTCAACTGGCGCACATTGTGAAATTTATCCACGGCGGCTGTAAGCCTTTTGCGCATGCAATCATTGGTGTTTGGCCCATAAGAATAGGCGTATATTTCAAAGTCTGATTTGCTATGCTTTTCAAACACGCGCGCCATCAAATACATGGTTGCATGATCATGAAAATCTGCCGAGAAATATCCGATGCGCACCGGTTTAGCGCGCTGTGCAGGGCGCGCGGCTTCGGCGAGGGGTTTTTGATTATATTTTTTCTCAGCAAAAAGTTTTGAACGCTGCAAATGGCGCATTGGATGATCTTCAAACCCCAACATATTCCAAGGCGTAACATCGGGTGTGCTCACACCGAGTGTTGCAATCATCGTTCGGTCTTGCTGCAACGCGCTCCAATCGCATAGGCTGGCTTGCTGGAACATTTTTTGACCATATGCCACAAGATGGTTCGGGTTTATCGCTATGGCTTTTTGATAACTTTCAATCGCGCGCGTCACTGCGCCCAATTCTTGATGGGCAACACCCATATTGTTATAGGCATCTGCGTAATTTGGATTTAGGTCTACGGCTTTTTGATAGCTTTTAAGCGCGGTTTCCAATTTTCCTTGGCCATAAAGCGTTAAGCCAAGATCGTTATGCGCCTCAGAAAATTCCGGCTGCATCGAAATCACTTTGCTAAAGGCGTTAAAGGCAGCTTGGAAATCACCGTTTTCTTTATACGCGCGGCCAAGGTTTAAAGAGGTGATATAATTTTCAGGCTGCAACTTCAGCGTTTTCAAAAATGCTTTAATCGCATTTTCAAACGCGCCTTGTGCCATCATTGCATTGCCCAAGTTACCCTGCGCTGGAACAAATTTGGGATCAATTTTAAGCGCTGCTTGATACTGGCGAATAGCTTGCGCGATATCGCCGATTGCCTGCAATGAGAGCCCTAAATTGCAATGCGCGGGGGCATGGTTCGGCTCTAAAGTAAGCGTTTTTTTATAATGTAGAATCGCTTTTTGAAATTCAGAATTTGCCCTAAAAGCATTGGCCAATTTAAAATGTGCCGCGCCGTTATTTGGCGCAAGCTCTATAACGTTTTGAAAGCAGGCAATCGCGTTTGCCAGATCCTGATTTTTTTGGTGGGCGATGCCCAGATTGAATTGGGCGTCGATAAAAAACCTATCCAAGCGTAAGGCGCCACTCAGCAACGTGATGGCTGCTTGAGCTTGGTTCAGTTGGTTGAACACAGATCCAAGCAAGTTGAGTAAGGCTTTGTCTTTTGGAAAAGCATTTGCCAGGCCTTGTGCTTGATTTGCCAAGTCAATGAAATTTCCTTTTTGATACTGTTCTTTGAGCGCATTGAACTCTGTCAGGGGCATTTGCCCTGGCCTTGCAGGGGCTGATACGCCTTTAAGCATAGCAAGGGCTTTTAATGCGCGCGGGTTTTTTGGGAATTTGGTCAATACCGCTTGATACAGCTTTATGGCCTCAGCGATGCGGCCGGCTTTGTGCAGCGCGGCGGCGTCACGCAATGTTTTGTCGACAGATTGAGTCATAAGAAACACGCTGTTTGGTTGCTGGGCTATGGGCAGTTATAAATTATTTTAATCAAGCCACAATCTAAGAGTTAAGCGTGAACGCGGCTTACTCGATGCCCTGCCTCAAGGCTCAAACTGCGGTGATCAGGGCTGTGGGGTACGCTTGAAAAATATTTTTCAAACAGGCATTTCAGGATGCTTTGTTAGCGCATCAAATCGGGCAATGTGCCTGTTAATCCTGCGGCTTCGCGGATGAAACTGCGGCGGGCTTTAGGTACAGCGTTGATCATGGCCATCCCCATGTCGCGCCCCAATCTTAACAGGCTATTATCATTTGAGAATAGACGGTTGAATGTATCGGTTGCCAAAGCCAGACTGGTTGCGTCAAAGCGCCTCCATTCTTGATAGCGCATCAACGTAGCACTGGCCCCAATATCTTCGCCGCGCAATTTTGCTTCTTTCAGAACTTGCACAAGCGCTGCGATATCGCGCAGGCCCGCATTCAGACCTTGGCCCGCAATGGGATGCACGCCATGCGCGGCATCGCCGATCAAAGCCAACCTTGGCGCAACGAAACTTTCCGCCAAAGTCAGATCAAGCGGGTAGCTGTAGCGCTGGCCGGCCATGCTGATTTTGCCTAGATAATCGCCAATACGGGGCTGCAATATCGACAGATAATCGGCCTCGCTCAGCGCCATGATCTGTTTGGCGTTTTGCGCGGTTTCGCTCCACACGATGGATGCGCGGTTTTCTGTTAAGGGCAAGATTGCCAAAGGGCCGGCCGGTAAAAAATATTGGCAGGCCACCCCATTATGCGGGATCTCGTGCTGTATTGCGCAAACAAGCGCTGTTTGTCCATATTCCCAGCCGATGCGTTTGATTCCGGCGCGGCCCGCAGAGGGGCTTTTGCGCCCATCTGCCCCGATCAAAAGGCTGGTTGAAATTTGGCGCCCATCTGACAGGGTCAGCTGCATTTCACTGCCCGATATCGACTGCTCAATCAGCGCGGTGCCAGCGATATACTCAATGGTCTCATAGCGCGCCATCGCCCGTTGAAGTAGGGGGCGCAAGAAACGGTCCTCGACCATATGCCCCATCGGACCTTCTTCAATTTCGGCATGATCAAATTGCATAAATAAAGGCGAGGGGCCCGTGCTGGGGCTGCCATCGGCAACTTTGATTTTCAAGATAGGCTGGGCCGTTTCTGCAAGATCCGCCCAAAGCCCCAAGGCCTTAAGCAACCGCACGGAGGTAAGAGCCATCGCGTAAGAGCGCCCGTCAAAGCCCTGCTCGACTTGCGTATGGGCCGCAAGCTGATCAACAACAACCACCCGAAACCCGGCTTGCGCGGCGGCCAAGGCCGTGGCGGCGCCGGTTAAACTGCCGCCCACAATTGCGATATCTGCGTTCTTCATCATGCGCTGTAATATGGGCTTTTTCTACGCATTGTCCATGCGCGGTGATGACGCTAGTCTAGGGGTAACATATTGTGGGGATATAAGAATGAGCTCAGTTTTAAAGATGAGTGCTGCAGAACAAGGTAGGGCGATCGCCGCAGGCCGTGTGGATCCGGTTGAGCTCACTGAGGCCTATCTTGAGCAGATGAAAGCGCATGCAGATACAAGCCGAATTTATGCTTGCAAAACGCCTGACCGCGCGCGCGTTGAAGCTGAAGCGGCGCAACAGCGGGCGAAAACTGGCGGATTGCGATCGCCATTGGATGGTGTGCCGATCAGTTGGAAAGATTTATTTGACAGCGCCGAATATCCAACCGAGGCAGGCTCGGCTCTTTTGGCGGGGCGGGTGCCGGCGGAGGATGCTGAGGTTTTGGCAAACGCGACGGCGCAAGGTTTGGTCTGCCTGGGCAAAACGCATATGTCAGAGCTGGCGTTCAGCGGTTTGGGTCTGAACCCTGTCACCGCGACACCAGCCTGCATCAATGATGCAGCGGCGGTGGCGGGCGGGTCTTCTTCGGGGGCAGCGGCGTCTATCGCGTGTGATTTGGCCGCTGGAGCGATCGGATCGGATACGGGCGGTTCAGTGCGCATTCCAGCGGCGTGGAATGATTTGGTGGGCTTGAAAACCACAGCTGGCCGCGTCTCGGTTCAGGGGGTGGTGCCGCTATGTGCTACGTTTGACACGGTTGGCCCGCTCAGCAAAACGGTTGAAGATGCCGCGTTGTTATTGGCGGCTTTGGAAGGCCGGACCCCAGCGGATTTAACCGCAAGCAGTTTGCGTGGAAAGCGCCTTGGTGTATTGCAAACGGTTGCGTTTGATGAGCTGCGAGAGGCTCCAGCTTTAGGGTTTGAAACGGCATTGGCAAAGGTGATCAAAGCGGGCGCGATGGTTGAGGATATTGAAATCGAGGCGGTTTCCAAAGCGATGCCACTAAGCCCGATATTGTTTGCTTCAGAGGCCTATGGCACGTGGAAAACGGTGATTGAAGCGCAACCCGAGGTGATGTTTGAAGAAATTTTAAATCGCTTTCGGGGGGGGGCTGATTTTGCCGCATGCGATTATATCGCCGCCTCGCAAATGCTTGCGGCGTTGCGGCAGGACTATCTTGCGCTTACGGCTGGCTATGACGCCATTTTATGCCCAACCGCGCCGATTTTACCGCCCAATGCCGCGCGGCTGATGGAAGATGCTGACTATTATGTGAAGGAAAACCTGTTGGCGCTGCGCAATACACGGATCGGCAATCTTATGGGATTATGCGCGATTACCTTACCAAGTGGCACACCAAGTTGTGGGCTGATGCTGATGGGACCGCCAGGCGCAGAAGAGGGGCTTTTGCGCCTTGCACAGGCTGCTGAGGCTGCAATTTTGGCTTAAAGAGCGCACCCTAGGAGCGAAAAAACGTTTTTTTGCCCTATTTTTTTATTTTTTTTGGCTTTGTATAGACGAAAGCGCTTTGCTTCGGTAGTCTGCACCTTAACGGGGCAAAATGATCCCGATTGATTGAGGCATATATGGCGTTTCCTGAGCGGTTTTCGAACCTTCCCGCTTATGCATTTCCGCGCCTGCGCGCGCTGTTAGACTCGCACCCTCCGGGCGGCGAACCCGTTGCTATGTCAATTGGTGAGCCCAAGCACGCTTTTCCTGCGTGGATTCAAGATATCTTGGTCGCGCATATGTCTGAATTCAACGCCTACCCGCCCAATGATGGCAGCCCCGAATTGCTTAGCAATATCGCGGCATGGATTGCGCGGCGATATGGCGTTTGCGTCAATCCANTGACGGATATTTTATCTTTGAACGGCACCCGCGAAGGGCTTTACAACGCCGCCATGGCGTTATGCCCAGAAGCCAAAGCCGGACAACCGCCATTGGTTTTGCTGCCCAATCCCTTTTATCAGGTTTATCTTGCAGCAACCTTTTCGGTCGCGGCGCAGCCCCATTTGGTGACCGCGCGGGCTGCAAACGGCTTTTTACCTGATTATGCCAGTTTAAGCCCTGACGTGCTTAATCGAACCGCCATTGCCTATATTTGTTCGCCCTCCAATCCGCAGGGGGCAGTGGCCTCGCCCGCCTATCTGAAATCTCTGATTGAACTGGCTGAAACCTACGATTTTAAGATTTTCGCGGATGAGTGTTATTCGGAGATTTATCGTAAGGGCGCGCCGTCAGGGGCGTTGCAGATTGCAAATCAGATTGGCGCTGACCCTGAACGGGTGGTGGTGTTCCATTCGCTGTCAAAGCGCTCAAATCTGCCCGGGCTGCGCTCGGGTTTTGCCGCTTCGGGGCCGCAAACGATCGCGCGGATGAAGCATTTGCGAGCTTATTCGGGGGCGCCTTTGCCATTGCCTTTGCAGCGGGTGGCAGAAGCGGTCTGGGCGGATGAGCAACATGTGATCGAAAATCGCGGATTATACCAAGAAAAATTCGACATAGCGGATGCACTTTTCGGGTCTGTGCCCGGTTATATCAGCCCAGAGGCCGGATTTTTCCTTTGGCTGCCTGTTGAGGATGGAGAACAGGCTGCGCTTAAATTATGGCGCGAAACCGGTATTCGCGTTCTTCCGGGTGCCTATTTGGCGCGCGACACGCCCGACGGAAATCCCGGGCATGGTTTCATTCGGGTTGCCTTGGTGGCCCCAAAATCAATAACTGAGCAGGCGCTGACGCGGCTGCATGCATGTCTTTACACCTAAGAGGCCCCAATGGCATATCCTTCTGCAAGAGTAAGACCCCCCATTTTTGACAGCGCGTTGCAGGCCGCTCTGGAACGGCGCGCGGTAGAGTTTTTGGGCCTAGGACTTTTGGCTCTAAGCGGGCTGACCGCCATGATGTTCACCAGCTATGCACCTGAAGATCCCAGTTGGCTTTCCGCCTCTGATGCACCGGTACAAAATATTCTGGGCTCGTTTGGGGCGATGATTGCGGCCCCGATCATGTTGATTTTCGGTCTATCGGCCTGGTCGTTGGTCGCGATACAGGCCGTCTGGGGGCTGCGCTGCCTATTGCATCGCGGCGCGCATCGGGCGTTGGGGCGGTTGATTTTTGCGCCCTTCGGCGTTGCGGTTTTTGCAATTTACGCCGCTGGGCTTGTGCCACCTGCCAGCTGGGGTAATAATTTTGGCCTTGGTGGTTTGTTTGGCGATACGGTTTTGAAAACGCTTTTGCGGCTGTCACCTTTGCCGGCGCAACCCACCTTAACCTATACATCTTTTGCAACGGGGATCACCTTGGTGCTGATTGGGCTGTATTGTTTGGGCGTCTCTAAGCGCGAGCTTGGCTATGCGCTGCGATTCCTGCGCGGGGGGGTGTTGCAATCCGGGCGCGCAGTCGCAAGGGGCCTTGGCCGGGGCAGTATGCGCTTGCTTGCAGCACGCACCCAACAGGTTGATGCCTCTGCGCCCTCGGATATTATCCGCCGAGGCGGAGGTTCCGCAACATTTGTGCCCCAGGCCCCATCTGAGTTTTCCCAAGATTTGGCCGTGCCTCACACAGAGGTGAAGCGGGGTTTATTTTCCAGATTGCCTGGATTTATCAAGCGCGAAGAAGATCCCTCGCCTCTAGAACCGCCGCTCAATAGCCACGCGCATAGCTCTGCGCCGGCTGGCCCGGAAGACCGTTTGCAGGCGCGGATCAGTGATGCTGTGAAATCGCGATTACGGGTTGAACCCGCCTTTGAGGATGCCGCATCTGAGGCTCAGTCGCACGTGTTTCAGCCTCAAGACGCTTCGCCAGAAGGCGCTGCTGGAGTGCCATCACAATTTGCACTGGGCGAACCGCTTTTAACCGGATTACGCCGCGAGCCGCAGCTTTCGGCG
>JGI26082J51739_10002388_pt1 | contig 11467 bp, 13 predicted proteins | sample SaaInl5LU_22_DNA_FD_51739 | JGI IMG/M metagenome (IMG submission 51739)
AATACTGACCCCTACCGAGTCCACGAGCTGGCGCTTACTGGCACCCCAAAACTTGGCATGCCGACCTGCTGGGATGAATGGTTTCCTGAGGTGGCCAGAGCNTATGGNTTAGCCGGNGCAGACATCCTTTGCTACCCAACCGCTATTGGTTCCGAACCTGACCACCCTGATTTTGATACCGAGCCACTCTGGCACCAGGTAATCGTTGGGCACGCAATCGCCAACGGTCTGTTTATTGCCGTCCCAAACCGCTGGGGCAATGAAGGCTTGGTTGAGTTTTACGGGTCCTCATTCATTGTCGACCCCTACGGCCGGGTGCTAGCACGCGCAGCTAGGCATGGAGACGAAGTCTTGATAGCCGAAATTGACCTGGATCAAAGACGCGATTGGTTGGAGCTGTTTCCGTTTTTCGCCACCAGGCGTCCAGATACCTATTCCAGTCTTTCAGCTCCACTTAGCAACCCGCGCGGTGCAAATGGCCAGGGAATAGCCGGAGGAATCCCGGGGATTGCCCAATGACCCATCTAATGCCTGCCGAGTGGGAAGCCCATGAACAAACATGGCTAGCCTTTCCGCACTCCGGATACACCCTCGGCGAGAGCGCCCAAGACCAAGAGGTTGCCNGGCAGACGTGGGCCAACGTTGCAAATGCCGCGTCTGAGTTCGAAAAAGTAACGGTGATTGTTCATCCTGAAGACCTTTCGACTGCGAGCAAGTTGCTTTCTGCCCAAATTGAAACCTTTGAGTCAGTTCTGGACGACGCCTGGATCAGGGACAGCGGCCCAACATTCGTGAGGACCACTGATGGCGCCTTGGCCGCTGTCAATTGGGTGTTCAACGGCTGGGGCGGACAAGCATGGGCAAGCTACGAAAACGACAATCTGCTCGCTACCAAGATTGCTGACAGCGTGGGTGTTCCGGTTATCGACAGCAAGATGGTGAACGAGGGTGGAGGGATCCACTTCAACGGTCAGGGCAAAGTCTTGCTAACTGAAACCGTGCAGCTAGATAAGGGGCGCAATCCCGGCTGGAGCAAAGCTCAGGTCGAAGCAGAGCTAAAACGCACCATTGGAGCCGAGGAATTCATTTGGCTAAAGCGCGGCCTGACCAGAGACTACGACGAATTTGGAACCCGGGGACATGTGGACATAGTTGCCTGCTTTGCCCCTGATGGCAAAGTGATTTACCACGATCAACAGGACCAGAACCACCCCGACTATCCGGTTAGCCGTGAAGTTCGTGAGCAGCTAATCAGTTCCGGCCTTGAGCTGATAAGTGTTCCTGCCCCCGAGACCCTGAAGGATGACGGCGGCTTTGTTGACTACAGCTACATCAACCATTACGTCCTAAATGGCGCTGTGTTGCTTGGTTCTTTTCAGGATAAAAACGACCAGGAAGCCCGGTCGATTCTTCGCGACTGCTATCCGGGGCGAGACATTATTTTGGTCGATGCCAGGGAGCTTTTTGCTCGCGGTGGCGGAATTCACTGCATAACACAGCAGCAACCTGCCAGCTAAAGACAAATTTCACGGTAACATTTGCGAAACAACGTCGTAGCCAGAAGTTTCTGGCTCGGTTACCTATACCCGAGAGGCCCAACTGTAATGGCAACAAAGACATCCATTCGTAAGCGCTTTTTCGCACTTGCAGCAGTAACAGCAATTGCATCAATGGCGCTAACTGGCTGCGCAAGCACCGAAACCGAGTCATCCGACCTAGGTGAACTGAATGTTCAGTTCAGCTGGATCAAGAATGCAGAATTCGCCGGAGAGTACTTCGCGGATTCAAACGGCTACTACTCAGAAGCTGGCTTCAGTGCCACGAACTTCATCGCCGGACCAACAGCAACCACCGCTGTTGTTCTTTCGGGAGACGCACTGGTTGGATTGTCTGACCCGATTGCGGTTACCCCTGTGATCCTAGAAGAGGGCGCACCGCTGAAGATCATCGGCGCCACCTACCAGAAGAACCCATTCACAATTTTGTCACTGAAGGATGGCGGCAACATTGCTACCGCTCAGGACCTAATTGGCAAGAAGATTGGTGTTCAGGCTGGCGGAAACGAGACTCTGTTTGATGCACTTCTTGCAGCAAACGGCATCTCTCAGGACCAGGTCACCAAGGTTCCAGTTGAGTACGATCCAGCCCCACTTGTAAATGGTGAGGTTGACGGATTCCTGGCTTATGTCACCAACGAGTCAATCACCGTTGCAAACCTAGGTTTTGAAGTTACCAACCTACTTTTCGCTGACAACGGCCTGCCGTTTGTTGCTGAAGCTTTCGTTGTGACGCAGGACTCAATCGACAACAACCGCGCTGGCCTAAAGGCTTTCCTTTACGCTACAGCTCGCGGTTGGAAGGACGCTATCGCTAACCCTAACGAGGGTGCACGCTTGGCAGTCGAGGTTTACGGCAAGGACCTAGGTCTAGACATCGGCAAGGAGCAGCAGCAGTCTGAGGCTCAGAACTCGCTACTTGTTGTGACCGACGAGACCATTGCAAACGGTCTGTTCACAATTTCTGCGGACATGCANGCCAGCAACCTAGCAACTCTTGCATCAGCCGGCTACGTAATTAGCGCCGNGCAGCTGTTCGACATGAGCCTGCTAGCTGAGGTGTACNAAGACCACCCAGAGCTTTTGGAGTAACCTTCCTTCATGAGTTTTGAAAATGCCGCTGCCCAAAGTGATCCTGCTCTGGGCAGCGGCATCACCATTTCCGGCCTCTCCAAAGTGTTCAAGCTGGGAAACAGTTCGATTACTGCGCTGGATGACACCACGCTCCACTCCGATAAGGGAAGTTTCCTGTCGCTGCTTGGCCCATCCGGCTGCGGCAAGTCAACAATTCTTAGAATTCTGGCCGGCCTAGAAACGCCTACCTCTGGCAAAGTGACCGTAGATGGCATGGACCCAAGTGAACTTCGACGTGATCACCGACTAGGCATTGCTTTTCAAGACTCGGCACTGATGCCCTGGCGAAGCGTGGTTGCCAACATCAGGCTTCCATTTGAACTGGCCAGAGTCAGCCCCGATGAGAGCCTGATCGCCGACCTCATCAAACTAGTCGGACTTCAGGGCTTTGAAAATGCTAAGCCGGCCCAGCTTTCTGGGGGCATGAAGCAGCGAGTTTCGATCGCCCGGGCTCTTGTGGTGCAGCCCTCGGTGCTGCTTCTGGACGAGCCATTTGGAGCCCTGGATGACATGACCAGGCAGCGCCTAAACCTGGAGCTTCTTAGAATCTGGACCGAGAAACCTGCCACCACACTGATGGTGACTCATGGCATTTCAGAAGCCATCTTCCTGAGTGATCAAGTTGCAGTAATGAGCCCCAGACCCGGCCGCATCAAAGAGATTATTCAGGTAGACCTTCCAAGACCTCGAACCCCGGAGATGATGCGCACTCCAGAGTTCCATGCCCTTCACGACCAGGCGTCCGACCTGCTCTTTGGTAGCAACGGCATGGCTGTTAGCGATGACTAACCTGGCAACCGCAAGCAGGAAGCTGCGCTTACCAACCTGGACCGGCGGTTTAGTGGGGGTTATCTCCACGATAGGAATTTGGTGGCTGCTGGCAGAAACGGTTTTTGCAAGCGTTGGCACCAGGCCAGACGGCTCGGGAGGAGCAATCCCGACTCCGCTAGAGGTTGTTCTGCAACTTTTTGAAGACGGATTTCAGTTTTATTGGCGCAACGGGGTAATAACCCTGTCTGAAGCGGCCATTGGTTTTGCCTGGGGAAATGCTCTGGCACTGGTGTTCGCAGGAATCGCACTGGTTGTCCCCCGCCTTGAAACCCTAACCACTCAACTGGCAGTCATCACCTACTGCATCCCGATCGTGGCCATTGGCCCGATCGTGAGGCTGATAGTTGGAGCCCCAGGCGCCGGTGAACCAGCCGGGGCTGCTGTGGTGCTGGCAGCCCTAAGCGTCTTTTTCACAACCATGATCGGAACCCTGACCGGGGTAAAGGCGACTGACAAGCGAATGCTCGATGTCGTCACCGCCTATGGCGGTGGAGCAATCCAAAGACTGTTCCGGGTTCAGCTACTGTCAGCCCTGCCCTCGATTTTTGCCGCCTTCAAAATTGCAGCTCCAGCAGCATTTCTGGGTGCCATACTCGGTGAATATGTTGGGGGCCCGGACGTTGGATTTGGGCCGGCCATGGTCAATGCCCAGCAAAGCCTAGAAATTGCCAGGGTGTGGGGAGTGGCTTTGGTTTCAGGGTTGATTGCAGGTGGTGGTTACGCNCTNTTTAGCCTGATNGGCAAGCTGGTTACCCCATGGGCGAAGGTGACCNCAAGATGAATTTCAAGATCGAAGACGCGGAGGATCGCTCACTAATTGCAGTGNGAAGCAAGGTGAAGCGAGACGCCGCTAAGCAAACTGCGAAGCTAATTTCTCAATCGATAGCAAACACCGCTTTATCNCTGATTGTTGTTTTAATTTTGTGGGTATTTGCGCTCTGGGCCTTTGATGTCACCCCCTACATCGGCAAGGGGCCGNTGGATGTATTCAATTGGCTCTTCCTTGCTGAATCGGCGACCGAAAATCAAGGTCTGGTGCTTTCCGCCCTTACCCAAACGATGCTTGATGCTGGAATCGGCTTCGCCTTTGGCCTGTTCTTTGCAACACTAATTTCAGTTCTTTTCACGCTATTTAGATCAGTCGAACAAGCCCTGATGCCAATCGCGATGCTGCTTCGGTCAGTGCCACTGATTGCCATGGCTCCGATTCTGATTCTGATCTTTGGCAGGGAGCAGGTCACGGTGGCAGTAATGGGTGCGATCGTCGTGCTGTTTCCGGCTCTAGTGAACATCGTCTTTGGGCTCAGGTCGGCCTCCGCTGCAACTCTGGATGTGGCCACTGTCTATGGAGCCAACAAACTGGCCGCCCTGCGCTATGTGGCATTTCCAAGTTCGTTGCCATCGTTCTTTGCTGCGGTGAAGATTTCGGTTCCGGGTGCTATAACTGGCGCCTTGCTTGTTGAATGGCTGGCAACCGGCCAGGGAATTGGCTATGGAATCATTTCTGCGGTTGGACGGGCAAAAACGAATGAGGTTTGGGCCTATGTCGTTGTGATAACGCTGGTTTCGATCGTGCTCTACAACCTAATTGGCCTGTTCGAAAACTATGTTCTAAAGCGCTTCGCTCCCCAGGTCTGGAAGGCCCGCTAAGGGATCTTTTCTTGCCTGTAGCTTCCCGACCAAACCATGTCGAACCGCCGCGCTTGCGAACTAGAATCATGGGGTTGAAAGGAAGCCGCAATGAAGCGCACCGAAACTCCAATTGATTTAGTTGCAAACCAACTAGTTAGTGACATGGCCAGTCGCTACCCGTCCTTCGCCACCGACATTGGTTATCCAGGCGGCGAATCCGAAATGGATGATTACAGCCCAGAGTTTTTATCACAGGAGCAACAGGACACCAAGGCAGTTATTGCCAAGCTCGCTGCTCTACAACCGGTTGACGAAGTCGACATTGTCACCAAAGATGCCATGCTGCAGTCACTTCAGGGCGACCTCGAAACCTACGATTCGGGCCTTGCCTTCCGCAACCTAAACAACATTGCTTCTCCTGCTCAAGGTGTCAGGGATGTCTTCGACAACTCCCCCACAGACACCGTGCAGGATTGGGAGAATCTTTCGCTTCGAATGCAAAAAGTCGGCCAGTCACTTCAGGGCTATGCCAGAACCCTGGCCGTCGGTGCAGCAAACGGGGACGCACCGGCTAAAAGGCAGGTTGAGGCAGTAATTCGTCAGGTTGAACAGATCACGGCAAAGGCAGGATTCTTCAGAACCTTTGCCCTAAATGCCAAGCCTGAAAGCGGTGAACTGTCTGCAGCCCTCAAGCAGGAGCTCTCCAAATCCGCAGAGCAAGCTACCCAAGGCTACGCGGCTTTCGGAGAGTTTCTAGTCAACGAGTTGCTTCCCGCCGCGACCGATGTCGATGCCATTGGCCTTGACCGCTACAAGATTTTGTCCAAAAGGTTCCTGGGAGCCAGCGTTGACCTTGATGAGACCTATGAGTGGGGCAAGGAAGAGCTAGCAAGGCTGATTGAAGAGCAAACAAAGGTTGCAAATGAAATCAAGCCCGGGGCAAGCGTTGAAGAGGCGATTGCTCACCTGGAAAATGATCCTGCAACAAAGTTGCACGGCACCGACGAGCTGCAGCAGTGGATGCAGAAGCTAAGCGATCAAGCCGTTGCTGCGCTGGCTGAGACCCACTTCGAGATAGCCGATCCAATCAAGAAACTCGAGTGCATGATCGCCCCGACCCACACGGTGGCATCTACTACACCGGGCCATCCGATGACTTTTCGAGGCCGGGCAGAATGTGGTGGTCAGTGCCGGAGGGTGTTACCGAGTTTGACACTTGGCGCGAGACTACAACTGTTTACCACGAGGGCGTCCCGGGGCATCACCTTCAGGTGGCACAGGCCACCTACATCAGAGACACCCTGAACGCCTGGCGCAGACTTGCCTCATGGACCTCCGGACACGGTGAAGGTTGGGCCCTCTATGCCGAGCGCTTGATGGAAGAGCTTGGGTATTTGGACGACCCTGCAGATCGCTTTGGAATGCTCTTTGGCCAGCGCATGCGGGCAGCGCGCGTCGTTCTCGACATCGGGGTTCACCTTGGCAAGCCCAAGCTGGTCGGTGCCGGTAACTGGGACTTTGAGTATGCCAAAAACTTTATGACTGAGCACGCCATGGAAAGCAAGGAATTTGTGGATTTTGAGGTGACACGTTACTTCGGCTGGCCAGGTCAAGCACCGAGCTACAAGATCGGTCAGCGGATCTGGGAGCAGATTCGTGATGACTATCAAAAGCGCAAGGGTGCCGATTTTGATATCAAGCAGTTCCATAAAGTTGCCCTGAACCTCGGAGGTCTTGGCTTGGACACCCTAAGAACTGCCATGGAGCGGGCATAGTTGCTGCTTTTTGGTTACTCTTGGTCTTATGTCTAAGGTCCTCTCCTCTCTCCCCGTTGGTCAAAAAGTCGGCATTGCCTTCTCCGGTGGTCTTGATACCTCCGTTGCAGTTGCTTGGATGCGTGAAAAAGGCGCGATTCCGTATGCCTACACCGCAAACCTGGGTCAATACGACGAGGACGACATCGACTCGATTCCAGCTCGCGCTATGGAATATGGTGCTGAGGCTGGGGTAATTGTTGATACTCGCGAGGCACTGGCCGAAGAGGGGCTAGCCGCGCTGGCCTGTGGCGCTTTCCACATCAGAACCGGCGGCAAGGTTTACTTCAACACCACACCACTGGGAAGAGTGGTTACCGGCACGATGCTGGTTCGCGCCATGAAAAACGACGGCGTGGAAATTTGGGGCGACGGCTCCACCTATAAGGGCAACGACATCGAGCGCTTCTACCGCTATGGTCTGCTAGCCAACCCAAACCTGAAGATTTACAAGCCGTGGCTGGACTCGGACTTCGTTGCAGAGCTTGGCGGACGCGAAGAGATGAGCCAGTGGCTAACTGAGCGCGACCTTCCATATCGTGCCTCAGTAGAAAAGGCCTACTCAACAGATGCCAACATGCTTGGTGCCACTCACGAGGCAAAGAGTTTGGAGTTTCTAAACACCCCCCTTGAAATCGTCGAGCCAATCATGGGCGTAAAGCACTGGGACCCTTCGGTTGCCATCGAGACCGAAGACGTCACGATTGAATTTGAGCAGGGCAGACCGGTTGCCATAAATGGCAAGAAGATGACCTCCGCTGCAGAGATCATCTTCACCGCCAACGAAATTGGCGGTCGTCACGGTCTTGGCATGAGCGACCAGATTGAAAACCGAATCATTGAAGCTAAGTCTCGTGGCATCTATGAGGCCCCTGGAATGGCGCTGATTCACATTTGCTACGAGCGACTTATCAGCGCAATTCACAACGAGGACACCCTTGCCAGCTACCACGAGCAGGGTCGGGCCATGGGAAGGCTCCTCTACGAAGGTCGTTGGTTGGACCCACAGACCCTGATGATCAGAGAGTCGCTCATGAAGTGGGTTGCCGGTGCCGTAAACGGTTCGGTGACGCTGAGGCTTCGGCGTGGTGATGACTACACCATCATGGACACCCAGGGCTCAGGCTTTAGTTACCACCCTGAGAAGCTTTCAATGGAGCGCAACGCTGAAGAAGCATTTGGACCGAACGACCGCATCGGTCAGCTGACCATGCGCAACTTAGACATTCAGGACACTAGGGAAAAGCTTGATCTCTACTTAAAGCAGGGTCAGATCGACGGCGATGAATTTGAGCTGATCTAAGTGTCCGTTCACATCTCAGCAGAGCCCGGACAAATAGCGAAGACCATTCTGCTTCCGGGAGACCCGCTTCGTGCCAAGTGGATTGCTGAAACCTTCTTGGAGAACCCGGTTTGCTATTCGAGCGTGCGAAACATGCTCGGCTTCACGGGCACCTATCAGGGAAGAGAGATTTCGGTTCAGGGCACCGGCATGGGCGCACCCTCGATTGGAATCTACGCCCACGAACTCTTCGAACAATACGGGGTCGAAAAGGCAATTCGCGTTGGCACTTCGGGAGGCCTAGCACCAACCAAGCTGCGCGACGTTGTAATCGCGATGACCGCTTCAACAGACTCCAACATCAACCGGCGCGCAACCAACGGGCTCGACTTCGCACCCAGTGCTAACTACGAGATGCTTGAAAAAGCAGTTGCCAAGGCACGACAGATGCAGATCAATTTCCACGTTGGAGGAATCGCTTCGGGCGACCTGTTCTACGACACCACGGATTCACTAGAGCAGTGGAAGCGGTATGGCATTCTGGCGCTTGAAATGGAGACCAATCAGCTCTACACGTTGGCGGCACGCTTTGGCCGAAAGGCCCTGAGCGTTGTTACAGTGTCAGACATGATGGATGGCTCTGCACAGACCTCTTCCGAAGAGCGTGAAAGTGGCTTCAGGGACATGGTTGAAATCGCATTGGCGGCAAGCCAGTGAAGTACGTGAGGATTGCACTGCAGCTGCTCCTGGGGTTTGCACTGACGTCCGCGGGGATTTCCCACCTAACCACTGCCAGGGCAGAATTTCAGGCCCAGGTTCCCACCTGGCTGCCACTGGATGCGGACTTTGTTGTAATCGCCTCGGGAGTGGTTGAGATCGCTCTGGGCTTGGCCCTCATCACTCTCTGGCGCTACCGCGCTTGGGTCGGGTTGGCTACGGCCGCATTTTTCATTGCAATTTTTCCGGGGAACATATCGCAGTGGCTAAACGGCATTGATGCCTTCGGGTTGGACACCGACCAAGCTCGATTCATAAGGCTGTTTTTCCAGCCGGTTTTGGTGCTCTGGGCGGTCTATGCAACCGGCGCGAACCGACTCCTTGGGAAGCGCTCAAAGTAGCTTTATTGGAGTAGCATTCCTTGAGTGCCGACCACCTCTAACATCATTGGTTTCCTGCTGCTCTCGATAGTCATAATTCTGATCCCAGGGCCAAGCGTTCTCTATGCAATTGGTCGTGCTCTGGTTCTAGGAACCAAGGCGGCAGTCCTGAGTGTTTTTGGCAATGGTTTTGGCGTTGGCATCCAAATTCTCTTCGTTTCGCTCGGCCTCGGGGCGCTGATTAAGCAGTCTGACGAAATCTTCTTTATGATCCAAATCTTGGGTGCGGCGATGGTGACCTACCTCGGCTTCAAAGGAATTTTGGACCGCAAAAAAACCGCGGAATCAGGGCTCGATAAAACCCCGAGCAGGCGAAGAATATTTGGAGACTCGGTTGTAGTGGGCATCACGAATGCCAAAACCCTGATCTTTTTCATTGCGGTGCTTCCAAGCTTTATCAGCCCGGAGGCCGGAAACATTACGCTGCAGATGCTGTTTTTGGGTGCGTTGTTTCTTGTGATTGGTGTAACCAGCGACTCGGCCTATGCGATTGCAGCAGGAAAGGCCAGGGATTGGCTGTCATCCTCCGCCGACAGACTGGCCACCTTCCGCGGGATTGGTGGATTGGCGCTAACCCTGCTTGGCGTCTATATGTTCTTTGATGCCATTAATTAGCTTTCTGGCAAGTTCGTGCAATAAATAGACACTCATCTATGTATGCTGAGTCTATGAGTGAATGGAATTACACCAAGTGCGCCAAACCGTTTGAAAGCATCGAAGCGGCCGAAGCTTTCATGGAGCAGAAAGACTTTGCCGGTCACATCCTCAAGCGTGACAATGGCTACGCGGCGGTCTGCCCCACTTACCCTGATGGCTTCTACCCCGATGCAGTGCTCGTGAAATCACGAGACAATGCCAAAGGTGAACTAGCTGCTTCCAAGAATTTGCTAACCCTCTCGCCGGCTTCCGACTGCTGCTAAGGCTGCTTCCGGCGAATTGGTTCTAGCGCTGGCTGCGCAGCTTCAGTGCCCGTACTATCCGCATGACAATGCCAACCAAAATCACTCCATAGACCAGTAGCGAAAATACCCACTTAATAGCGGAGGCTGTTGAGGCCAGTAGCGCGGTGGACGAAGAAATTGAGCCGTCGGCAAGGTACTGGTTTGACAAAGCGGCTAGTGCGAAGTTCTCAACCCAATCAAAGACAACTTGACCAAATGGGAGCAGGTTCAAAATCCCAAACTTATGCGAATATGGCTTAAACAACAACGACACCCAGGCCACATACATGACCCCGTATATCAAACCAAAGAGAGTGTCCCAAACCTGATTGAAGTTGATATAGGCATTGATCATCTCATCGGAACGCTCTGCAAGGAAGGCAAGGATCTCCGCCTGGCCAAAGCCCAACGACGTTCCTAGCGACCTAACAGTGCTGTTGACCACTTCAAAAGCGGTCCCCTTGCCTGTTAGGAAGAAGACCAGGTAGCCAGCAAACACTGAGGTTGCCAGCGACGCGGTGACCAGGTTCGATCTCTTGTAGAAAAACAGAGATGCCAGACCCAGTGGGCCGGATCGTCTCGGGCGATTTACACTGTCGGTGCTTTTACTAAACATCGTTGACGATCTCTTCCTTGCTTGCTTAGTAAGCAGCAAATGTTCGCGTCGTTGAAAAAAGTGGAGATTGGATCTGATCAGCTAACGGCGGCTTGCACAAGCTGTGCTGCTTACAGCCTACGCATAGTTAGGCAGATCAATGGCGCACCATAAACATCTGACTAGCTACAGCCGCTTGATTTACAGCCGAACCTAAAGCTAGCTCCAGATTAATTCTCCTGAAGGAACATGTCCGCTGCCATTTTGATAACCCTTTTGTAATTGCCCCTATGGCTTTTTGGAGTACTCCCCTAGACTTCTATTGAGACAGTTCTAAACCACTGCTCAGCGTCGTAGAACGACCCCCACGAATCTGTGGTTAATCTTTTCCTTCGGCGAACGAATACATCCATCGATGTCTTCGCCATTTGCCCAAAAACTTGGGCTCAAAAGTGATGCAAAATTCACATGAAAGTAATTACCTTATGTCTTCAAAGACTTTCCTTGACCTTGGCGTGCCAGCCA
>JGI26082J51739_10002391_pt1 | contig 11462 bp, 14 predicted proteins | sample SaaInl5LU_22_DNA_FD_51739 | JGI IMG/M metagenome (IMG submission 51739)
TCATCAGGCCTATATGGCAATTTTGGTCAGGCCAATTATGGTGCCGCCAAATTGGGCGTTGTTGGCTTTATCAACACGCTGAAATTGGAAGGTCAGAAAGACAATATCCACATTAACGCGCTGGCCCCTGTCGCTTGGACACGCATGACATCAAATCTTATGCCGCCAGAAATGGAAGAAATGCTGAAGCCTGAACAAGTGACCCCTGCGGTTGTGTTTATGTGTTCAGAAAATGCCCCAACCGGCAAAATCATTTGCGCTGGCGCCGGTGCTTTTGCTTCGGCACATATTGTTGAAACCCGTGGCATGTATTTGGGCGCAGACCCGTCTGCTGAACAAGTGGCTGAGAATTGGGAACAAATTTCGAAACTTGACGACCAAGCTGAAGCTCTGTTCCAAGGCGGCGACCAAACGCGTCGTTTCTTCGAACTGATTCAAGCCGCCAATAAATAAGTTATTGAGGGGCGCGTGCAGCCCATGCGCCCCTTATTTTTCTGATGCCTATTAAAGCTATTTCCGCCTCTACCGCCCTGATGTTTGGGCTCTGGTTGATGTTATCAGGNCATTACACANGCCTGCTCATCTCACTCGGCTTGATCAGCGCCATTGGCGCCTCGCTGATTGCCTATCGCATGGGTGTGCTTGACGAAGAAGGCCTGCCTTTGGGCCTGCTCATCCGCTTGCCGAAAGTGTCTTTCTGGCTGATTTGGGAAATTCTAAAATCAAATATTGATGTAGCGCGGGTGATTATCAACCCTGCCAGCGCCCGCCCACAATTAGTCCGCGTCAAAGCCTCACAAAAAACCGTCGCCGGTCTNGTGACTTATGCCAATTTCATCACGCTGACACCGGGCACGGTCTCGGTCAATGTCGATGAAACAAAAAATGAGATTCTGGTGCATGGGCTGACCAAAAGTTTTTGCGACGGCTTAGCGGANCCGGAAATGGATGAAAGAGTGTCTGCGCTGGAAGGGAAGTCATCATGACCTTGACCCTGTGGTTCGGCCTGACCTTGGCCAGTATTGGTGTGTCTATCATTATCGCTATTTTGCGCGCCTCTCTGGGGCCAACTGCTTTTGATCGGGTTTTGGCGGTCAACACAATCGGCACGCTGGTTGTGTTGTCTATTTGCGTCTATGGGTTTTTCGATGGCCGCCCAGAATTCCTCGATATTGCCGTTTTATATGCTTTGATTAATTTCATTGGCACCATCGCTATTCTCAAATTCTTCCGCCATGGCACATTGGGCGATCACTTNCCGCCCGAGGATAAGCATCATGGTTAATGACATGCTCATATTTATTGATATNGCGCGCCAAATCATNGGCATTGGCGCCCTGCTGCTTGGCAGTCTGGCGATTNTTATTGGCGCCCTTGGCCTANTGNGGCTTGGTGATGTTTATCAGCGCATGCACGGCGCTGGCATTATCGACACTGGCGGCGCCGGTCTGGTGCTGCTTGGGCTTTTGCTATTATCGCCTGATTGGACGGTGGCCGTGCGNATTGCGCTGATTGGCGGCCTGCTGATTATGACNAGCCCAACNGCCACNCATGCGATTGCACGGGCAGCGCGCTTCTCTGGCGTTGAGCCAATATTGTCAACCGACAGCAAAGAAAAGGAGGGCTAAGCNATGGGGTTTATTATTGACGCCACGCTCATCGCCTTTCTGGCGCTGATTGCCATTGCTGCGCTNCGCCGCAAACAGCTTTTTGGCATGGTCATGCTNTCTGGCGCTTTTTCCTTGGTCGCGGCGACNTTNTTTGTGGTTCTTGATGCGGTGGATGTGGCCTTTACCGAAGCCGCTGTTGGCGCCGGTATTTCAACGGTTCTGGCCTTGGCCACCTTATCTTTNGTGCCNGCTGAGGAAAAACCGCATTCGATTGCCATTGTGCCCGCCNTTCTGGCGCTGGCGACCGGCTTGTTATTATCGGTCGCGGTCAGCGATTTGCCCGAATTTGGNGCCGCCGATGCACCAATTCACAATCATGTCGCGCCTGAATTCATTATTGGCAGCGAAGAAAAAATCGGCGTGCCCAATGTTGTGACCTCGGTTCTGGCCAGCTATCGCGGCTATGACACATTGGGTGAAACCGTGGTCGTGTTCACCGCCGCCATTGCTGTCTTGCTGATTATTGGCGGATGGACGCGACGCGAAACCGAAATCACCGAAAGCACGGAGNACGACCATGCAGGATGATCCCGTCATTCGCGTTATNGCCAAAGTGCTAATACCAACAATGATGCTATTTGCCCTTTATGTGCAATTCCACGGCGACTATGGGCCCGGTGGCGGCTTTCAGGCTGGGGTTATTTTTGCTGCCGCCTTTATTCTGAACGCGACTGTCTTTGGTTTTAATCGCGGCCGCCATGTTTGGCCGGCGCGGCTTAACCTAATGGCGATNGCCCTTGGCGTGTTGCTGTACGGCGGCACCGGCGTTGCCACTATGGTGCTGGGNGAGAACTTCCTCAGCTATAATGCTTTGTCTGACGATCCGATCGCCGGTCAACATTTGGGTATTTTATTGGTCGAATTTGGCGTCGGCCTGACGGTTGCGGCGGTCATGGTCGCTCTGTTTTTCGCCTTTGCTGGCCGCGTCTCGCATGTCCGGCTGCTGAACAAAACCCGGGCCCATGAAAAAGCCCNAGCCGAAGCGAAAGGGACAGCCAATGACTAGTCTCTTTGCGCAATGGAATTATTTCCTCGTCATTATTTTGATGATGCTAGGCTTTTATGCGGTGATTGCGCGCGGCAATATGGTGAAGAAAATGGTCGGGCTGAATATTTTTCAGACCTCGGTTTTCATGCTGTATATTTCCATGGGCAAGGTGAGCAATGGCACGGCACCCATTCTGACCGGCGACAGCAGCACNGTTTATTCTAACCCGCTGCCGCATGTGCTTATTCTCACTGCCATTGTTGTCGGTGTGGCAACCACCGCTGTCGGCTATGCGCTGATTATCCGCATTCAAGAAAGCTTCGGCACTATTGAGGATGACGAAATTATCGAGTTAATGGATGACGCCGANGCGGCAAGCGAGGGGNCCGCATCATGATGCAACATCTGCCCATTTTGCAAGTGATTGTGCCGCTTTTGGCGGCGCCTCTGATTGCCCTTTTACGGGGCCGAGAAATCGCTTGGTTGGCGACCTTTATCGTCACCGGCGTGACCTTTGTTATTTCGCTTTTGCTGTATCATCAAGTTAGCGAAAGCGGCGCCCGTCTGGTCTATGAAATTGGCGGATGGGCCGCCCCCTTGGGCATTGTCTATGTGATTGACGCCGCCAGTGCGCTGGTGCTGCCAATTGTTACCGGCATTGGCTTTGTGGTGACCTTAGCCGCAAGGCATTTGGTAACGGCCGAAATTGATCAACGCGACCACCCGCTGTTTTTCACCGCTTGGGTGCTAACCATTGCCGGCATGCTGGGGCAAGTAACAACGGGCGACGCCTTTAATATTTTCGTTTTCCTCGAGATTTCCTCTCTGTCCGCCTATGCTTTGGTCGCCATGGGGGCTGGCCGCGACCGCCGCGCCCTACCCGCGGCCTTTAACTATCTGATTTTGGGCACGGTCGGCGCCACTTTCTATGTCATTGGTCTGGGTCTGCTATATATGCTGACCGGCACATTGAACCTGGATGATTTGGCGGTTCGTCTGGCCGATATTGAACAAACCCGTGCCGCCTATATGGCCATGGCGTTTATTGCCTTGGGGCTGTTCTTGAAAATGGCGCTATTCCCGCTGCATTTCTGGTTGGTGCCAGCCTATAGCTACGCCCCTTCAGCTGTCTCTGCTTTGATGGCCGCAACCGCCACCAAAGTGTCAGTATATGTGCTGGTGCGGCTGATGTTTGGCGTCTTCGGCATTGGCTTTGTCGGCATCAGCGACGGGCTCGGCACGGTGCTTTTGACGCTGGGCATTATTGGCGCATTTGTTGGCACATTGGCAGCGATTGTTGAAACCGATTTGAAAAAGCTCTTTGCTCAATCGTCAATTGCCCAGCTTGGCTATATGGCCATTGGCATTGGCATTATGACACCGGCCGGTCTGGCTGCCGCCTTTATTCATTTGTTCAATCATGCGCTGATGAAGGGCACATTATTTCTGGCCATTGGCGTCATTGGCGCGCAAACCGGCCGTGCCACCATGCGCAGTATTGAAGGCGCCGGACGGCAAATTCCAATGACCATGACGGCAATCTTATTTGGCGGTCTCGCCCTGATTGGCGTGCCGCTTACCGCCGGATTTATTTCTAAATTATATTTGATCCGCGCCTTGCTGGAGAGTGATTTATGGATATTAGCCGGCCTGACCTTTGTTAGCTCGGCTCTGGCCTTAGCCTATGTCTGGAAAATCGTCGAAGCGGCTTGGCTCAAGCCACGCCCAGAAGGGGCGCCAGATTTGCATGAAACAGCGATCATGTGGCTGCCAGCATGGCTGTTGGTTATTGCAACAATTGGCTTTGGTATATTTGCCAGCCCGCTGATTAATGGCGCTGTGCAAGCGGCCGCTATATTCTTTGGAGGGCAATCTTAATGCTTCACTCTGAAACATTAATCTATGCTCTGCTCGGCTTACCGTTGATCGCGTCGCTTGGCGTTTTAGTGCTGCGCAAATGGCCGAATTTACGCGATGGGCAAGCGGTAGTGATTGGCCTACTCACCGCCGCCTGCGCGATTGAATTTTTTGCGCGTGGCGCTGATGGCACCAGCCTGACGCTATTGGCAATGACGCCAAGCCTGTCCATCAGCTTCACGCCGGAGCCTCTGGGGCTGTTATTTGCCTTGGTTGCTGGCTGCCTATGGCCATTGGCGACGCTCTACACAATTGGCTATTTGCGCGGCGCCCATGAAGACAATCAAACCCGCTTTATGTTCTTCTATGCTATTGCCATTCACGCCGCTATGGCGATTGCCCTATCGGGCAATTTGCTGACGCTTTTCGTATTCTATGAAATTCTGACCTTCTCGACCTATCCATTGGTCACCCATAAGGGCACTGAGGATGCGCGCAAGGCAGGCCGCGTCTATCTCGGCATATTGGTGGCCAGCTCAGTGGTGTTTTTACTGTTTGGCGTCATCGGCGTTTGGGTGATTGCCGGCACGCTGGACTTTACAGCCGGTGGTATTTTAGCCGGTAAAATTGACCCGATTTACGTGCCCTTTTTGCTCGGCTTATTCGCTTTCGGCATTGGCAAGGCGGCACTCATGCCGTTGCACCGCTGGTTGCCAGCGGCCATGGTGGCGCCGACCCCGGTCAGCGCTTTATTGCATGCTGTGGCGGTGGTAAAGGCGGGCGTGTTTACCGTTTTGAAAGTAGCGATTTATATTTTCGGCCTCGATTTTTTAAGCTCAACCGGCGCCAGCGAATGGCTGATTATTGTTGCCAGCTTCTCTATTCTGGCGGCATCTATTGTTGCTTTGCGCAAAACTAATTTGAAAGCCCGCTTAGCCTATTCAACGGTCAGCCAGCTTGGCTATATTGTGCTCGGCGCGGCGCTGGCGTCGCCCTTAGCTGCCTCCGGCGCAGCCTTGCATATAGCCACACATGCGGCNGGCAAAATTACGCTGTTCTTCTGCGCCGGTGCGATTTATGTCGCCCATCACCTCAGCGATATCAAAGATATGGATGGTCTTGGGCGACGCATGCCGCTTACCTATGGCGCCTTTGCCTTGGCCGCTTTGTCGATTATTGGTGTGCCACCTTTGGGCGGGGCATGGTCGAAATTCATGCTGATGGGCGGGGCGCTGGACGGCCAACATATGCTGGTGCTTGTGGTTTTAATGGTGTCGTCGCTANTGAATCTTGTCTATCTCGGTGAAATTATATTGCGTGGGTTTTTCGCTCCCGCCAAAGCCGGTTCTGTCGCCGAGGGCGGTTACGCCGAAGCGCCTTGGGCTTGTGTGGCGCCGCTGTGCATCACTGCGCTGATATCAATTTTGCTGTTCTTCAGCGTTGATTTTTTCATTCTGAACTTTAGCGGGTAAGCCATGTCACATTCTTCTGAAAAACCCGAAATCAGCCCAGCNGCCAAGCGCTTTATCATCGCCCTTTGCATTATCTGCTTTGGCCTGACGGTTCTGGAATTTGTCATTCATCGCCACGCTTATTTTNCGCTTGAAGGACGGCCAATGTTTTTTGCCGCCTATGGCTTCATTGCCTTTATCATTGTCGTGGTCGGCGGTATTGGCCTGCGCAAATTAATCATGCGAGCGCCAGATTATTATGAGGCAGGAGACGATCATGAATAGTCTGCTGCCGTCATTGTTGCAAATCCCCGGTTTATTGATGGTGTTTGGTGCCGTGCTGGTGCCAATTCTGCCTCATGCACTACGGCAAATTTGGATGTTGGCGGTTATCGCCCTATCGGCTTGGCTGTGTTGGGGAATTGCACCGGGCGTGCATATGACCACCCAATTGGCGGGGCTCGACCTCATATTGGTGCGCGCCGATGCCATCACCAGACCGTTTGCGCTGGTGTTCCATATTGCCGCTGCGCTTAATGTGATTTACGCCATGCACGAAAATGTGCGCACCACAGCAACCGCTGGCTTGGCCTATGCAGGTGCTGCCATTGCCGCCTTATTCGCTGGCGATTTCGTCACCCTGTTTATCTATTGGGAACTCACCGCTTTCACATCGGTATTTTTGATTTTAATCAGCCGCAGCGAGCGCAGTTTTGCCGCTGCCATGCGCTATTTGCTGATGCAAGTCAGTTCCGGCGTCATTTTATTGGCCGGCGCGGTGATTTTATGGCACAGCGGCCAAGGCCTCAGCGTGCAAGCGCTGGACGCATCAACTCTGGCCGGCGGCCTCATTCTGCTGGCCTTTGGTATTAAAGCTGCCTTCCCCTTCCTCAATGGCTGGCTGCAAGACGCCTATCCAGAGGCCAGCGTTACCGGCACGGTCATGCTCTCGGCCTTCACCACAAAATTGGCGATTTACATACTGGCCTTGTGTTTCGCGGGCACAGAGATTCTTATCTGGATTGGTGCGGTGATGACCTTATTCCCCGTATTCTTTGCGGTGATTGAGAATGACCTGCGACGGGTTTTGGCCTTTTCGTTGAACAATCAGCTCGGCTTTATGGTCGTTGGCGTCGGCATTGGTAGTGAATTGGCGATTAATGGCACCGTATCGCACGCCTTTGCCCATATTATTTATAAAGCCTTGCTNTTCATGAGCATGGGCGCGGTATTGCANCGCACAGGCACCGCCAAAGCCAGCGAANTGGGTGGGCTGTGGAAACGCATGCCGCTGACCATGATTTTCTGCATTATTGGCGCCGTATCGATTTCCTCCTTCCCGCTGTTCAGTGGCTTTGTCACCAAATCGCTGACCATTGGCAGTGTCGCCAAGGATGGCTATTTCGTGGTCTGGATGATTTTAATCTTTGCCTCAGCTGGCGTGCTTGAACATTCGGGTATTAAAATTCCGTATTTCGCCTTCTTCGGCCATGANCGCAAATTCGAGGTTAAAGAAGCACCGGTGAATATGCTCATTGCCATGGGCATTGCCGCTGGCTTGTGCATTGCCATTGGCGTGGCGCCGCAATTGCTTTACGGGCTGTTGCCCTATGCGGTCGATTATAATGTGTGGGATGCCGGCCATGTGCTGGGCGAAATGCAATTGCTATTATTCGCTATTCTGGCCTTTGTGTTCTTAATGGTGCGCGGGCTTTATCCGCCAGAGATTGACTCCACTGTGCTCAACACAGATTGGTTCTTGCGCCGCCTTCTGCCGCGTCTGACCATGGCCATTGCGCGGCCCATTCTTTCTGTCTGGTTTGCCGCTTTAGGGCAGACCAAAAAACTGGTGATGAATGGTCTTTACGTCGGCGAACGGGCCAGCCAGCAAACCGGATTAGTGTCCGGCGTTGCCAGCACTGGAGCTGCGGCTGGTATTTTCCTCGCCGTCTTCGCCCTCTTGCTGCTGTTGCTATTCTCTATGTAGCCAAAAAAAGGGCGCCACGGCAGATGCCGGACGCCCTTTCAAATCTTCTATTCTATGTTCTACAGGCCGAGAACCGCCTTGGCGATAATGTTGCGCTGGATCTCATTTGAACCGGCGTAAATTGTCGTCTTACGCTTGTTGAAATAGCCCGGCACCACCATTGGCGCGCCGTCCATACCCACATCGGGCTCATTGGTTGAAGCCAATGTGTCCTCGACAAATGGGAAACCATATTGGCCAATTGCTTCAACCGCCAATTCAGACACATCTTGCTGGATTTCCGTACCACGAGTTTTCAGCAGCGATGAAGACCCTGGGCCAATATTTTGACCGGCACTGATTTCGGCAAAAATCCGCAATTCAGTGGCTTCCATCACCATAATTTGACGCTCCAAATCGGTTGCCTTACGGGCAAAATCTGGGTCATTAGCCAGCTTGTCGCCATTTGCTTCAATCTCAGCGGCCATTTCTTTGACTTTTTTCAACGACCGGTTGAGGCCAGCTGAATAAGGATTACCGCGCTCAAACTCGAGCAGATATTTGGCATAGGTCCAGCCTTTATTCTCTTCACCAATCAGGTTTTCCTTCGGCACTTTAACGTCTTCAAAAAACACTTGGTTGATTTCTTGCTGACCTTCAGCAGGGCCATCCAAAGTAACCAATGGCGCCACTTTCACGCCCGGTGAATTCATCTCAATCAGCAAAAAGGAAATGCCCTGTTGTGGCTTTTCAGTTTTTGCTGTGCGCACGAGGCAGAAAATCCAATCAGCATGTTGTGCCATGGAAGTCCAAATTTTTGACCCATTGCACAAATAATGATCGCCCTTGTCTTCGGCTTTCATTTGCAAAGAAGCCAAGTCAGAACCTGAGCCCGGCTCAGAATAACCCTGACACCACCAAACATTAGTCGCCAGAATATCGGGCAAGAACCGCTGCTTCTGCTCTTCCGAACCAAATGCCATAATCACTGGCGCGACCATGGTCAGGCCAAAAGGAATGGAATGCGGCGCACCAGCAGCATCCATTTCTTGCGTGAAAATAAACTTCTGGGTCGGTGTGAAACCAGCGCCGCCATGTTCGGCTGGCCAGTTTGGCGCGGCCCAACCTTTTTCAAACAGGCGCTTTTGCCAGGTAATATGGCCTTGTTTGCTGATATAGCCGTTTTTCGAACGTGCTGCTTCAGCTTGCAAATCTGGGGTGAAGGCTTCGGCGATAAATTCTTTTACTTCCGCGCGAAACGCATTGTCATCACTATTGTAACTGAGATCCATGATTCACTCCTAGCTTACGATGTTAACTTCGATTAATTCAGGGGCGCCAGCCAAACATCCACCAACCGGGGCTGCGGCTTCGCCAAAGGCTGGCGAACGACCATGGGTCTTGCGTGCGTCTTCATCAGCATATTGCTCCATCACGCGATAGGTCGTTGCGTCGTCTTTGTCTTGGCACAAAGAATACAGCAAACAACCGGGTTCTTCGGCTTTGACGACGTCCTGCATTTTCGCAAATGCGGCCTCAAAATCAGCCTGTTTGCCTTCTTGTACTTTTAGTGTTGCGATAATTCCTACTGCCATAATCTCTCTCCTATAATTTACTTATCGTTATAATCTGGTGTGCGTTTGTCAAGCATCGCCCCAACCGCTTCGCTGTGGTCTTGTGTCTCATGCATCAGCGCCTGCGTGGTGGCCGACATTTCCATAATGGTTTCAAAACCGGCTTGCTGGCCGTGCCGCATCAGTCGTTTGGCAGCCCGCAAAGCCTCTGGCGGTTGCGCCACAATTTGTTCAGCCAAGGCCATGGCGGTGTCCATAAGCGCGTCTTCGGCGACTACTTGCGAGACCAGCCCCCAAGCCTCAGCCGTTGGCGCATCAATCGTGCGGCCGGTGAATAATAACTCGCTGGCCCGCGCCGGCCAATAATACGCGGCAAAAGCCAAGCCCCGCCATCGCCGGGAATCAGACCAATTTTCAAAAATGTTGAACCAAAAATTGCCTTTTGAGACGCAATGCGCATATCGCATAAACAGGCCACATCATTTCCCAAGCCAATGGCTGGGCCATTNACCGCNGCAATCACCGGCACTTGCAAGCCCCATAAACTTTTGACGATTTGATGGATGCCGCGACGNTAGCCGTCGGCAATATGAACGCCAGCGCCGTCAAACGGNGGCAGGCCATCGCGCATGGCTTTCACATTGCCACCAGCGGAAAAGGCTGAACCCTGTCCGGTCAATATCACGCAGCGCACCGAACGGTCGGCGTTNATGCGGTCACATATCTCAGAAAAACATTGACCATCCCCCGCCTCGCCNAGCGCATTGCGCATGTCGGGACGGGAAATGGTCAAAAGAGNAATAGCGCCTTGCTGGCGATAATCCAGCACCTCGCTCATTGATTAAGCTGCCGCGAACCGCTTCAGATGGTGATCAACATTACCAAACTGAGTATCGATCATAGTCAGGCGTTTGAAATAATGCCCAACATTCAGCTCTTCTGTCATGCCCATGCCGCCGTGCAATTGCACCGCTTGCTGGCCTACAAAACGACCTGATTTACCAATCTGAACCTTGGCGCCAGAGGCGGCTTTTTTGCGCTCTGCTTCGCTTTCGGTTAGCTTCATATTGACCATATAGGTCATTGAAACCGACTGCTCATATTCCATGAACATGTCAACCATTCGATGCTGCAACACTTGGAAGCTGCCAATGGCAACGCCAAACTGCTTACGGGTTTTACAATATTCAACCGTGGCATCATTCAGTTGTTTCATGTGACCGACGGCTTCCGCGCTCAGCGCACCAATACCGTAGTCAATGGCTTCATCCAAAATCGCAAAGCCTTTGCCGGCTTCACCAATCAGCGCATCGGCACCGACAGCGACATTTTCCAGCGTCACTTCACAAGCGCGGCCGCCGTCAACCGTCGGATAATCCTGCGTGCTGACGCCAGCTGCTGATTTATCAACGATAAACAAGCTCACGCCGTCTTGGTCGCGTTGGCCGCCGGATACACGAGCTGAAACAATCAGCTTGTCAGCCCATGGGCCGCCCTGCACNACNGCCTTTGTGCCATTGAGCACAAATCCAGCACCATCGGCTTTCGCAGATGTCACAATATCCGCCAGGTTGAAACGACCTTGCGGCTCAGAATAGGCCAAAGCCCAAATGCTTTCGCCAGCAATCAAAGATGGCAAATGTGTTTCTTGCTGCTCTTTTGAAGCGTGGCGGTTCAAAATACCACCGCAAAGCACCACGGTTGGCATATAGGGCTCAACGACCAAACCACGGGCCAGTTCTTCCATAATCACCATGGTCTCGATTGGGCCACCGTCAAGGCCACCCAATTCTTCAGAAAATGGTGCTGCCAATAGACCCAATTCAGCAAATTGCTGCCAGATTTCGCGGCTCATACCTTCTTCACTGCGAATGATTTTCATCCGTGTGTCGAAGTCATAATTATCTTGCACAAAGCTTTGCACCATATTGCGCAGCAATGTCTGTTCTTCTGTAA
>JGI26082J51739_10002392_pt1 | contig 11461 bp, 5 predicted proteins | sample SaaInl5LU_22_DNA_FD_51739 | JGI IMG/M metagenome (IMG submission 51739)
CGAATATAGATATAACCTTAAATTTAAGGGTGCTCATGTGCTTATTAACTCCCCCCAGAATGCGCTCTTTACAAGCTTAATTGTCACTCATTTAGACCAAACCATCTTCGTCATGGCTGATCTTGAGAAACTTAAAGTTTTTCGCGGATTGAAGGAGCTTGCAATAGCCGCTTCTGTTTGTACTGAAACTTTTCTTTCAAGGGGATTAATGGTTGAGCCAGTCGAATTGCTTGCAGCCATGGAAGATTTCTCTTCGCCAAAAGTTATGATGAAAATCCAAGAAGAATCTAATCAATTGAGCTGGTCTTTGTCAGAGTTAGATTAGCGTCCTTTAGTTCTTCGGTCCGACAGGCTGCTCAATAACTACTTTTTTAGTGACGCAATTTTCAATAGCGACTCAATATTCAAAGTGTTGTTTTGAATTAGCGCAGTACCCATGCCAAAAAGCCATTGAGCGTCAGAAACGATAAGGCTGTAGTAACCAGCAGGCTGCTGGCTGTTACCTTCTCTAATCCATACTTGCTGGCGATAATTGGGAAGATGCTCATCATAGGCGATGCGCAAATCAGAATTAAAGCAGTCACTAAAGCGGAAGAGAGCGAATCATCGCCTGATCCTTGCCCTGAGATAAAGATAACGAACAATGCAATCCCGGGCATTAATAGAAGTTTTAATGCGGCAATACTAAAGATCGCGCCAAGATCGCCTCTAAATTTCGTTTCTACCAGTGACCCTCCGATAAAGACCAATGCCGCGGCTGTTGCTGCTTTGGCTAGCATATCAAACGAGTTCAATATGAACTGAGGTGGTGTGATTTCAAAATATGAGACACCAACCCCAAAGCAGATTGCTATCAGCATCGGGTTCGTTATGACGCGTTTTGCTATTAGCCGTATGCGCTGTCGGGTGCCAGATCCTCCAGCATCATTAATATCAGCTATGAGTAGTGCGCAAGGTGTGAGTATTAAATTCTCAACTAATAGACACATCACAAGAACTTGAGCGGCCACAGCCGGTGTTGCTTGAAGCAGAATTGGAAAACCAACAAACATAGAGTTGGGCACTGACCCACCCATTGCATAGATGGAACTCTTAACAGAAGAGCTTCCTAGAATAAAACGTTGTAATACAAATCCTAATATCAACGTTGAGAAGGCAATGATCCCATAGAGTTTCAAAAATTGCAGATCAAAGGTGTAGGGGGCTGTTTCACGTAAAAAATTACTTAATATAACGCTGGGTACACATAAATATAGAACAAAACGGGCAAGGCCTGGTAATAATCCTGCCGGTATAAGTGAGGTTCGAACGGCTAGGTATCCAATCGCTATGAGAGTGAAAATGGGTGCAGTTATCTCTAGCACGTTAAGCATAATCACCTAAACACTCTCATCCCTTGATTAATGGACCTTTTTACCATTGGTATATTTAACTTTTGGTTTATTTAAGTCATGTTATTTAACCATCTCTAGCCTCTTCAGCCGCTTTAGCATAGAGTACAGATAGGACATTTGTACTTAAATATTTTTTGTATTGCTGTTGTACACCTGTCTTGTTAATCGAGGACGGTTCCATAAAAAATAAGAGATTTATCTTCACGAAGATAGTGATGAGTAGAAATGTACAAAGAACCGGGTTTTAACCCCAACGAGCAACTAAAAAACCAGCTAGTCGATTCTTTAATCGCTTTTGTTGCGGTGGCAATGCCCATTTTAACCTTTACTGCGGTTGTTAGATCTTTTTTTAATGGATTTCAACCGATTATTGTTGTTTTGACTTTAAGTTCATTTTTGTTTGCGTACATCCATTTTCAGCGTGGAAAAATAACACGTCAAACAAAGTTACTCGTTCTAATAGCTGTAACCTCAATCGCTTCCTTGTTTAGCTACATGGCCTATTTTGAAATAGCCCGCATCTATATGATCATGCTATTGCCGGTTGTCACGGTGGCATGCGGAACGCGACCTTTATTCAGCTATATCTTTAGCCTCCTAGCGTCTATCTATGGTTTAGTTTTGTCAGGTGCCATTAGTCAAAGCGTTGAGGTATTAAAGCTAAATCTTCCCTTGTTCGCTTTATCCCTGACCATGTACCTAATGATCTCGTATCTGCTGTCGTCGAAAATGGTCGATCAATTGCGTCGAGTTACCCATATAGAGTGGCAGGCAAATCGCACTGATAATGATACGGGGCTTTTGAACGAACTGGCACTGAAGGAGATCTTTGGCAGATGGTTGCGCAGCGATCCTCATGCTGTAACTCGACTTTACCTTGTTCGATTTGGCTGTTTAGTCAGTACGGATACGGATTTTAGCCGAGAGGTTCGCGATCATTTGAGGCATCAAATTGGTTTGATGTTTAAGCTAAATGAAAACCCATTGATTGCATTCGGTGTTTTAAACGACGGTAATTTTTTAATTATAGCGAACCGAGCCAATTGGGTTGAAATAGAGTCGTTTATGCGCTCCCTCAATGAAGCATCACTTGCGGTAGACGGTTATAAAGTGCTGCTGAACCCCGTGGTCGTTACGACAGATACACCCAGTGACGGCACTAGTTTTACGATTTTGTTGGACAACTTAACCCGCGTACTTGATCGTGCTGATATTGACAATCTACGTTTTGCTCGTTACACGCCTGTTGATAGACCCGCGACTGAAAAAGCACACTACTACGCGAGTGAGCTAAAGTCTGCGCTTGAAAAAGGACAGTTAAAACTGTTTCTACAGCCGAAGGTGCTGGCGAGTGATGTCAGTAAGATAAAGGGGTGTGAAGCTCTGATTCGATGGGAACATCCCGAGGCTGGGCTTCTTACGCCCGCATCGTTTCTTGAGCAAGTTGAAAAATCGACAGGACGCGCAGCCCTTGCGCTGTTTGTAATTGATCAATCCGCTGCGCTGTTGCAACAAGCGCAGTTAATTGACCCGGATTTCCAACTCTCCTTCAATCTGAATCCCGCGGATTTACACGATTTATGCGTGATTGCTCATCTTGCTCGCATAATGAAGGCTTATGACTTCGCACCTAATACCCTACAAATTGAGGTTACGGAGTCAGAGACCGCTATGCATGTTGATATATTGTCTCGTTCACTTAGCGCTATAAAGAGTCTAGGTTACTCAATTGCTATGGATGACTTTGGCACGGGTATGAGCTCACTCTCTTATTTCAGTAAGTTACCCGTCGACACTGTAAAGATCGATCGCGCTTTTTTAGAGTCAATAGAGACGAGTAAGACGGCCGTCCATGTTTTACACTCTATGATTAATCTCTGTAAGGGGGTGGATTGGCAGGTAGTTGTTGAGGGTGTTGAAACCCAGTCTCAAGCTTCAATCGTTAAAGAGCTCGGTGTGGATACGATCCAAGGTTATCGGTTCGGAAAAGCGATCGATGCCAATCGCTTTATGGAAACGCTACATGATAAAAATCAGGCCAATGATCTAATCTAAGCCTGGTTAATTTTTACGTAAATCGAAACTAGGAGACAATGGGTGTCTAACTACCTTCCTGCTGAAGATCGATACACTAAAATGCAATACCGTCACTGTGGACGCAGTGGATTGCAGCTTCCGCTTGTTAGCCTGGGGCTGTGGCATAATTTCGGTGAGGACACCGCCCACCAAACTAAACGCGAGATTTGTCGAAAAGCCTTTGATATGGGAATCACCCACTTTGATCTTGCGAATAACTATGGGCCACCACCCGGCAGTGCTGAGACCGCATTTGGCGAGATATTGCGCACTGACTTTCGTGGCTACCGTGATGAGATGATCATCTCATCAAAAGCTGGATATCATATGTGGCAGGGCCCCTATGGAGAATGGGGCAGTCGAAAGAATTTAATCGCCTCCTGTGATCAGTCACTTAAGCGTCTAGGCGTCGATTATGTTGATATTTTCTATTCACACCGCGTGGATCCTAATACGCCTTTAGAAGAGACTATGGGCGCACTTGATCAGATCGTGCGTTCAGGAAAAGCGCTATATGTTGGTATNTCGTCTTATAATTCAGANCGCACGCGCCAAGCGGCTGCCATATTAAAGGATTTGGGCACGCCCTGTCTGATTCACCAGCCTAGTTATAATATGCTTAACCGTTGGGTTGAAACTGATGGTCTCAAAGATACGCTAAGTCGTTTAGGTGTTGGTGCTATCGCCTTCACCCCACTTGCTCAAGGCTTGCTTACCAATAAATACCTTAAGGGAATACCCGAGGGGAGTCGTGCGCTGCAAGCAAAGTCTCTTGAGACAAACACCATCACCCCGGAGCTGATCCACAATCTTAATCAACTTAATGATATCGCTCAGTCCAGGGGGCAAACGCTTGCACAAATGGCGATCGCATGGGTACTAAAAGATGAGAGCATTACCAGTGCACTGATAGGCGCCTCCTCTGCACAACAGGTTGAAGACTGTGCTGGCGCCGTCGCTAAACTTAGCTTTTCTGCGCAAGAATTATCTCAAATTGATCAAATCGCAACCGATGCAGGTATCAATCTTTGGGAGCAGTCATCAACAGCATAATTGACAGTGACGGGATTACTAGCCTGGCGATTGTGTGCGTCAACGAATAAGTCTGTCGTAAAATATGGGATGAAATGTTTGATTTGATCGTCGTGTGTGGTGGGATTCTAGGACTCACCGCACGCGATGTATGTGTTCTCTTTTAAAGCGTTTTACATGGCTAAGGTATAGGTCAAAAAGCAGTTTTAAACACAGATGGGTCTCATTCGCTTAGGCTGTATTTGAGGCATCTTTTTTCGCATACAAGCGCTGCTAATTGGATCGGTCAACCTATTTAAGGTATAGGCCTTCAGTTTTGTCTACACAGGCTAATGTCGGGATAAGGTCGGGTGTCGATCGCAGATTTTTGACTCTTGAGCCTATCCGTGAGTGACTGATTTACTTGCCCCTAGGCAGGGGTGTGTTCTGCAGGTTATTCATGCTTGGCCTCCCATTGCTTAAGTCGCTCTTATAGGGTGAATCAATACTCGTTTATACCCTCCCATTTTTGACCTCATTGATAGACTGATGCTGTGATCTTAAACGTTTTAACAGAACTTGAATTTTCAAACATAAGAGTCAATTTTCTAGTGACTAAAACGATTAAGAAGGCTATCCTTTAGGCTTATACATGTATTAAACAATGAGATACAGGTCTGCCAAATGGATAGAGTGTTTGAAGCTAATAAAACATTAGAGCGTTTATCGCCTGCATTAAACGCTAAGCGGTGGAAAAACCGAGAGGCTAAACAGGCTTTCAAACAGATTTTAAATCAAAATTTTCAACCACTTTTCAATGCGTTAGTTGAGTTGTACGGACACCATTATGATCTTCATTTTCATATCGATCGCTTGGTACGTCAGCTTGCTACACACTTCGATAATCAATTTGACAGGGGTGCAGAATCTTCAGACCCCTACTGGTATCAGTCAAATAAAGCCCTAGGTATTGCCGTTTACGTTGATCTATTTGCCGGTGACCTAGTTAAGCTGCGCGATCGCATTCCTTATTTGAAGTCACTAGGGGTCACCTATCTTCATCTTATGCCACTCTACCGCGCACCTGAGGGCGATAGTGACGGTGGTTATGCTGTATCTGATTACCGTGAAGTCAATCCGAGTTTAGGCACTAACGATGACCTTAAAGCATTGGCAGATGCCTTACATGCTGAAGGTATGAAAATGGTGCTGGACTTTGTATTTAATCACACCTCTGACGAGCATCGGTGGGCAATTGCGGCGAAGCTNGGCGAGAAACAGTATCAGGATTTCTACTACCTGTTTAATGACGAGGTAGAGGTGCAAGACTATAATTCTACTGTTAGAGAAATATTTCCAACGGTTCGCCGTGGATCATTTTCTTGGGTTGATGAGGTTAATGCATGGGTATGGACAACCTTTAACTCGTTTCAATGGGACCTCAACTATTCAAATCCTGAAGTTTTTGTAGCGATTACGGACGAGATGTTACATCTCGCCTCTATGGGCTGTGATGTACTTCGCCTTGATGCTCTGGCCTTTATTTGGAAAGAGAAGGGAACTGTCTGTGAAAACCTACCGCAGGCTCATACCTTAATTAGGGCTTTCAATGCTTGCTTGCGCATCAGTGCGCCTGATGTGTTGTTTAAGTCTGAAGCGATTGTTCATCCTGATGAGGTAAATAAGTACATCAGCGTTGAAGAGTGCCAGCTGTCATATAATCCATTGATGATGGCCCTAATGTGGGAAAGTTTAGCCACGCGTGAGACTAAGTTGTTGACCGCCTCGATGAAACGCAGTTTTCAGATACCGCAGCAGGCGCGTTGGGTTAATTACGTTCGCTGTCACGATGATATTGGCTGGACATGGGACGACAAGGTTGCGGGTTCTTTGGGTATCAACGGTTATGATCATCGTCTATTTTTAAATCGATTTTATACCGGTCAGTTTGAAGGCAGTTTTGCGAGAGGCGTGCCGTTCCAGATGAATCCATCGAATGGGGATTGCCGTGTTTGCGGTACTCTAGCCTCTTTGGCAGGACTCGAATCAGCCATTGAAGCGTCTGATGCACATGCAATAAGCCTGGCGTTATCAAGGATTAAGCTTCTAAACGCTATGAACTTGAGTATGACAGGTGTTCCGCTCCTATATCAGGGTGATGATCTAGGTGTGTTAAATGATACCGCTTATTTAGACGATGCGCACAAGCGAGATGATGCGCGCTGGGTAAATCGTAAAGCACTGAGCGTTGAGGATTTTAATCTTGCGCTGACGCCCTCAAGTGCTCAGGGAAAAGTTGCACAGGAGCTGCGAGCGCTTATAGGGTTAAGGCAGTCGAACCCTGTATTTGGCTCAAGCCAAACCGAGATCATTGAAACCTATAACCCGCATGCCTTTGCTTTTGCGCGGATTGGCGATCAACAGCGGTTGTTGGTAATTGCGAACTTTAGCGAGCATACACTCAGTATTTCACCCGCCATACTCGGTATTCTGGGTGAGACTGATATTAGCGACCTAATCACTGGAATTTCCATTAACCGTTCTGAATCAATTGAGTTAAGTGCTTATCAGATTATGTGGATAGCAACGTCTCTTTCAGCCTGATGTTCAATGATTTGGTTTATTGAATGCAAGACCTGTGGAAACGCTGTTTTNCTTTTGCTACGTAAATAGTCCGACCTAACGTGGAAACTCTGTTTCCNTGCAGGATGGTAATACGGACGTGTAATAAAGAATTTTTCAAGGAGCTACCGTGCCCAAAGCCGCCCAAGAGTACCAATCAACGCTCGATAATGATTGTATCGCAGCCATTTGTGCAGGTCGGCATACCGACCCTTTTTCCGTTCTTGGTCTGCATAAGCATCCAGAGGGTAAAGGTATGGTGGTTAGGGCTTTTTTACCCAATGCGCAGTCAGTGAGTTTGGTTGCTACCGATAAGGGGCGATCTCTAGGTGAGATGCATCAAATTGATCCTGCAGGTCTGTTTGAACTGGTTTTATCGCGTCGTAAGAATCGATTTGGTTATCGTTTTGATGTGCTCTGGAACGCGATGCTTCACGAAGAGACTGACCCCTATTCCATAGGCGAGTTACTTACGCCAGAGCAACACTATTTATTTGCCGAGGGCTCTGACGAGAGAGCCTACCAGTGGATGGGGGCACACCCCCGTTCAGTCGGCGGTGTAGAAGGTACGCATTTTGTTGTTTGGGCACCCTCAGCTAAGCGCGTCTCCGTTGTTGGCGGATTCAACTTTTGGGATGGTCGTCGCCATGTCATGCGCATCAACCCAGGCTCGGGTATATGGGATATATTTATCCCTGGCGTGGGTGCGGATACCTTATATAAATACGAAATTATTGATTCGCAGGGGAATACCTTACCCCTTAAATCGGATCCCTATGGGCGAGGTTTTGAACACCCGCCGCAGAATGCGTCAAAAGTGGTGAGGGCTGGGCAGCATGCTTGGAAAGATCAATCTTGGATGGCTCAGCGCACTGAAATACAGCGCTTTGATAAGCCCTTATCGGTTTATGAGCTGCACTTAGGTAGCTGGAAGCGTAAACCACAAGAGGGCAATCGATACCTGAGCTACGTGGAATTAGCAGATGAGCTAGTGCCCTATGTTAAGTCTTTAGGTTTTACTCACATTCAGATGATGCCGGTCAGTGAGTACCCATTCGATGGCTCTTGGGGTTACCAACCGGTTGGTATGTTTGCGCCCACGATACGCTTTGGTACGGCTGATGAGTTCCGATTTTTTGTTGATACCTGTCATCAAGCTGGAATTGGTGTACTCATTGATTGGGTTCCGGGACATTTTCCGACCGACGAGCACGGCCTTGGGCGCTTTGATGGGACCGCACTATACGAACATGAGGACCCCCGTCAGGGATATCATCCAGACTGGAATACGCTGATCTACAATTACGGCCGTAAAGAGGTTGTAAGTTACCTAATCAGTAATGCATTTTATTGGCTAGATGAATTTCATATCGACGGTCTTCGTGTTGATGCAGTCGCCTCTATGCTTTATCTGGATTACAGTCGTAACGAAGGGGAGTGGATCCCGAATATTCATGGCGGTCGCGAAAATTTAGAAGCGATCGCAATGATGCAAGCGGTCAATCAGCGTGTTGGTTTTAACTTCCCTGGTGTACTNATGATTGCCGAAGAGTCGACGGCCTTTCCAGGTGTCACCAAGCCTGTGGATCAGGGTGGATTAGGTTTCCATTACAAGTGGAACATGGGTTGGATGAACGATACGCTGAACTATATTGAGCGAGACCCGATATACCGTCAGTACCACCAAGATCAGTTAAGTTTTGGTTTAGTCTACGCCTTTAGCGAAAACTTTGTTCTACCACTTAGTCATGACGAGGTCGTGCATGGCAAAGGCTCAATGATTAGCAAGATGCCGGGTGACGACTGGCAGCAATTTGCTAATCTACGTGCTTATCTGAGCTTTATGTGGACCCACCCGGGCAAGAAATTGCTGTTTATGGGCGCCGAGTTTGCGCAACGTCAAGAGTGGAATCACAACCAGAGCTTGGACTGGCACCTATTGGATGCGCCTGCGCATTCAGGTATCAGCGCATTGGTAACCGATCTTAATAAGCTCCTTATACATTCTCCTGCGTTGTACGAACGTGACACATCAAGTGAAGGATTTGATTGGCTGCAGTTAGACAATGCTGCGCAATCAGTGNTGGTATGGCTGCGTAAAAGTGCCGACGGCGAGACCTATGTTGTAACGGCTAATATGACGCCAGCCTTCCATCCGGTTTATAGATTTGGCGTTCCCTCAGCGGGTTCTCTATTGGAGGTCCTCAACTCTGATGCTCGTGTTTACGGCGGAAGTGATCAGCTTAATACAGCTGTCATAAAAATTGATGAGATTGAGGCCAATGGTCGCCCGTTCTCAGCGCAGGTGAGCCTTGCGCCACTGGCGGTACAGGTATTCAAGTTAGAGGCTAGCATTTGAGTCTTACTGATCGTTATACGATAGAACCCGGTGAGACCTACCCTATTGGTGCTACACCAATGGCTGATGGGGTTAATTTTGTTCTTTTTTCGGCACATGCTGTTAGGGTTGAACTCTGTATCTTTGATAAAGAGGGTAAACGTGAGCTTACCCGGCTGAGTTTGCCCGAGCGTAGTGGCAATTTGTGGTGTGGGTTTGTACCCAACCTTGCGCTAGATTGCAGCTATGCTTACCGCGTTCATGGACCATATGACCCACACGCTGGGCATCGCTATAATGCGAATAAGCTGTTGCTCGACCCCTATGCAAAATCCCTTGTCGGCCAATTTAAATGGACGGATAAACACTTTGGCTACATCAAAAACGATAGTCTGGAAGATTTAAGTTTTAGCACTGCTGATAATGCCAGCTATGTACCTAAAGCTCGGATCCTTGGGTTTAATGAACCTGTTAGTGCACACCAGCCTTGGCGCGCATCTGGCACCGATCGCGTTATTTACGAGCTGCACGTAAAAGGGTTTACTCAGGGATTAAACCTAGCTAATGACAGTGCAAGAGGTACGCTTGCCGCGCTAGCTGAGCCCGAAACGCTTGCTTACTTGAAGAGCCTTGGTGTAACGACCTTAGAGTTGATGCCCGTTCACGCATTTATAAATGACTATTTTTTGCATAAGAAAAAGCTAGTCAACTACTGGGGCTACAATACTCTCGGTTTCTTTGCGCCGCATCAAGCCTATATGCCACAAGGCGATCCCTTCTCTTTTCGCCGTTTGATTGACCGTATACATGATGCCGGTTTTGAAGTTGTGATGGATGTTGTTTATAACCACAGTGCAGAAGGCGATCACCTAGGCCCAACGCTCAGTATGCGCGGAATAGATAACACATCTTATTACCGGCTCGCAGATGATAAACGTCATTATATTAATGACACCGGCTGCGGCAATACTCTGGATTTTGATCAACCTCGGGTGGTACAGCTGGTAGTTGATAGCCTGCGTTACTGGGTTACTGAGATGGGTATCGATGGTTTCCGTTTTGATCTGGCGCCCATTCTAGCCCGACGGCATTCGGGATTCGATTCGGGTCATCCGCTCTTACAAGCCATTCAACAGGACCCAAGCTTGAGTCGAACTCTATTTATAGCCGAGCCTTGGGATATCGGTCCGGGCGGTTATCAGTTGGGTGCTTTCCCGCAGGGCTGGTTAGAGTGGAATGACCGGTACCGCGATACGGTTCGTCGTTTTTGGCGGGGTGATGCTGGCGTAGTGCCTGAATTTGCTCGCCGCATTCATGGCTCTGCTGATATTTTTGAGGCGCGTAAACGCAAGCCCTTGGAGTCCCTTAATTTCATCACCTCGCATGATGGTTTTACGCTTTATGATTGGGTGCGCTACCGTCAGCGCCATAATCGTATTAACGGAGAGCAGAATCGTGATGGGCACCATGAAAACTTCAGCAGTAACTGGGGACATGAGGGGGAAACTTCACGCGCTGATATAGAGGCCCTTCGCGAAAAACTCCAACGTGCAATGTTGATGACGCTCATTCTTTCGCAAGGTACACCCATGTTACTGGCAGGGGATGAGCGTAACCGAACACAGCGGGGCAACAACAACGCCTATTGCCAAGATAATGAGCTGAATTGGATCGATTGGGACTGCAGCCGTTCGTCATCCAAAGCGCCAGATGCATCTGAATCATTAATCAAGTTTTGCGCCAGCTTGATTAACCTTCGCAAAGAGCAACCACTGCTCGGTTTCTCTGACTATATACACGCCCCACATTCGCCAAATGGCCGTGCAACTCTCTGGTTTAACGCTGAAGGTAGCCAAATGAAAGAAGCACAATGGCACCAGCCTGACCTTGAGTTTCTAGGTTATATGTTGCGTGGCCAGGCGGGTGAAGCTGATCTTTACATGATTTTTAACCGCGCGGGTAAGGAGCAATCTTTTGTTCTACCTGCCGCTCGAGACGCTTCAACTTGGCACTTGCTCAT
>JGI26082J51739_10002394_pt1 | contig 11451 bp, 4 predicted proteins | sample SaaInl5LU_22_DNA_FD_51739 | JGI IMG/M metagenome (IMG submission 51739)
AGCGACTGATTGGTCGCAGAGAACTCCTGCAGTTTTGAATCTACCGTATTGGTATCGACCTGCGCCTCTGGCGCACCCGACCAGCGTCCCTTCCGGCGGGCATCATTGAGTTCGGTCGGTTCAACGATAGGAGCAGCACTTGTATCCTGAGTGGCTACGGCGTTTGTTGTAACCGGTCGTTCAAGTGCCATAGGATCTTCACTCGGATCACCCATGGTTGATTCGATGCTGAGCGTACGCTCCTGCAGGTCCTGGCTCTGGCTAAAGACTGAGCCACCCGTAATCGCGAACTGCATCACGCTCTCATTGATGACATAACTGGTGGACTGTGAGATTGCTCGCAACAAAATGTTGCGCAGTTCGATCAAGTTGCCGGTGAAGCTGTGCGACAGCAGGCGGTTGTAAGCCGAGCGATCCAACTGGTAGGGCTGACCTGGAGCAATTTCNCGNAGGATGTTAGCCGAGAGCAGATCNATGTCCGCAATACGCTCGTTGAGGGTAGGCGTATTAATGACCATCTGGGCGAGCATNTGATAGAGATCGTTTCTAAAGCGACCTGCCTCTACAAGTGCAGTGAGGTTGGCGGATGTTGAACAGACTAGACGCACGTTAGAGGCGATCACGTCATTCGAACCAACTGGCGTAAATACGCCGCTCTCTAAGTAGCGTACCAACTGTGCCTGCATCTCCGGCGTCAGCTCAGCCACCTCGTGCAGATAGAGTGTACCCTCTTCTGCCAAGAATACGGCACCTTTGCGCACCATCTCAAACGCAGAGTTCTGCATGCCGAACAGTTCAATACCAAAACGGCTATCGTTGAGTGCCGTGCAGTTAACCGTCACAAATCGGCCATCCGCTCTGCGGCTGGCTTTGTGGATAGAGAGTGCACACTGCCGGCGACCCGTTCCTACCTCACCGTTGATCAACACGTTGGCATCCAAACGGGATGAACGCTGCAGGTTTTCAATCAACAATTTGAACGCTTCACTGGCAGCCATGGCACACTACTCCTAAACTAATATTTGTCATATGTGGCAAAAATATTCCTGTTTGTCGCATCTGTCAAACTCCTATTTTTCACCAAATGACTGATTCAATGTCTTGACAACCGGTTTAAGCAGGTATGTCAGGACTGACCGATTGCCGGTCTTAATATCGACCTGACCGGTCATGCCCGGTATCAGTTCGACCTCTTTTCCAATCGATGTAAATACCGGGTTAGCGGGCATCATTAAGTGCACGATATAGAAGGTCTGGTCCTGTCCTGGACGACTCCCATCTTCAACAACTGTATCACCCGAAATGAACTTGACGTTTGCTTCAATTGTCCCGTAAATGCTTGAGTCAAAAGGGTCAAGTCGCAACGTTGCCATTTGGTTCAATGACAAGTCTGCAATGTCTTTAGGGGCGACTTTGGCCTCCAACAGTAATTGATCGTCTTTGGGAATAATCTCCATCAACTCTTCACCGGCTTTGAGCACTGCGCCCATGGTGGTGACGTTGATGTTCTTCACGTAGCCGGGAATCTGCGCGACTACGTCCGAGCTTTCGACCATGTCCGTGCGCTGATTTAGCACTTGACTGGACTGGGAGAGCTCATCGCGTGCTTCGGCGAGTTCCGCACTCGCCTTCTCACGGTACTCATTAATTCGGCTGCGCACTTTTGCTTCAGCATCGATTACTGCCTTCTCAGCGGTGAGGACCTCCATCTGATCCACATCACCTGTCGATTTAAGTTGATCAACGATGCTCTTTTCGCGCTTAGCCAAACGCAGATTATCGCTTAATGCCGAGACGTCATTGCGCAAACTCGCCATGCGGCTTTCGTACAGCGTCCGTTCAATCTCGACGATTTCTGCAGCACCTTCAATCAGCTCCGGCTCAAACTTGGGCACTTCATCTGAAATCTCAGCCCTCAGACGGGCGATCTTAGCGCGCAGCGCGTAAACACGGGCTTGGATCTCATTGCTCGATGCTTCAAAACGCTTGGAGTTAATCTTTGCGAGGATCTGCCCCTTCTCAACGAAGTCGCCCTCCTGCACGTACAGCGCATCTAATACACCGCCATCGACTGACTGAATGACTTGCACACGGCTTTGCGAGAAGACCTTGGCCTGGGCACGCACAAACTGATCCAACTCGAAATAGTAGGACCAAGCGATAAAGCCACTGAATGCAGCGAAAACAATCCAGACAACGGCCGTGCCGCTGTAAATCTCTTTAGCCTTAGCCATTGCTCACCGCCTTAGCGCTTTTTGGGCGCAGTTGTACGGCTGAGGCCGGCGCATCATTCGCGATCTGACCGTTGTTCATCACAATAACTCGAGTGGCCAAATCCATCGCCAGCTTCGGATTGTGTGTAGCGAACAGCAGAATATCGGTAGGACGCATCCGCACTTTGATCGCCTCAACGACCGCAGCTTGGGTATTTGGATCCAGCGATGCTGTGGGCTCATCAAGCACCCAGATGCTTGAGTTGCCCACAAACATGCGAGCAATCGCAACCAGTTGCTTCTGACCACCTGAGAGACCAACACCGCCCTCCGCAATCTCAAGGTCCAAGCCTTTCTCGCTCTTTTCAGCGATTGCGTTTAGACCTAGAAGATTAACAACACTGAGAATTTTGGTGTCACCGATTGGGCGGCCCAAAGTGAGGTTGCTTTTTAGCGTGCCTTTAAACAGCTCAGGCGTTTGCGGCAAGTACGCAAGGTTCTTAGCGATATACTCGGGATCAAGCTCCCAGAGATCCGCATCGCCCAAGCGGATACGCCCCGCACTGGGTTTGTAAAGGCCGGCTAGCACTTTTAATAGAGTTGATTTGCCAGAGCCAATGCTGCCCAGCAGTGCGATACGCTCGCCCTGTTTTATATCGAGGCGATCAATATTGAGGATCTTCTGCCCCTCTTCTGAGTATTGAAACTCAAGGTTCTGTACGGAGATGCGCGCGGGACGCACATCTGGGTAGACATAATCCACATCCTGATTACGCTGCTCTGGAATCGCCCAAAAAGCATCAATCATCTTCATCGACTGGGCAACACTCTCGTACTGCACCAGATGACCAACCGCCTGGCCCACCGGGCCGAGCACTCGCCCACCCAAAATTGAACAGGCGATCATTCCCCCCATAGTCATTTCACCCTGGCCGATCAGGTAGACGCCAATAACGATCGCGATAACGTAAGAGACCTGCCCCATTGTTTGAGAGGTCGTGGTTGCGTTGGTTGAAATACGCTTCTGCTTGAGGCTGTACTCTGAGATTGAGTCGTTGATCTCGTTCCACTCGTGCTCAAACATCTGATAAGAGCCGACACTTCGAATTGTTTCGCGGCCACGAATACTGTCGACGAGTACACCAAGCTTCTCATTCGATCGCATCACCAGATTTGCTGCTAGATCTTTACAGCGTTTCTGGGCGATCAGCGCCATAATGATGCTCGCGACTAGAAAAGCGCCATAGACAAAGGCGATCTGCCCACCGATGAGGTAGATGACACCGAGGAACATCAGCGCAAACGGCATATCGACCAGCGAGAATACGATGGTGGATGAGAAGAACTGACGTACTGACTCTAGGCCGTTAATCTGTGCTGTGAGCGTGCCGACTTGATTCGGTAACTTGTCTAACTGCACGTTGAGCAAACGTTTGTAAATGTCAGCCGAGATTTTTTTATCAATAAACGACGAGTTGTGATCAACAATTTTTGAGCGGGTTATTTTAAGCAGCCAGTCGACAAAATAGATAATCGACACGCCAGCTACCAGTGATGTCAGGGTCTCCATTGCGAGTGTCGGGACAACACGGTCGTACACCTGCATCGCGAACAGCGACGAGACAACGGCAAACAGGTTGACGATAACTGTTGCGATAGCGATGTTGACCAACCAGACCGGGTGCTCTTTGAAATTTTTAAAAATCAAACCCTTGGTGGTAATGACTCTCTTCTCTGGAGCGCTCTCATAATTTGTCTGTCTGCGCTCTAGCCAGGTCACGACAGTCACCGGCAACTGCTCCGGCTCCAGCTCAACTTCATCCAGACTGACCTGATCGATGATGCGATAAAGCGTGCCGTTCTTCTCAATGATTTTCCACTGGCCGTCGTGGAAGATAATCCCGGGTAGATTGCTATCTTGCAGCTGCGACGTTGAGGTGTGGGCCACACTAAGATCATTGAGGCCTAAGCGTTTGACAACAAACTGCAGCGTCTCAAAAGGGGTAAAATTACTGAGCTCTCGCAGGTCCTCAAAGGCCTTATCAAGGGCTCCCACATCATAGGTGGCACCACTGTTTGCCAGTAGGGCCATGCTTAGTTCTTTGGTAATCACTGGTTAGGCCTCAATCAATCTTGTCGTTTTTATCCGCAATGATCGGTTGATCACTCGGATTGTTCATTTTTGCCATCATCGCTTTCGCTTCAGCTTTCTCAGCATCTGAGCCATCACGTGCTATCTCTTCGAGCAGCATACGCGCCATCACCTCGTCACCCATATTCATGTAGACAATGGCCAACTGTAGCTTTTCGCTCTTATCAGCATTTGTCGCCGCAGGTTTCACGGGCTTCTCAGGCTGTTGCTGCGCAGGAGCAGTCGGCTGTGCAGGTACAGGTGTTGGCATCGGGCTGCGTACAACCGGAGGTACCGGGGCACTTGGCGTTGCCGCATTACCCGGTGCGACGGGTTTGGTTGGGTTAGCCGTCTGAGCTGGCCGAGGCGGCGCAGCCGGTCTAGTGGGTCGCGGCGCAGGAGGCCGCTGCACTACTGAGGATTGGGGTTGAGCAGCGGGAGTGCTCTGAGACGGTTCTACAGTCGCAGGTATTGGCGAACGTTGAGGCTTCGTGCGAGTGGGCGCGGGCTCAGGGTTGTCCCAAAGTGGCTGCTGAGGTTGCTGAACTGGAGTACGCTCAGCGGGCTCAGGCAGATGCCAGTCCTGTGGCAGTTGCAGTGCTGGCGCCGGTGCTGCGGGCGCGTGCTGAGGTTGATGATTGTGGCCCATCAGCGACGGCAAAGCCTTGAGCAGGTCGCTCATCAACGAATGCTGGTCATGCTGAACAGGGTGATGACGCGAGTCTGAATTCTTGTGCATAAACAGTACAACGACGAACATCGCCAACAAAATTAGCACCGCTAGTACAATAACGACCAGGTAGAAGGGGAACTGCTCACTGCCATTAGAGACTGATTGAGTGCTCGGCTGGGCCGGTGGATAGAAAATCTGTGGCTGCGGTGCCGGCGCTGAGTAGATGGCTGCGGGCTGTAGTTGCTGCATTACGGGTGCTTGAGGCGCTGCTTGAACAGTCACTGGGGATGGCTGCGCTGCAGGTGCTACAGTTGCTGCAATGGGTTTTGAAACGGTCCGGACCGTAGCTTTGGCAGGCTGGTCATACTCTTTGGCCGGAGCGAAGTTCGCGGCCACCTGCCCAGACTGAAGTGACAGTTCAACGGGATAGATACGACGAAACTCTTTGAACTGAACATCAAGAATCAGTGTGAAGTTGGCACTATCCACTGGGGTTGACGTGGTTACAAGGTAGCGATTAACGCCCAACTTGCGCACGTTCGACGTATTGAAAAACGCAGGTCGTGTGTAGCCAGCTTTCTGGTACTCCGCTTCTGATGCCACAGTGACGCTTACTGGGTCAGTAACAGATGAACCAAACTCGGCTACTCCATAGACCGGCTTACCAATGGACGGGAATATATTGAGTTTTAATCCCTCATTGGCCAAGGCGACATTGAGCCCTGCACCAAGGAGCAGAGCGACTAGCGTAAGTAGTCTAATGAAGCGTTTGGCATGGGTTGATGCCGTGTAATTTGAGTTAACCATAGATATTTACATCCGTTTCAGCGTCAATGTGGTCGACACCAGCGGGTGTAACGACCTGTGTGTTATTCAAAATTGAATCTGTTGTAGCAGGCTGAGCATTAGCGACCGCATCGTCTGATGTGCTCAGCTCCTGAATTTCGCCATCGATCAGCATCTCAAAATCGGACTCGTCCGAGAGGTAAGCTGAGAGGTCAAGTAAATTGGTATTCGTCTCACTACCCTCTGGGACGACGAACGGTGCAACGGCCAACTGGTGGTAGTCATAGAACTGTTCTAATACCTGAGTCAGTTGCGGCGCTATTTGCTGCACGTATGGGTTTTCGCTTGAGGCGACGGCTTGAATGGCGTCGGCGATTAACGGGTCGAGATCGTGTTGATCGAAGCCGCTGGCTGGATCCAATAGTGCGAGCGTGGCATTGATTCCACCGGTAAGGTTATCCAGCGTAGAGAGAGCCGCCAATACCAGACCTTGGCTCTCTGCAGCAGAGATTCCGTCTGCTGTATCGAATTCATCCGCCGTTGTAACTGTGATTTGGCCGCGGGTGTCAGTGAGGCTAAACAGATCATACATCTGCGTCATCGCCTGATCGTAAGCAGCGTCTAGATCCAGAGCGCTATTTGCCTCTGCTAAACGCAGCGCCAGCTCTGTCAGTGGCGTCACGCTGATCGGTTCACGCGCCACTGAATCTTCGTAGTTGATGAGCGCGCGTAGACCAAACCCCGCCGTAGTCTGACCGTAATCTATTAGCTCACCACTGAACTCATCGAGGTAATCAAGCTCTGCTGAGCCGTCCAGAATATTGATGATCGCCGGGTCGCTGTAACTGGCTGGCATTAGGTCGACATAGTCGATGATGCCGCTCAGTGGGTTGAAGTCTGTTTCGCCGAGGAGTTCGCCGTCGATAGTGTAAGCTTTGACGATTAGGGAGTCGGTGACGAATTGACCCGCGACAATTTCAACAGGCGTTGAATCAACGTAATTCCACTCTCCGTCAGAGTCCACTACCGTAATAAGATCGGTATTGAGGTAGTTTTCTGCGAGCGACGCTGAACCGGAACGTTGCAGCGTTCCAAGAGCTATGTAGTTAAAGCCAATTAATGAAACGCGAGTTACATCAGATTCTCTGCCTGCAGAAATGTCGAAGGATAGCGTTTTCGACGAGTTGCCCGTCTCACCTGATAAACTGTCAGTTACATTCAAAGTAGCAATTACAGTTCCATCAGTTACTGCATCCAAAAGCTCGATTGACTCGGAGACATCAACAGCATGGCTCAGAGTTATTACCAGCTTTCCGGATGTGGAAATATCTATCTGATCAAGACTTGGCTTCAAATTGTCGAACGCCCAACCGTTTGGCAAGTCAAGCGGACTGAATACAAGATCTGCAGATTGATTTTCAGCTAGTACTGTCAATCCTTCAAAAGAGTGAACTTGAACTTCGCCCAACGACAGTGCATTGGATGGTGTTATTAAATCCACCAGTAATTGAGATGTATCTGACGTCGATAATCTAACGTCAGCTATGTCTACCTCCAGAACTTCCGTTTGAGACTCCGCGATTTTTGTTATCAGGCGCACTTTCGGTTGATTGCCAAGCGTTGCCTCAGAAATTGCCTCCTCAAAGTCCACAACTAGAGTGACTCGAGACGCCGGCGCAGAATTATCCGGTGCCGTTCCTTGATCCCATTCAACTCCCGTAACAGATGGACCGCTAACACTATCTTGAACCGTTACAGTGACTGCTTTTTCGGAGAACTCTCCAAAATTGTCAGCCTGGAGAGTAAAGCTAAATCCATTAGCTGCATTGGTTTCATAATCCAGGTTTTCCAGCGCGGTAATTTCACCCGTACTTGAATCAACTGAGAAAGGCACGGTGATAATTGGTTCAGAGTTCTCATCAAGCGCTGAATTCTCCAGTATCGAATACTCAATAGTTCCGTTAACGCCAGATGCCAGCGTTGCGATACTTGGCTGGAAGGTTGTCCCGGCCAGAACCTCTGGGGTCTCAATATTCTCTAGAGCTGAATCAAACTCTGGATTGGTGCCGTCATCGAGTACAGCGACCGTTAACGGAAGATCCTTGGGAACGCCCTGCACATCGGTTGCACGAATTCGGAAGTTCAACGTAGACAGCGTTTCATAATCGAAAGTCACGTCATCTTTAAACTTGAGATTCCAGTATTCTGGCGCACCCACATTCTGCGTCACTGTGAAATAATCAGCGGCGCCATCTAACAGCGTTAAAACGGCAGCGGGGTCGTCGACGCGCAACTCCCAAGCATAAGCCGCAAGATCTGTATTCTCTTCAACTGTCGCAAGACTCAAGCGCATTTCGGAGAGTTCGATACTCTGCCACTCACCGGTGGTGATGTCTCGCTCTCTCAGGGCAACAAAGTTAGCTGCGGTACCGCTCTCATTGATATCCAAGCGCACATTTTGAGTAGCCGTTTTACCGTCTGCTCCTGTGGCGATAAGCGTGTAAGCGTGAAGGTATAGACGCTCTTTAGATCGTAATCTGGCGATGCATTGATACTGACGTCACCGGTATCTGGGTCGACGGTCAGGAGTTGGAAGTCACCGGTGCGTGCTAGCGAGAAGACAACTTGATCCGACACGTCACGCTGACTATCGTCATCATAAATGTCAGTGACTGTGCCCGGGCTGTACACCAGCGCACCCGCTTCTACATACTCCTCAACCACACGCACAGCATCGTAGTCATCTTCAGCGGTACCATCATCTTGGAACTCAGGTGCGCTCTCATCTAGGTTACCGATATGAACTGCAATGCTGGCTGTTCCGCCGATATTACCTGCTGCATCGACGGCATTTACCGTCAGAGTTATCTCTTTCGTATCCTGATCAACCAACCGATCTTGAACCAAGGATTCGAAGTCAAACTGCCATAATCCACTGACTGCGTCTTGGCGGATGCTGACACCGCCGGTATCAGGGTTAATTTGGAAATACTGCTGATCTTCAGCGCTCAATTCGTATGTGATAGATGAACTATCATCCGATTTAGCGATGAAGAACAGCGTGGACTGATAAGGCCGATTCTCCAACAATTCAACAAGACCGCCCGTGATCTCATCGCCATTCGAATCAACAAAGATAGGGGCTGTAGGCGGAGTCGAGTCAAAGGTGAACACACCGTTTTTCGTCGGTACACCAATAATTGGGGCGTTGGCTGAGTCCAGCATTCTTATGCTGTAGTTGATATTAGTGTTGTCGAGTTGTGCTGATTGAAGTGCTGTTAAGGCGGTCAGATCGAAAGTTGAACTGCCTAGATACCCCGCACTGGTAACGCTCGTATCGATTGATGCAACGAGAGGGTCATATCCATCCAAGGTAAATTCAATTTTTGCGCCAGCCGGAGACGCAAAGCTGAGAATAGAGAACTCTGCATCAGGACGCAGTACCCCTTCAGTTGTATCCACACCTAGAATTGAGGCACCTACGTTGTAGGTGACCGTGGTCATCTCATCAACCGGTGAATACTGGGGGATCTCATTACCCGCAAGGTCACTGACTACCAGTGTGTCGAGGAAAACCGCATCAGGGGCAATGTTCGCCGTTGTATCGTCAACAGTGACACCCTGCACCACGAAAGTTAACTCTGAAGTGACACCGGTTGTGTCGGCTGGGACTACCAGGGCTGCTTGATTCGGCTCACCAACTAGATTGGACAACTGCAGATAACTGGCGTCTGTTTCAGCAACTAGCGTCGTCCAGTCGATAGTTGCACTGACATCCAACTTAGCGACTACTGTGACGTCCGCTTGGTCGTTTTCATCGATGACATAGCTGACAAGCATCTCGGAAAAGTAAGGGAAACTGGTGTCAATCGTGTAATTTCGATCCAGAAAAAGAGAAACCTGATCTCCGGTGTTACCGCTGGCATCGACTTGGTAAGCTCTAACCTGCTCTGACGCCAGGACACCCTCGGGTAGTAGTATGGTCGTTACATAAGTGTCGCCTGAACGAGTCCAACCACCAGAAGGGGGAAGAGCTTCGATAAAGGTCTGCCCTGCATCCAGCGAGTAATTAAGAACTGCGTATTTCTCCAACCCGGAGACCTGAACGATCGAGGTACGTGTGATGCCATCCGAGGCAGAGGCGCCTGTATCCGTTATCGAGAGTGAAAGCTCGCTCGGCGCAACCGTGTCAACCTCGGGATTAAACAGTTCCAGAAGTTCAAGCCCATTGCCAGCCAAGTCAGCGTAGGTGTCGGCTGCTATTACAGCCGAGCCGATTCCCTCGAACGGCGTATCAAGCAAAAAGTCCGCGGTAAATTTCAGCGGATTTTGGGGGTCGACTACAGGGGCAATCAGGGCGTTTTGATCATCAACAGCAAGACTCAAACCGTTTATTTGAAGGCCTGAGAAATTAGGCGGCCACTCAGCCAATTTTTCAGAGAACAGGATGTTCAGCTGATACATACCAGCGTTGTTCTCGGTCAGGGTCTCAGTGGTATCTATCCAGAGTTTGACGGTCGGTGCGGCCTGATCAATATCCAGAGTTCCTGTGCTCTCCAAGCCAGATTCAGGAACTAACGCTCGAACATCAAAAGACGTTTCACTCCCCGCTGCTGGTTCTACCCATTCACCGCTTGTGGGTGTAGCCGTTGCTAAATCAATCGACCAGGCACCATTAACGACCGTGACATCCTCAAAGGTAACGATAATCTGCTGATCGGCCCCAATAAGAGAAACATCTAACGTCTCACCCTGTTTTAAATTTGCCGTACCGCTGACCGTCGGCGAAAGCTGGCCGCTAACCGAATCAGTCACTACGGGTGCGACGGATGCACTGAGATCAACAGTGAAATCATCTTCGGCTAAATCACTGCTCATCAACTCCGTACCATCAAGGTACATCGCGATCCGTGCTGTGACTGTATAGTCGCCATCGTTAAGTGGCAGGCTTAATTCAGTTGCAAATCTTGAGGTTTCTAGCGGTGTTGCCGTTGCTGTATCGAGCATCCACTCGTATACGCCCGCCTCCGTCTGACTGGCAACCGGTGTCACCTCGTATTCAATCAGCTCTTCACCGGTTAAGGTGGTTTGGCTCAGTTTGACGATAAGTTTAAGATTTTCGTTGAGCTCAGGAGATGTTCCAGTAAAAACAGGAGATCCAACATTGACGATCGCTAGATCGTTAACTGTCGGACTTGGCGGCGCCACTCGCAGCTCGCTGGTCGTTTCATCCGTTGAACTTAGCTGCGAGTCACTATTCGTAACAGTTGCCTCCACGTCGTAGATAACACCCTGCTCTAGCTCTGAGAGTGTGCCAGAGACAACATCAAGATCCTCCGCGCGCAGATTGAGGGCCCAATCGCCATTCTCATCGGGTGTGACATTAATAATGACACCATTCACGGCAACGGCTAATTGCTCGCTCGTCCCCACGACAGCCGTGCCCTCAATGATCGGGAGCGTGTCAGACACGTTTTGTGTGTCGACCGTCGGAATTTCAGGCGCAGTTGTGTCACTCTCATCAACATCTAATACTTCGATGGTGATGGCTTTTTCAGTGACATTTCCAGCGATGTCAGTCGCGATTAGTGTCAGCTCATAAATATTATCGCCGTCATCGTCGCTCGGCGTTTCAAAATCTGGTGCCT
>JGI26082J51739_10002395_pt1 | contig 11450 bp, 12 predicted proteins | sample SaaInl5LU_22_DNA_FD_51739 | JGI IMG/M metagenome (IMG submission 51739)
AAAGCTTGGCGTAGCGAGTGTCCGACATTGGCAAGGAATGACTAGAAGACTGAAAAGCAGATAACTGCCGCTGATCTTGTCTGAGGAGAGGGTATACAGCAAAATTACACCTACCATTGTCTACTCTGCTATTTTGCAGGTTTATTCCATGGCTTAGTCGGCGTCACTACCAATAATCTGCAGAGCGCAGCGTCACTATCGGTAACTATCTGTAACGTTAATACTCAAAAAATCGTCAGAATCTGAATTCGATTACATAAAAATTGCTTCAGAGAGCATATTTTGACGATTCGGTCACGTTACCTAAGATGTTCACAATAATCCAATTATTTCTTCTCCTTCTTTACGCTTGGGAAAGGCCCCCTAGCCGTGATTGGAATCTTCATTCCGACTTTTTCTGGATGTTTGAGTGAAACAATTGATCTGGCGCACTTTCTCGTTCTTGCATTTATTCTTAATTAGGGTTTATAACCTAATCAAGGGTGTGCTACAAAATGAAGTGCATAACTAGCGTTCGGAATAAACAATAAATGAGGAAGGCTCATGTCCCAAGCAGCAACTAACCAAAAACCTCTCGGCAATGCTCACAATTCCGAAGCGTGGCGCGACCCATGGAGTCTTCCGCTTGAATCGCTTGATCCTGCGCAGGCGATACTCTTTAAAGAGAACGTACACGAAGAGTACTTTCGTCGGCTTCGTAAAGAAGACCCAGTTCACTACACCGCAGATAGCGAATTTGGCGCGTACTGGTCGATTACGAAATACAACGATATTGTGGCGATCGACTCCAATCATAAAGTCTTTTCGTCGTATAAAAATATAGTTGTCGGTGACGGTCCTGATGAATTTTATTCGCCAATGTTTATCGCACAAGACCCACCCATTCATGATGTGCAGCGTCGAGCCGCGCAGCCTGCAGTTGCACCAACGCAGCTGGCCGATCTAGAAGGACTCATCCGTCAGCGCGTCTGTACTATTCTTGATGAGCTTCCTGTAGGCGAAGAATTCAATTGGGTAGACAGAGTGTCAATCGAATTGACAACGCAAATGCTTGCCACGTTATTCGACTTCCCTTTTGAGGATCGGCATCTTCTTCCCTACTGGTCCGATGTCGCAACCGCGTCGCCATCAACGGGTCGCAGTGACGTGACATTTGAAGAGCGCAACAAAGTCTTGCAAGAATGCCTCAACTATTTTGGTCAGCTCTGGAATCAACGAAAAAATGAGCCACGCAAATTCGATTTCATTTCGCTGCTCGCGCATGACCCCGAAACAAAAGACATGCTCGATAATCCGATGGAATTTTTGGGCAATCTAATCCTGCTCATCGTTGGCGGTAACGACACAACGCGTAATTCCATGACCGGGGGGGTGCTGCAGCTTAACCGCTTCCCAGAGCAATGGGACAAATTAAAGGCAAACCCCGAGCTCGTCCCTAATATGGTGTCAGAGATTATTCGCTACCAGACCCCGCTGGGTCATATGCGCCGTACGGCGCTCGAAGATATCGAGTTTCAGGGCAAGCATATAAAGAAAGGTGACCGCGTGGTGATGTGGTATATCTCTGGAAATCGCGATGAGGAAGTCATCGAAGAGGCCGACAAATTTAAGGTCGATCGTGAGAATGCTCGTCGCCACGTGTCATTCGGCTTTGGTATACATCGCTGCATGGGTAATCGTGTTGCCGAGATGCAGCTGCGCATTCTTTGGGAGGAAATACTCAATCGTTTCGAGCGTGTCGAGGTTGTGGGCGAGCCTGAGCGGGTTCTTTCTAACTTCGTGCTTGGTTATACTTCCCTCCCTGTGATTCTTCACGCCAAATAAACGTTGAGCTAAGCGCATAGCCTTGCATCATAGGCATATGCGCTCGGCCTCTTACTTTGGGTAAGTGTTGCAATCATTAACAGTAGTTAGCTATCAATAGGAGGCATCAGTGCCGAAGATTACCTTTATAGAATTTGATGGAACGGCGCACGAAGTCGATGTCCCCGCGGGCGGCAGCGTAATGGAAGCCGCAGTGAGTAATAATGTCCCAGGAATTGATGCCGACTGCGGCGGCGCCTGCGCGTGCGCAACCTGCCACGTATTCGTTAACGAGGCGTGGATTGACAAAGTGGGCGAGCGCGGTGAGATGGAGCAGTCAATGCTCGACTTCGCCGAGAACGTGAGGACCACATCAAGACTCTCCTGCCAGATTGCACTTACCGACGAACTAGATGGCTTGATAGTCGACATGCCAGAGGCACAACACTAGGCGGAAAAATGAAAACCAGAGAGCGCATAATTGCCCTAGCACAGGCTCGTTTTAATGAGTTTGGCTACGGCAATGTGACCACCGCTGCGCTAGCGGCGGAGCTTGGCATCTCGGAGGGCAATCTCTGGTATCACTTTAAAACCAAGCGTCACCTTCTCGAGTCGATCTCTGAAGAATTCATACGTTACTCGAACGAGCGTCTAGCGCTTAGGCCCAGTAGCGAGACGGATGTGATCGAGGGCTATATCGAGCTTATGATGGCTCACGAGCGCGAGCTTTTGCTCTACCGGTTTCTCTATCGCGATCAGGCCGACTACGGCGGCCACAGCCAGATCGTGTTGGACAATATCACCGGTCTCTACGATAAAAGCCGCGCACAGTTTAGGGCTTTCTTCACAGAGATGGTGCGGGTCGGGCTATTAGACTGGCCTGAGGACCGAATCGATAATCTTACGGTTAACGCCATAATTCTCATCCGCTTCGGACTCGAATATCTTCGCGAAACGCAGCAAGCATTCGATTCTAGCGCGGTCGAGCAAACCTTCCTTCAGCATTTAACACTCTTCGAGCATCAGCTCGATCCAGCTGCGGCCAAACGCNTGAGNGACGCGGCGGCTCGCCTTTTNACAGATTCNGCGGCCCGTGCGGCTTGAACGTCGCTATCTCACTGCGAGGNCATAGATCGCAACTAGGCGTGGGAACGTATTCTCNGGCATGAGTAAATTTACACTAGAATCAGTTTATAGCTCCTGTCCGTACTGCGGAGAACCGATNGAGTTGCTAATCGACTGCTCGGTGCATGAGCAGGAATATGTCGAAGACTGCCAAGTATGCTGCAGACCGATAATGGTTCACGCGAATATCGATAACGAAGGCGATCCCAGCGTGTTTCTGAGTAGCGAAGACGAATAAGGGTTAGAATTCTTCAGCTTCAGTTGTACCCCGCGTTAGCCAAGATTCGCGACACACTAGCGTTTGAAAATACCCGAGGAAAACGTATGCGGTTACTCAAAGTCCTAGTTCCAACAGTTTTATTACTGATGGTGAGTGCCTGTAAAACAGCAGAGCCGATGCCGGTAGTAGATGCCGTCGACCTCAATCGGTTTATGGGTGACTGGTATGTGATCGCCAACATACCTACGTTTATCGAAACCGACGCCTATAACCCAGTTGAAACTTATCGCCTGAATGCAGACGGCACGGTGGCCACCACATTTGCTTTTAACAGGCGAATTTAGCGGAGAGCGCAAGGAGTATAATCCCAAGGGATTCGTTGTTGAAGACACCGGCAATGCGGTATGGGGGATGCAGTTTATCTGGCCCTTTAAGGCCGATTATAGAATCGTTTACCTCGATGATAACTATGAGCAAACAATTATTGGGCGCAATGCGCGAGACTATGTGTGGGTGATGGCTCGCACGCCGCAGATTTCGGACGCTGATTATTCAGAGCTGATTTCGGTTGTAGAGTCGCTCGGCTACGAACTTACCAATTTAAGAAAGTCGCCGCACGAAGAGAAAAATAAACTCGTTAATCGGAAAAAGAAAAGAGCCCGAAATACTGTCGGGCTCTTCAAATTTTTCGTTAATGACGACGCGCCGTTACGGCTTTTTGAATACTAGGAAGAACCTGTCGGTCATGTTCGGAATCTGGCCGACTTCCTTCGAAAGATCATCACTTTCTTCGAAAAACATAGTCGAAGCTCGATCCAAAACGAAGCCTGCGCGCTGCACTTGAAGAATCACATCGACTGGATCTTCACGACGGCCTAATACACCAGTTTCGGGCTGCATATGACGACGCGTGTGATCAACAACCACATACTCACCGCCAGATTTCAGCGTATCGAATACTTTCGCATTGATGCGCATATTGTCTGCTTCGTTAAAGTTATGATACTCGCGGAAATGCAAGAATAAATCGGCCTCGGCTACACCAAACTCGATCTCGCCCGGAACATAGCGACCCTCTTCGCGACTGTAATTGTTTTCGATAACCACAGGGTGAGTCATCTTAAACTCAGGTTCTTCGGTCCAGTCTCCCCAGCTACTGAATGTATTGCTGTTATCAACAGTCATTAGGTGACCATTGTCGACAAGAACAGGTCCAAGGATTTTGGTGTAGTAGGCCTGCGCTGCTGGCAGAAATTCGATCACTGTCATGTCATCTCTAAGTCCGATGAATTGCAAAGCCGCCATCGGGTCACGGTCGGCATCGCGCGCAAGCTCGGCTTCCGTGCGGTGCTCGCCCTTAAGTGCCGCTGCGATTTTTTGTTCCACAGACATTGAGGCTTGAGCCATTGCTAGTGCTGGCATTACAAGCGATGAAAGTACCAGCACGCTAGAAAGTTTCAGCATGTTAACTCCTTATTTAGATATCAAGATGATTTTTGGTAAATTGATAAAACATACGGAGGTAACTTAACATAAACACCGGCAAATGGAGTAGCAAAATAGGATTTGCCATGATTCCGCCGCTTACCTGCCTAGCGAGGTGAATCAGCCGCGGTAATTTCTATTACTCGTGCCAAAATAGGCACGGCAGCGTCCCACTCGATATCGTAAACATCTTTGAAGGTGAGCTCGAAATCTTGGCCCAGCCCAAGGCGTTACTTTGCTACTTACGCCTTTAGGGCTTATTACCTATAGAGGAGAGGCTAAAATTCCCAGCTACTTTTCAAAATTGGCTGCGCCGAGNGTATTAGTAGAGATCCTTGATGAATTTTCATTGAGCCGAGCAGAGGCAGGCAGCTACGACTTGCGCGTCGGCTATCAATTGAGAGGGCAAGATAATGTCTATTACAACTCAGAACCCATTTCGTTCACTGTCAACTGAGTAAAGCGTCTTTTGGGGTGTTACAGAAGTCACGGTGCCCAGAAGAGGACTTGAACCTTTGTNCTGCCCCTTCAGAGGAGCCGCGCTATCCAGCTGCGCCACCGGGGCGTAAAACGCGAAAGAAAATTTGGTTACTTCAGGGAAAAAGCCTATCACAGTCTTACAAACTGTTTCGCTCGATTTTTCGTTTCGAGAAACAAAGAGCAAACCAGACATTTGACCGATTTAAGTACGATGCTAGACTGTTCAAACAGACCAACCGTAGAGCTAATAGCGAGCCAAAATAGGATCACAAGACGTTAAGCTGACATACCAGAAAATTTATCGAGCTAACTAACGCTCAGCTCTATTCGATGCTTCGGCTACGTTGCGAAGTATTTGTTGTGGAGCAAGCCTACGGGTATCAAGACCTTGACAATTATGATCAAGACTCTCATCACGTTATCGGACTCGAAGACAAGGAAAGCACCGAAGTTTTGTGTTGTGCAAGAATCGTCGCGCCTGGCATCAAGTACGTCGGTGCCTCGATAGGTCGCATAGTTACAGACGCATCCATTAAGAGGTTCTGAAAGAGGAAAAGAATTGGTACTAGTGGCCATTGACGCGTATAAAACTCTTTATCCGCGACATCCCATTACCATTTCAGCACAACAGCACCTTGAAAATTTTTATAGTGGGCTGGGCTTTGAGACATTATCGACACCTTATCAGGTGGACGGAATTCCACACATCGAGATGACCTTAATAAAACCATAAGTCAAATCTGTAACGGTATATTATTGGCGCCTAGCCGGCTCATTTTGAATGCACAAAAGACACTTGCATATTCGCTTAGCAATAAAATCGATAAGGAGTAAGAGGGCAAAGGATATGAGCATAAATATAGAAAACGCGTATATCAAAACATTAAAGCTCATCAGCAGTAAATCGCAAGAATACGCAGTCGACGATTTTAAGATCACTTATTCTGTGATAAACGACAGGCGGCTAAATAATCTCGACAACCTAATCTCCTTGCTTTTCGTCATCACTTGCATCGAACTATTAGTTATTATGAGCTTCTTTAAGGGCGCAGAGAGTATAGGAAGCTTAAGATACTACTTACTATTTTTAGTGCTTATTTGGTCTCTTTCGCCGGCGGTGTGCCTGGTGTTAAAAATTAATATTTATGTCAAAACGTCCTTTCTTATTCTAAATTTATTAAGCCTCTCAACAATTGTGCTCGCCTCCTATTTCTTAATCGAACAAGCTGAGTATCGATTATTAGCGCTGTTGGCACTAGCTCCCGCCGCAACGCTATTTTTTAGCGGCTACTATTTAATTGAACTTAGGAAGAACCTTTTAACTGTCATCGACAAAACAACTTCTTTGAAGTTTTTGAATTTCCTTTATGTCAACGGTGGTTATGGTACCTTTCAATATCGTGAAACAGCGCACTTTTTAATGGTTAAATGGTCTAATGACTGGGATTTCTGCACGAATGCGGTCGCATTAGGCGGAATAGATTTTCCAATGCTTCCTGATCATGTCGCAGGGTTGAAAACCAATCGTGATATTACGCTTTGCTTGTTGCTTCTAATTAATCATTGGGCAGAGTTTTCTACAGAAGAAAACACAGACAAAATTTTCAAATGGCTTGATCCAAAGCTTACGGCCAGCTCAGAATTTCGCGAGATATATTTCAGCGTTTTCCAAGATCCAATAAAGCAAAAGAAATTTTTAGAAAGAGTTGAGTACAAGATACAGCCGGGAGAGAAGGAAATTACTATTTAACGAAAATCAGCAATCACGCCAGCGTCTAGCGAGCCTGCAATTTATCTAGACTAGGACAGCGCCCTTGCCTCATCAAACTGTCCCAATACTTCCTTGCGGCGTTCAGACCAACGTAGACTTACGGCAAGCACGCAAATGAGCGAAACGGCAAAACCTGGAACAATCTCGTAAAGATCGAGAATTCCGCCGACGAGATTAGACCACACCACGACTGTAATGGCGCCGGCCAGCATGCCTGAGATTGGGCCTTGAGCCGTCATGCTGCGCATAAAGAGTGACAATAAAATAACTGGCCCAAACGCAGCACCAAAGCCTGCCCACGCATAATTCATTGAATCGAGCACGGGGCTTTCTCGATCCATCGCGATAACTAACGAGATGAGTGCCACGCCTACAACCGCAAGGCGGCTCACCGTCACGAGTTCGCTGCTGCTCGCGTGCGGGCGGAGGAATGTTCTGTAAAAGTCTTCGCTAATAACCGACGAACACACAAGCAGCTGCGAATCGATAGTCGACATTATTGCCGACAAGATTGGGGCGGTGATCACGCCTGCCATCCATGGATTAAACAGTGCCTGACTAAGGCTAATTGTGATCCTCCCAATAAGTAGTCGAGGTTTTAAGTAGAGACTTTTATGACGACATCACGAGGAGTGATTTATGAAGAAGTCTCGATTTACAGACAGTCAGATAGTAGCCATTCTCAAGCAAGCCGAAGCGGGAACGCCAGTTGCCGACCTCTGCCGGGAATACGGCCTGAGCAGTGCCAGCTTTTAGGAACATCGGTCGAAATACGGTGATATGGATGCCTCGCTGATGCGTCGCCTTAAAGATCTAGAAGCAGAGAGCGCATGTCTTAAGAAGATGTATGCCGAAGAGCGGATCAAGTCAGAGTTGCGGCAGGAAGCCCTTGAGGGAGAGTTGTAAGGCCATCTTCCCGGCGTGAAATGGCCTATAGATATTGGATACAATAATTTTCGACCGAATACCGCCATTGGCGGCGTGCCGCCGCGAAGGTTAATGATGGCGGCGTAACCCTCTACTGAAAAACTCGGTTACTAATGGGGACTACACATCGTAAGCGCTCGTAGGTATTAATTGCCCCCTGCCCAATTGGCATTGTCGACTTGTGTTATTCGAATAAATCCAAAATTCTTTTCGTTTTCTGGTTAGCTTGTGCAAGCATAGCGGTGGCAGCATCCTCAATTATTTTTGTTCGAGCCAATTGAGTAGTCTCTGACGCATAATCAGTATCCTCAATTTTACTCCTTGACGATGCTAAGTGTTGAGACACGTTGTGAATGCTACTAGCTGTAGAGCCAAGTGTATTGATCTCCGCGCCAACATACGCTCTTGAAGTTGAGATTGTTTTTATCGCGGTATCGATTTTGCTTAATGCTAATGCGGCATCAGACTGACTCGCATGAGGAAGTAATTGTGAGTAATCAATTGGAGCGACATTCCCAGAAACCTCAATATTATCAATAAACAATGAAGCACCAGCCGCTTTACCAAATGATTCGTCAAATGTTCCGGAAGCAAACACGAATTTGTAATTTCCTTCATTAGCAAGGGTGTGGGTAACGGTTGACCACCCAGAGTCTTGAGTTCCTGAACCAGTTAAGTTCAATAATTCAACGGTTCTGCCAGAATTTACATCAAGAATATAGGCAAACACATCATAGGCATCGCTCCCTCCTTGAGCCCGCCAATCAAAGCTCACCGTTGAGCCAGCTGAAATGAATACGCTGTCNTTAGAAACAACGTACGGCCCATGAACAACATCCCCTCCAGACGAAGTTGTCATCGATGATTCTAGGCGCAAACTCGACGATAGAGAGTAAGAGTATGATGGGTTTACAGGTGAATAGTTGTCACCGCGACTAGTTTTTCCTGAAGCATTTGCTGGATAAGGAGTTGGATCTTCAGGACTTGGAAATCCCGCAACCTGGGTAAGACCACTGGAACCATCTCGCCCTAAAATTATCTGTTCAAGATAAATATCCCAACCATCTAATGATGAGAAATCACCGTTAGCGAATGAAATTTCAGGTATAGTGTAGTCAAATAGGGCTTTCGCAGAAACATCGGCCAGTGAAAAATTTTTTCGATCTTGATTGGTAACACCGATCTGAAATTCTTTATTTTTGAAATTTCCATTTAGCAAATCTAAAGAATTCCAACTAGTAGATTCAACAGTCGAATCTATAGAAGCTATGAGCTGTGCAACTTCNTCGCCAATCATCACACGTTGGTCGTCTGACACTGCGCCTGAGGCAGATTGAACACTTAATTCAAGAATTCTCTGTAAGGTCAGCTCAATATTTTCAAGACCTGCATCAGCTGTTTGCAGCAACCCAATAGCATCATTAATATTACGACCAGCTTGATCCAAACTATTGATTTGTGCGGTCATTTTAGAAGCGATAGAAAGTCCAGCAGCATCATCAGCAGCTGAATTAATTCTTAAACCAGTCGAAAGGCGTTCCATTGATACCGCCATATCACGTTGATTTCTAGACAACGCATTAGAGATAGCAGTAGCACTTGGATTAGTTGCAATTTTCATTATAAAAACTACCTAACCANAATCAGACTGAATAGCGTGCCGTCAAAAAACCGTCAAAGCAGCTTTATAGCAGCCTATTTCTCTCTAACCTTGCATNAATTGCGTCAAAAATTCAAGCCCTAAATTAGATAACCACTTTTAATAAAAGAAGAAGTCTGCAATTTATTATGCATGTTCCGTCTTTGTATTTCAGCGCGAAAAAGTTTCTATTATTACCTCAGCAGGAGAGCTATATCTGTCTGACACGCTGCTTGCCCAGCCGCCTAGCTTATCTTGTTATGTTAACGACGTTGTCGCCATGCTCAGCTTCTAATACTTCAAGAACACAGGCAAGAATTTTACGACTTGTATCGTGGACTGCCTTGAAGCCTTTTGAGCTGCTTAGTCCTGCTGCGCCGTACTGCTGCATGGATGCGCTTATCACTGTCGACCCTCCCGACCAACCACCGATTGCTGCTACGTGAGATTTGTTAGCGTCAACAGAGTCTGACAGCGCCTTTAGCGTACGCCGTAAAAAGTGAGCAATGAGTGTTTTATTACCTGTCGCTGAACGCANCTTATTGCTGATATTTTTGGACGTATTGCTTTCTGTGGTGGCGCGGCAGTGCTTTATAGCTTCTGGCAAGTATTGCCGTAAATACTCTTTACCAAAAACTATTGGCACTACTCGGCGGCGTTGCTCTACGTTAACTTTAACGTCTTGGCTTTTGCCTATAGCGACCTGTGGTATTTCTGCGCCCAAGTCTGCTGTTACTTCTTCAGAATTTAGCCGCGTTATCTCGCTAACCATCGCCCCGCTCTGATCCATAAATACAATGGCAGCACTAACTTCAGGCGTTTTTGTATCTGCTAAACAGGTTNTTACAAGGCTGACTAGTTCTGCATCGCTCAGTACAGTTTTCGGTTTTGGTGGGTCAGCTTTTATACGCTTACTGGTGNGCGTTATTAGCNAACCAAGCCTGTATCTGTCACTGGCGAGCCTCAGGGCTGCAAGAGTTTCGCGCTATTCACGCCTGATGCTTTGCACTTTGATTCCTCGCTCGCGTCGATCAGCCCAATAACGGTCCAACCCATCATGAATGACATCGAGTAGGTTAGGTGTGCTCAGGCTTTGCTCGACTATGTAGGCAAAGACGTTTTCCCAACGTCGCTGCTTGCGCGGTGGAGCTGTTGCAGCCTTCTCTATTTCTGTTTCTGTAAAGGCGTTAGAACCGCTGTTCTCCATCAGTTTCAGCTGCAAATCAAACTCGTCATTAGCTGCCGCGTAGGCGCGATGAAGCTCAGCATCTGTGTACTGACCCAGTTTGAGCCTGAGCGGATGGGTAAACCTAGGTCTGTCGAGATGCTTCAGACGAGAAGGCCAAGAGCGTTCGTAGAAGGCTATTTTTGAGTGATCTAACGTAGCGTGGATAATTGTTTGGCATGCTTTTCAACCCGTTTCCGTAACGATTTACGTAACCGTCGGTCTGTTATATGGCAATAAGCCNTATATAACAAGCATTTGAACATAGGAGATGGTGCCCAGAAGAGGACTTGTATAAAAGTTATAGGCTATTGAAATTGCTGTATATTACTATCAAGTTCCTATGTATATTATCTACATTCTTATCTACAGAGATAAGCATAGGGTGCAAAAGATGAATCTTTCCTTGAAATACCTTAAAAGCAATAACGGCAGTTGGTACTACCAAAGGCGTTGGCCGCGTGCACTAGAAGACCATCCTCAGATCNAAACAAAACAATACTCCAAACCACTCGGCGTCTCATCCGATGCTGACGAATCTACCCTCACAGCAGCTTGGACTCGTATACATAGTGTCTTTGAAGACTATGTGTCGCTGCTACTGTTGGTGAATACAGACGCGATTAGCGCGAAAAAGGAAGAGAAGCTAGCAAACGCACTTTTGGAAGCTAATGGGTTGAAGGCAGGGATATTCAGTCCTTCGCCACTGCTTACGGATCAGCAAAATGACGCGCGTATTAATGATGCTCATCATTATGTAGACAGTCTAGGCTTG
>JGI26082J51739_10002397_pt1 | contig 11447 bp, 7 predicted proteins | sample SaaInl5LU_22_DNA_FD_51739 | JGI IMG/M metagenome (IMG submission 51739)
ACGATTTGGTCTGGTTGTAAAGGGATCAGTGCTGATGATGCCAGTGGTAACTACTTGTACTACGGTGTGCGCGAATTTGGTATGTCAGCTATCATGAATGGCTTAGTCTTACACGGCGGTTTCAAAGCTTACGGTGCGACATTCTTAATGTTTATGGAATACGCACGCAATGCCGTACGCATGGCGGCATTAATGAAACAACCGGCGATATTTGTCTACACGCATGACTCGATTGGTCTGGGTGAAGATGGTCCAACGCATCAACCTGTAGAGCAGTTAGTTTCTTTACGTGCAACGCCAAATCTAGATAATTGGCGTCCATGTGACCAAGTAGAAAGTGCCGTTGCATGGAAATATGCGATAGAGCGTACTGATGGTCCATCAACATTAATATTTACTCGTCAAGGATGTGAGCAACAGCCACGAACTCCAGCACAAGTTGCTGATATTGCTAAAGGCGGTTACGTGTTAGTGGATAGCGCCAGCACGCCTGAGATTATTTTGATTGCAACCGGTTCTGAAGTAGAACTAGCGGTTGCCGCTGCCAAGCGCTTAACTGAGCAGGGTAAAGCGGTTCGTGTCGTATCTATGCCTTCTACGGATGTGTACGATGCTCAATCAGCAGAATACAAAGAAAGCGTACTTCCCGCAGCAGTCATTAAACGCGTTGCGGTTGAAGCCTTAGCCAAAGATTCATGGTACAAATATGTGGGCCTTAACGGTGCGATTATTGGTATGGACACGTTTGGTGAGTCTGCGCCAGCTAAAGAACTCTATGAGTTATTCGGTATTACGACTCAAGCAGTCGTTGATGCTGCTAACGCTTTATAAGGCATAACGCTTGTTACGAGTAGCTATNAATGGNTTTGGTCGGATTGGGCGCAATGTACTCCGCGCCCTNTACGAAACCAACCGCACTCATGCGATTCAAGTGGTGGCAATCAATGAGATTGCCGACGCTGAAGGCATCGCGCATTTATTTAAATATGATACCGCACATGGTCGCTTTGGTTTCCCTGTCGCCTTATCTAAAAGCNATGACGATTTGGTTCATCCTGACACCTTNCATGTGGGTGATGATGCTATCAAATTACTNCACGAACACGAGATTGAAGGTTGCCCTTGGGGGGAATTGGATATTGATATCGTATTTGAGTGTACGGGTTTGTATGGGCACGCACCAGAAGCGGCAAAGCATATTGCCCAAGGCGCGAAAAAAGTATTACTTTCAGAGCCAGGTTCACCTGATGTAGATGCGACAATTATCTTTGGTATTAACGAAGAGTCATTGCGGGCAACAGATACGGTAATTTCTAATGGTTCATGTACCACCAACTGTATCGTACCGGTGATCCAGGCGCTGGATGAAGCATTTGGGGTAGATAGTGGCACCATCACCACAATCCATTCATCCATGAATGACCAACAAGTGATTGATGCATTTCACCCNGATTTACGCCGAACGCGCGCAGCGAGTCACTCTATTATTCCTGTGGATACGCGTCTAGCGCAAGGGATNGAACGCATCTTACCCAAATTTGCAGGACGTTTTGAAGCGATAGCCGTACGTGTGCCTACAATCAATGTCACAGCAATGGATTTAAGTGTCACATTACGCGATAGAGTNACGATCCAACAGGTCAATCAAGTGTTACAACAAGCTAAACTCGGCAAGTTAGCCGGTATATTAGATTATACCGAACAGCCGCTCGTGTCGGTTGATTTTAATCATGATCCTCATTCATGTATTGTGGATGGTTCGCAAACGCGGGTGAGCCATGGGCAATTAGTCAAAACCTTAGTGTGGTGTGACAATGAATGGGGCTTTGCTAATCGCATGTTAGACACAGCGTTAGCGTTATCTCCCTTTCTCAAACAGAATTAATTTAAAGGAATAGTATGACTATTACTAATATGCAAGACATTGATTTACAAAATAAACGTGTCTTAATTCGCCAAGATCTTAATGTGCCAATCAATGCCGGTACTATTACCTCTGATGCCCGTTTACGTGCATCATTACCGACAATTAAGCTAGCCTTAGAAAAAGGCGCTGCCGTGATCTTGATGTCACACCTAGGTCGTCCAACTGAGGGTGAGTTTGCTGCTGAATTTTCGATGCAGCCAGTGGCTGATTATTTATCTACTGCACTGGGTCAAACAGTGCAATTAGCGACAGATTTAGATTCGGTCGAATGCCAGCCGGGTCAAGTCGTATTATTAGAAAATGTGCGTTTTAATGTCGGTGAGAAAAAAGACGCAGATGCATTAGCTCAGCGTTATGCAGCATTATGTGATGTGTTTGTTATGGATGCCTTTGGTACGGCACATCGCGCTCAAGCTTCAACTCATGGCGTTGCTAAATTTGCAGCCCAAGCGGTCGCAGGCCCCTTATTAAGTGGTGAGTTATTGGCATTAGGTAAAGCAATGGATAATCCAAAACGTCCATTAGTCGCGATTGTAGGTGGCTCTAAGGTCTCTACTAAACTCACGGTATTAGAAAGCTTAGCACCGATGGTCGATCAGTTAATTGTGGGTGGCGGATAGCCAATACCTTTATCGCAGCGCAAGGTCATAATGTGGGCAAATCATTGTATGAAGCCGACTTGATCCCTGCTGCGCAAAAACTACAAGCTGATGCGCAAGCTAATGGTGGCAGTATTCCAGTGCCTGTTGATGTTGTGACGGGGCAAGGTTTTAGTGCTGATACCGAAGTTGAAACTAAAGCGGTTGATCAAATCAATGATACCGATATGGTATTTGATGTAGGTCCAGAATCGATTGCGCAGTTATGCGAAATATTGAAAAATGCAGGAACTATAGTATGGAACGGCCCAGTTGGGGTGTTTGAATTAGCGCCGTTTGCAGCTGGTACAAAAGCCATAGCCTTAGCGATTGCCGAGAGTGATGCATTCTCTATTGCCGGTGGTGGTGACACCCTTGCAGCGGTCGATCAATTTGGCATTGCTGACAAAATATCCTATATTTCAACAGGAGGCGGTGCCTTTTTAGAATTTTTAGAAGGTAAGACATTACCTGCTGTTGCAGTATTGGACAGATAGTTGTTGAGAAAATAAAGTAATATAAACCTCATTATCGTGCGCTCAATAATAATAATAAGTACGAAATGGAACTTTGTAACCCTACACTAAGACCTGAATGAAAAGGTAAACAATATACAAATACTTGTTCAAACAGGCTTAGATACTCATGGAGAGATGACATGCCGTCAACTATTCAACGCGACATGCTCGCAAAAGTGGCCAACGAAACGGGCTTTATCGCCGCTCTTGATCAAAGTGGAGGCTCTACTCCTAAAGCCCTAGCGCTATATGGTGTGACCCCAGACGAATACAGCACCGATGCTGAAATGTTTGGCAAAGTTCATGAAATGCGTACACGGATCATTACCAATTCAGCATTCAATGGTGAACGTGTTCTAGGTGCTATTTTATTTGAAAACACCTTAGATCGTGAAATCGAGGCTCGCTCGACTGCGCATTATTTATGGCAAGAAAAACACATAGTACCATTTTTAAAAGTCGACAAAGGCTTAGAGGATGAAGCTAATGGTGTGCAACTGATGAAGCCGATTAATAATTTGGCGGAGTTATTGATTAAAGCCAATGCCCAAGATGTATTTGGCACTAAAATGCGCTCGGTGATTAAACTGGCAAATGAAGCTGGCATTGAGGCGGTTGTTGCACAACAATTCGCAGTGGGTCAACAAATCTTAGACGCAGGCTTAGTGCCCATCATTGAGCCTGAAATTGACATTAATAGTCCACAAAAAGCTAAAGCTGAGGCGCTGTTACAAGCTGCATTACTGCGTCATTTAGACGAAGTGCCAGACGGTCAGCAGGTAATGTTAAAATTGACCTTACCAGAAGAGAATGGATTTTATGGACCTTGTATTGCTCATCCCAAAGCACTAAAAGTGGTTGCGTTATCAGGCGGTTATGCGCGTGATGAAGCCAATACACGTCTGGCAGCTAATTCTGGTATGATTGCGAGCTTTTCTCGTGCATTAACCCAAGGTGTGAGCGCGCAGCAAAGTGATGCGGAGTTTACCGCCACGATGGATGCCGCGATTGCCGGTATTTATGCAGCATCTAGCACGTAAATTACTTGACGGTCAGATCGATACCCAATACGTCTAAGTATCTTTGTTCTTGGGCGAGGTCGGCAGAGAAGATAGGTTTCTCTGCCAGCCACTCATTGGCAAACGTGATGGCAATCTTGTCTTTATCGGGGGTAAAAAATATCGCGGGATGAATACCATCTTGACGCTTAATATTCAACAGGACACTCAGGCGCATAATCACCAGCATGGCTTTGATTTGTTCATGGCTAAATTGCTCAAAATCTGCAAACAATTCCATTTTGATTTTCTTACGACAAAACCGCACTAACAAGGCAAGCAGACGTTGTTCTTCAAGGTTAAATCCTGCTAATTCAGTATTGGCAATAATATACGCTGAATGGCGTTGAAATCCTTTTGAGTTAATATGTAAGCCTACTTCATGCAGTAAACACGCCCAGCCTAATATGTTTTTCAGTACGCGCTTTTTCTTTAGCCATTTATAAGAGCTCTGGGCGACTAAATCATGACAGGTATTGAGTACACGTTTGGCTTGTATCGTATCAACATGATATTGTTTGGCTAGTGATTGCGCGGTACGCTCTCGGGTATCGACTTTAGTAATACTTTCATGCATTTCAAAAATCACCCCTTCACGTAAGGCGCTGGATGAAAAATCCATTTGTGTGATTTTCAAACTTTTAAATATACCAATTAAAATTGCTAACCCTGCACAAAAGACGTCTTTTCTATCAACGGCTTGTGCATTAACCGCTAGCGCGTCGACATGACCTGCTTTTATCGCATCATTCATCAGTTCATTTAAGGCATCGAGTGTCAAAATAGTATAATCACTCGTGCCTTTTTCACGCACTAAATTTAGAATCGTTTTAATGGTACCAGATGTACCAATACATTTTTGCCAACCTAATTTGATGTAGCGATTCTCGATAAATTCTAACGTTTGCTGGGCCGCAGTAATAGCCCGTTTGAACTGCTTTTTAGTGATTTTGGGATCGGGGAAAAATTGTTTGGTATAACTGACACAGCCCATTTGCAACGAACGACAAATGACGGGTTCAAACCCGTCACCAATGACAAATTCGGTAGAGCCTCCACCAATATCGACAATCAAACGCCGACCCTCATCAAAGGAGGTATGCGCAACACCTGAGTATATTAAGCGTGCTTCTTCCATGCCTGAAATAACTTCAATCGGGTAGGGCAGAATAGCACGGGCACGTTGAATAAAATCATAAGTGTTACGGGCTTTACGTAAGGTATAGGTGGCAACAATGCGGACTTTTTCAGGCGCAAAACCTTGCAGGCTTTCCTGCATTAAATGCAGCGCGGTGAGACCACGTTCAATGGCTTCTTGAGATAGATTATAATCGTCGTCCAAACCTTGGGCTAATTCGACACGTTGTTTTACACGATGCACAATTTGTACGGAACCATTAACAATCCGAGTCACGACTAAATGAAAACTATTTGAGCCTAAATCAAGCGCAGCAATATGCTCAAACTCGTTGGCGGGTAAATCATTGATGACTATTTCTGGTTGGCTCAAACTGGTATTCCTAAAGTCGTGCTTATTTGTTTATGTGTATCTAGTTCTTATTATCGAGTATAGATGTTATTCGGCAGAGTCTTTTGGTGTTATTCGAAACTCAGCTTTTTCTATTGCTTTTAAATAGTCATACGTCGCTAATTGAGAGCGTAAATGACGTTTATTGCCACGTTTGACATAAGGGTTAGTTTGTTCTTGATTAATAATTCGAGCTTTGAGGGTATCTTTAAATTGCAAATCCAATAACTCACTGATTTGTGCAATCAGACGTGGAGAATAAATCGGTGCGCCGACCTCTATTCGGTTATCCATGTTACGGGTCATCCAATCAGCCGATGAAATAAAGACACGTTTGTCACCGCCATTTTCAAATANCATGACACGAGGGTGCTCTAAGAAACGATCAACAATACTAATAATCGTGATGTTTTCACTTAAGTCTTTGACACCNGGGATCANCGAACACATCCCCCGCACGATAATCCGAATATTCACGCCTGCTTGGCTTGCTCGATACAGATCATCGATCAGCTCTTTATCNACCAAGTTATTAATTTTCAAGGTTATCCCTGAAGGTAAATTTTGGTTCAAATTTTGGATCTCGGNACGGATAAATGACTGGATTTTTAAGCGTGAGTTAACAGGGGATACCTGAAGATGCTTAAATTTCACATTACGNTAAGGATTGATAATAAAATCAAAGACATCGAGTGCTTCTTGTGCGAGTTCTTGATTTTTGGTAAATAACGAAAAATCAGTGTAGATCTTTGCTGTTTTTTCGTTAAAATTACCCGTACCAAAATGCGCATAATGCATCGTTTGTCCACGTTCTTCGCGGCTAATAACGCATAACTTAGAGTGGATCTTGATATTCGGGTTACCAAAGACAACGCGAATGCCCGCATCCGTCATGCGTTTNGACCATTGAATATTNGCTTCTTCATCAAAACGAGCGCGCAGCTCGACGACGACGGTGACTTTTTTACCATTGTCCACGGCATCAATTAAGGAGTTGATTATTCTTGACTGAGAAGCCACACGATAAATATTTAGTCGTATATGACTCACATTACGATCAAATGCTGCTTGGCGGACAAATTCTGTGAAATGTAAAAAGCGATGATATGGGTAATACAAGAGAATATCGTCATGCGAAATAGCTTCAAAAACTGTATCAAAATCAATAAATTGACGACTACTAATCGCAGGCAATTTGGGGTTTTCTAAATACGCTCTACCTACATTAGGAAAACCAATGAAGTCTTTGAAATTACGATAGTGTCCAGCTTCTTGTAATGTTTCTGATGATTTGAGTTTTAAGCGCTTGGCTAAATCATCGACCATATATTCAGGCATGTTGTCATCATGGATCACGCGGACGGGTTCTGCGATTAAGCGTTGTTTCATACTCTCGGACATTTTATCCACATAGGATTCATCTATTTCTTCATTGAGACGATATTCGGCATCACGGGTTAACTTAAATGAATACGCTTCAATGGTATCGAATTTAACAAATCCGCGAAAAATTTGTACGATACACAATTGAATAATGTCATCGAGCAGGATGATGTTTTTTTTCTTCCGCGTGCCTTCGGTCGGTAATTGTATAAAGCGCGATACTTCCTCTGTCGGAATTTGTACGACAGCATACTTAGGGTTACGGTTTTCCTGTTTTAAAGCAACATAGAAATATACAGAGGTGCCATTTAACCGTTGGGATAAATCGATTTTACTGTGCACTAGTATTGGCGCTATGTGACGTAATATTTTATTAAAAAAAAGGTCAGTGACCCATTTTTGGTGGGACTCGGAAAGCTGGTCACCTTTGAGAATAAAAATATTATACCGTGCTAAATCTTTAATAATACGGCGGTGAATATCATCAAATTGTTTGGATGCACGAATAACTTTGTAATGAATTTTATCGAGTAAGATTTGACCAGCATCAATTTGTGTGTCATCACCTTCACTTTCGGCAATAGAAATATCACGCTGCACTGCTGCGACACGCACCTTAAAAAATTCATCTAAGTTATTTGAATAAATACCTAAAAAGCGTAAACGTTCTATAACGGGATTGTTTTCATCTGCCGCTTCTTGTAAAACTCGTTCGTTAAAAGCTAACCAGCTCAACTCTTTGGGGTAATATAATGAGGTATTATCCATATGATTCCGTAATGACTACAAAAGGCGCTATTCATCTTATCTGATAAATACTACAAGAAGATGAAAGATATACAATCTTTATCTCAATCTTGTATTTATTTTATATTTACGTTTTTATTTCAGCTTTGATTTGCACTTTGCTCAAGTGCTTTGTAGTATACTTTCAACTTATTAAGCTCGTATGCCTATGAACTTTCTTCATTATAACAATAGCCAAAGGCGATTTTGGACTGATAACGCATTTAACTGGTGCGTAAGGTTTTCTGGGATCTTAGTCTTATTAATCTTTATTGCGTTGATTTTGACATTGATTTATCGTGCTTCTCCCTTGTTATATTCACCTCAGGTTCGCTTAAGTGAGCATTTTTCATTACCGGACTCTCAAACAATCCTAGAGGTTGGTTCCTCGGGTTTTACGCCTATCATTAGCTATGCACAGGATCCAATACAACCTAATTTATGTTATTTGTCAGCATGGGATGTTCATGATCTCAGTGTACCCATTTCAAGTTATCCTCTCAAATGTGACGCAGGGATCAAAGTGGTTGAATACAACGCCACCTTAGTCGCGTTTTATATCGATGAACAGATGTTGAAAGCGTTGAGCCTGAGTGCGGGGGAATTTGTTCCAGAGATCGCATTNTCGCGCCGGTTACCACAACATCCAACACTAGACTTAATGCCTAAATCGACATTAGTCAAACGGTTGAATNTGCTTAATGATAGCTTACTAATAGACACGAGTGCTGGTATTTGGCGTTCATCAATGTCACAAGTCACCCCATTTGAGCCGCTAACTGAGGTGCGTTATTTACCAGATTCAGGCTATTCGGTCTTGGATTTAGGGCAAGCAAGTCAGTTGGTTTTTTCGCAGGGCACTGATTTATTGATTAGCTCCATGACTAAAACTCCGTTTGTCTATCCTCTGGCTGGAGAGCTCATTGCTCTGCAACCCTCATACCAGCCTAATGTTTTTTTTGCGCAGATTGTAGAGCCTGCTAGTACCGGGGAGCCTAAGCTGTTGTCACTGGTTAGATTCAGCGTAAACCATACTGCATATAGTGGGTTTACTCTTGATGCAGTAGTCGTAACGTCAATCCCTTACGTTGCTGAACGGCAGACTCGATTGTTAGTTGGCGAAAATGATATTCACAATATTCTGAATGTCATTACCGAGACCACGAATGACATTGTATTTACCATGCTAAACAGTGTCACACTTGAAACGTTAACGGTGTTGACGTTGACGCCTAGTGAGTATTTTCCTGAGTTGATAAAGTTTAACCGAGATGGATTTATAGTCGGTGAAGGTGCGCGCATCAGTCGCTATGCGTTTTCTCAGTTAGCCTCAGCCATTACTTATGCCGAACTTTTTTTACCACAAACCTATATTGGCTATAGCGAGCCGGCCGAACATTGGCAGACTAACCCATCTTTAGATTATCAAGATCGTAAATATAACGTGATGCCGTTATTAGTTGGCAGTGCAAAAGTCAGTTTGTTAGCTTTGTTGGTAGCGATCCCTTTAGCATTAGGCTGTGCAATCTATGTCGGGTATTTTGCGCCCATCATGGTACAAAAAATTATCAAACCGTTTATCGAAATCGTAGAAGCGATCCCATCCGTTGCAATAGGGTTAATTGCTGCGGTGTGGTTGGCGCCGCTAGCAGAATCATTTTTATTATCCTTTATTATGTTTGTATGCCTACTCCCGTTGGTGTTAATCGTTGCGCATGGTAGCTTTATATTAAGCACTAAACTCGGTATGGAACATATATTTGTTAGTGCTGAATTAGCATTGCAAACGCTATTAATACTCGGGTTAGTTTGGATCTGTTTTATTGGCTTAGCAACGCCAATGGGCGCATTATTTGTCGACTTTCAAGCGCACGTGATGCCTTTCAATAAATCGACTCTTGTGGTAGGTATTGCAATGGGTATTGCTATCTCGCCTACGATATTTTCTTTAGCGGAAGATGCGCTAAGTGGGGTGTCGCGTTCGATGGTTAAAGCCGCAGCTGCGTTAGGAGCGACACGCTTGCAAACGCTAACCTACATTGTGCTACCCGCTGCTGCCCCAGGGCTAATCGCTGCCATTATGATCGGCTTAGGTCGTGCTTTTGGAGAAACGATGATTGTACTGATGGTGACAGGTAATACCCCCATTGCGAATTGGGATATTTTTGCTGGAGTACGCGCATTATCTGCTAATTTAGTGATTGAGTTACCAGAAGCGAATCAGACGAATAGTCATTTGACGGTATTATTTATTACAGCTTTATTACTATTTGTGTTTACGTTTTGCTTAAACTCCATTGCTGAACTCATCAAACATCAACAAAGCAAAGTGTTGCGAGGAAGCGAATGAGTATATTAGGGCATAGCAGATCCGGCTTTATCGCGGTTAATTTAAGCGCCACTGCTGCAGCAATATTATCGCTGTCATTGCTCAGTATCTTGATGTATATCTTAGTTAAGGGAGCCAGTTATTTCGCATTTTTCCCAACGGTAATAGCGCAATGGGAGCTGCCATCCGGTGAACAGCAGATTGAATTTGCTCAGCAATATCATAGCGATGCGGACATAAACGAAGTCACATTATTATTGTACAACGCCGTAAAACAGCGCAATCAACAAGTTACTGTTGACAAGACAGACATCGCCATAACCCAGCCTTCGACTGCTGTATGGACCTTATATTTGAACAATGGCAACCTCGTGTTTGGTCATAAACTAAGTTTATCTATGCCAGATGATAATGGTGTCAACCTATTGCCATATTCTGCGGAACACTCCGATAAAGCAAAACATGCGATATATCAACTTCAGCAAAAAAGACGCGTTACCGTCAGTGCGCTCGCGCCATTACAGGTCAAATATGCAGAATTAAGGCGCATTATTATCTCCCCAGATGCACCACTCTATGAGCGTTTAGTTCAAAAAATAGACACGCAGCAGCGCATATTGCAACAGCTCGATTGGGAATTAGCACAGTATAGATTGCACTTTGAGCTAGCTGATGGCGAAGCGGAGTCATTAGCACTGTATAATATCGAATATATCCTCAACATGAATGCATTATCGTGGTTGGATCGTGTGTCATTTGGTGCCTTGAAAATTTGGAATTTTTTGAGTGATAGCCCCAAACAAGGCAACTCTACAGGTGGGGTGTTTCCTGCTTTATTCGGTACATTATTGTTAGTGTTTTTGATGACCTTTATGGTGATGCCACTAGGCGTATTAACCGCGTTGTATTTACATGAATATGCTGGAAATAACGGATTAACAATCTTACTGAGGACGATCATTATCAATCTTGCTGGGGTTCCCTCAATTGTATTCGGTGTCTTTGGTTTAGGGTTATTTGTGTTTGTCATGGGAACGAGTTTGGATGAGTGGTTTTATATGGATCGCCTACCCACGCCGACATTTGGAACCCCTGGTATTTTATGGGCTGCGTTAACTATGGCTTTATTGACGTTGCCGGTTGTCATTGTTGCAACCGAAGAAGGGTTAAGACAAGTACCTGATGGCTTAAAAAAAGGAGCGATGGCATTAGGGGCAACCAAATATGAAATGATCCGTAACATCGTTTTGCCAATAGCAAGTCCGAGCATTGTTACGGGT